>Ga0208196_1002902_pt1 | contig 15194 bp, 13 predicted proteins | sample AD_JPNNA7_MetaG_FD_184443 | JGI IMG/M metagenome (GOLD analysis project Ga0208196, IMG submission 184443) | Active sludge microbial communities of municipal wastewater-treating anaerobic digesters from Japan - AD_JPNNA7_MetaG (SPAdes) (version 2) | ecosystem: Engineered > Bioreactor > Anaerobic...
TAGAATCAAAAATAATGCAAATGCAATATTTGTGATTATTAATATATCAAATAATTCAAATTTATTTCTTTTAATATTCAACATAATTTTTTCAATAAAAGTATTTACTGCCAAACTTTCGCACAACGTTCCCAGGGTATGCGACGTCGCGCCCGTCTTTGGGGCGCGATGTGGCGAAGCCCGAGGAGCGATAGCGACGAAGCGCATACCCTGTGTTATATGAAGCGGCACGGCATGCCACAGCAAGTCAAGCGAATACAGGACGTATGAGCTTGTTTAACAGAAAAAGTTTATTTTATCCTGCTTTTTCAATTTGTTCATTTACTTGTTTTCTAAATTCTAATGGATTCGATATTTTATGGAAAGGTTCTGGTGTGCCACCAGTTCCAGATGCAATGATCGTGCCATAGCCTAACATTCTTCCTATTATAGATTGGTTTACGGTAATACTTTCAACTTTTTTTAATAATGTTTCTAATGAATGTCTACGAATTATCCCTACTTTAATCATTACACGTTTATTTGTAACGCCAAATTCAGATGTCGTGTAATTTAAATATGCTATAATTAAATCAATAACAGCAATTGCTATTACAATTCCGCCAACAGTACCATTAACAGCTAATAATAGAAGTCCAATAATAAGTACTGAAGCAGCAGGCACAAATAATACCCAATGAAGTTTTCCTCTATATATTACTTGTTCTCCTGCCATTAAATTTTGATCTATATAACTCATTGTTTCCTCCATAAATATTTAATTTGAAATCATTGAACATAATTACAAATATTACCATAATGTTTATGGTAAATAGCCGCCACGGATGGCGGCGCTCTTCCGTTAAGTTTGCCGTGCCGTTTCATATAACGTTTCCGGGGTAAGCGACGTTTTGCCGTAGCGCAGCGGAGGCAAAATGTGGCGAAGCCCAAGCGAACGCAGTGAGCGCCGCGCTTACCCCGTGTTAAGTGCAGTTAGGGCGCCAACTCTTACGTCAAATTCTTTTGGAAGCAACCCCCATGCCCCCTTTTCCGCCGGAGCGCACGGACGCGCGGAGGCGGTTTTCAGATTTTTAATAACGTATCAGAAGATATTTTTTGCTCAATTGCATGCAAGATGGATGATAATTCTACTTTTGCCTCAGCATTTAAACCTAAGCATTTAGCAATACCTTCTGAATCTGTACTTAATCGATCCTTTAATCTAAGAGACAAACTTTCTTTTCCAGTAACAGAATATGAGTGAATATGCAAACTATCACCAATAAGAGCTGGATTATTTACTGATTCAAAATTAAATTCTTTTTTCATATAATCGAAGAAATGATCTTGAATAATTAATACCAAATGCTTTCTTAAGTGCTCAAATGTATCAACTTTATGATGTAATTGAACTAAAATCGTCTTTGCTGTCATTTTCCAATTCATACCATAGCTTTTTTCAGATGATGGTTCAGAAACTCGAAAACCTTGATCTTTTAAAAATCTTTGCCTTTCTGGCCAAACAGTTCCAGTTGTATCAAGAGTTTGAAATTCAATGCCAATAAAATCTACTGCTTTGCCTTTGTTTATTGAAGCAATTACATAATCTATACTACCACCGGGAACACTTATTTCAGAAACAACATGTATGTCGTTTCCTGGTTGGTGAAGTTGAAGAAGATGTATGCAATCCATAAAAACTTTTCTATTTTGTAATAATCGATTAGGACAAATAATTGTTGGTCTTTTTTCTTTTCCATATAATACGGTACATGTGCCTATTGCAGTTTCTGGATCACTTTTACGAACTTTATAACATTTTTTATCTGTAAAAATACATTTCTGTTCTTTAACAATTGTTTTCCAATCAGCATCTTGGTCAGTTGTACTAATTCCGAATAATTCAACAACTTTATACATTATATAGCCTCGAATAATGAAGGGTGTGAAAATCGATTTTCTGCTAACTTAATATATTCTGAAGAAATATCAATACCGATAGATTTTCGATCAAATGAGTAGGCTACAGACATACTTGTTCCAGTACCCATAAAAGGATCAATAACAATACCATTTGGTGGGCATGTAGCAAGAATAGGAATTTTACACAAATCCTCTGGAAATGGTGCAAAGTGAGATTTTCTCTTTTGTGTATCTTCAGGAATGATATCCCAAACATCACGTGGTTTGCTGCCATTTGGATGATATTTTAAAAAATAATACCCTTTATCTTTTAATTCTTTTGCACGACCTGATACTTTCTCACTATTGGAATGAGTAGCCCGTTGTTGCCCCCTTATTATCATTCTAAAATCTGAGATAATGCCATCACGTACATTTTGTAATACATTTTCTAATTCGTTAAATGCATTCTTTTTTTCAGCTTCAGTTAATATTGTTGATAATTCAATTTGTCGTTTATATCGAACACCGCTGACGCCTGTCGCAGAAATAACTGAGCCATTTTTTACTATTGCCTTTTGCGGAGTTGATCTTATTGAATCCGCATCATAATAATATTTATTTTGTTTAACAAAATGGAAAAATGGTTCGTGAACATTTCCCAATTTATCTATTGAATTATCCATCCCGCCTTTTACTTTATTCCATATCACTTCATTGCGTAATATCCAACCTTGTTCATCCATCATTTTTATGGCGATTCGCCATGGTATACCAATAAGCGTTTTGTTTTTATATGTATCACCAATATTTAACCAAAAAGAACCAGTAGGTTTTAATATTCGTTTTAGTTCTAAAAATATTGCCATGAGCGATTTAATGTAATCATTAAAATCATTTTCTAATCCAATACCTCCACCTTCATATTCTCTTTTACCCCAATAAGGTGGACTTGTAATCGCCATATCAATACACTCAGATGGGAAAGTGCTTAAAACCTCTAATGTGTCGCCACAAATGAGTAATGGTCTTTTATTTTTAATTTTTAAATATTCTTCAATTACCATAAACCCTCTTTATTATTTACGCCAGTGTGTACATGTACACACTGGCTGATATTTATTATATGATCATCTTGTTATAATGTTTTTCATAACCAGCCACCTTGAATAAAGTGGCAAATGCATCTTTAAAATCAGTATAATTGAATTCTTTAAAATCAAAAATGTTTTGCCCTAATGAATGAGATTCACGATTAATATACCTGCAAAATGCCTGAAAACGATTTGTTTGCATACATGGTTGTAGGAAAAAATTATTCAGATCTTTCTTTTCAATAAAATTAAAGAAATATTCAATAATATTTCTCATGGAGTTGGCAATCAACGCAGGAGGCTGGCTATCATTTTTAATAATATACCAGTATGCTTGATAATCATTTTGTATTTCTTCATACTTCATTTCATTAAAATTACTTCCATTTTCATTTTTGTTTAAACGAATAAGTTTTTGTGTTTCCTTTCTATCTTCATGCTTTGTTTCTGTGATTTCATAAAAGAAATAAAGACTATGCGTCAATATGAATACTTGTTCGTACTTATGAATCCAATTAGTGTTCCCATCTTTGGTTTCTTTTTTTCCAAAAAATTCGTTTTTTATTAATCTGCCGACATTGAATACATATATATGTGAAAGACTCGAAATGGGGTCATCAATTACAATGATTTTCTTATTTTCTGTCGATGAGGCATTTTTTTTCCCTCTACAAAGTTCTAGAAAATATAGAAAACTGATAACCATTTTTTCGCCTTCACTCAGTGTTTTGAAGGTTTCATCGCATTGTTCATTTCTTACTAACTGATATAATTCATCTTTGTATTTAACAATTCTAAAACCATCTATTCCAAGATCAATAAGTCCATTGTTAATATTTTGAATCGCCTCTTCGATATTTATTGTTTTCTTTTGTTCTTCAATAACTATTAATTTTTGGGCATCTAATTTTTGATCGATTTTTAAAATATCATTGTTAACAGCTTGTATTAACTGATCAATATTGGTTTTATCACTATTATACATACTGATAGTTTGGTCGTAATCCCAACGCATACATGACCAGAAAATATTTTTTATATCCTTTAACGATGTATCTTTATTATCAATTTTTTCATTATGCTCAGCAATAGCTTTATTGATATCGTCAATAAATTGATTAAAATTAGTAATTGATGATGTGGAATCTATGAGAGTAAATTTATGACTTGGAGATTTCAATTTCTCAGAAATCTTTGTTTTATTATTTTCAAAGCAACTAATAACTTTATTGTATAGATTTTCAAAATTATTTTTATTTTCAATGATAAACGGATTTAGTTCATATGATTCTTTTTTAGTAATATTACTAATGCCATCTTCATATCGTGTTTGCAAATTAATAATCTCATGAATATCTTTTTCATATGATTCATCAAAAAAATTATTAATCTTATCTTTTAACTCCTGCGTAATTGTATTCTGCTGACAGAATGGACAAGGATCTCCATTTTGAGAAATTGTATCTGGTAAATAATTAAGACCTTGTTTTACCCAGTCCGAGTTCCCAAATTGTTTTATCAAATCGGCAACTGTGCTATTTTCATTTCCAACGATTTGTTTTTGAAAGATTTCATTAGATTCAATATTATTGGCGGAGAATAATATTTTTTGCAGTGGGATATATTTTTGAGCATTACTTCCTTGTATTGCTTCAACTTCTTTTTTTAACTGGTCAGTTGTTTTATCCGGCTTTTGGGTTGGTTTGGCAATAGTGACTATATGATTAAAAAGCTTATCTTTTTGACCTTTCAATCCCTCAAGGCAGTATTCAAGAACGCGGTCACCACCTGCAAAGTTTGTTTTAATTTCCCATGTTTTGTTTTCCGCATTTTGTTTTTTTAAGTTTATGTCGCTTTCGTATTTTATTTTTTCAGATATCTTGCTTTGCTTTTCGGTCTCAAGCTTTTTGATTTCTTTTTCGGCAGCTCTAACTTTTTCTTCTGCCTCTTTATTTTCTTTTGACAGCGTAAATATGCCTTTTAGGTTATCAGGTTCAAAAAAATAATCTCTTATAAAACTTTGATTGTAGACCAAGATTTCTTCATTATTGTAACCTTCAATGGTACAGTCGCTAAAACATGAATTTGTCATATTATAAAAATAATCAGAAAATATGCTTTTCCCTGATCCATTCAATCCGTAGATCAGATTAACTTTCTTATCAGTTACAAGCACAGCAAGGTTTTTATAGCTTGCTACCTTATCAATTGATATTTTTGTAATCACTGTTTTCCTTTATACATTATAAAAAATCATATTTCTTAGCCCGGCACGGACGCCGGGCTTCTTAAAGGGGGCATGGGGGTTCCTATTTTTCAACTACTTTTCCTTAACACAAAAAGTTTGGCGCCCTAATTGCACTTAACATTTCAAGCATAGCCGAACCTGGCGAAGCCAGGTTGCCGAGCGCCCCGCCAGCAAGGCGCGCTTTAACTTCCCCCAACCCGCGCCGCAGCTGGCGGGATAAGCGCGAGGCCGAGCACCGCAGCGAGCCTTAGCGAGCGAGGAGCGGAGCGGTTATGCTTTGTTATACGCTGTTTTGCGCGCCTGTTTTTTTATATTAATTCATCAAATGAAACAAATTGTGGCTTTTTATTTTTCTCTTTCTTTTCAAAATTTTCAATTATTTCTTTATCTTTTAAATCTTCATATAATTCATATAAAGATTTTTTTAAAAGAGAAGATGCATCACAATTATAATAGTTTTTTAATAATTTCAATAATTTTTCTTCTTTTTGATTTAATCTAACCGATGTTACGCCCATGATTCATATACCTCATCACGTTTTCCAATATAGATGATATAAAAGTTATTATCTTCAATATAAAATATTGCCCTATATTTTCCTTTTCTTAATCTAAAATAATCACGTTTAAAGCTTCCTTTCAATTTTTTTATATCAAATAGGTTCAAGTCTTTTGTTAAATCCAACGACTGAAAAGCATGGTGAAACAATTTAATAACTTGTTTCGGAATATCTCCTTTTTTGACAGCTTTCTGTACCTCTTTCTCGTAAAAGATCATGTATACAATGTAATACAATTGGACTAAATTGTCAAGGATAAAAGCTTATGGAAGGTTCTATAAGCGCGCAAAATTGCGTATAACGTTTCCGGCGTATGCGACGTTTTCACCGTAGCGCAGCGGAGGTGAAAATGTGGCGAAGCCCAAGCGAACGCAGTGAGCGCAGCGCATTACGCCGTGTTATACGCCGTTGGCTCGCCATGATAGAGAAAGGTGCCGAAGCCAGGACGGCGGAGGCAATTATAAGATTATTTTCTTTTTTTAAAACAAAAAAATATTTCTTGCAATAAATACAATGTTTAATAATGTTTGTTAATGTATGACAAAGAATAACAAACATAATAATTTTGAAGCCTATTTGCAAATTAATGAAGCTGCTTCATATTTAGGTATTTCAGCTTCGACATTAAGAAATTGGGATAGGCAGGGCAAGTTGGAAGCATTCAGGCATCCAATAAATGGCTACCGGCTTTATAAAAAAGAGGATTTGCAGAAAATTTTAGATAATATTGGACTAAATAATGAAAAAAAATAAAAATAAAGATAATGCCATCCTTGAAATAAATACTAATGATAACAATATAGATGATAGAAAAATTGACCCGCGAAATAAACTTAATGAATTAACTGCAAAAGAATGGATTCAAGAAACAGTATCAGTATGGACACAAAAAGGGCTTGGAGCAAATCATCCAGATGCTCAAATTGAAAAGCAACACCCAGCCCCTTTTTCATTTACTGATGTCAGTAGGTTAATACGATTTTTTACTAAAACAAATGATATTGTATTGGATCCATTTCTTGGAGTCGGTTCAACATTAAAAGCATGTGCGTTAGAAAATAGGAAAGGAGTAGGATTTGAATTAAATAAGAAATACGCAAAATTAGCAAAAGAAAGATTAGCATCTGAAGTTGGTACATTGTTTTCCAACATTAATGATCAAAAAGTATTAGTTGGAGATTCACGGAAGTTAGTAAAAACTCTTGAGGATAATTCAATTGATTTTATTGTAACCAGTCCACCATACTGGAAAATATTACATAAAGAGGATCACAAAGTTAAGCAAGAAAGAATAAGCAAATCTTTAGATACTAAATATAGTGATGATAAAAGAGATCTTGGGAATATTCATGATTATTCCAACTTTGTAAATGAAGTTGCAAAAATTCTTGGTGATTGCGGTAACCTACTAAAACCTAAAAAATATATGGCTATTATTGTAAGTGATTTCAGAGATAAATCAAATTTTTATATGTTTCATGCTGATTTAGCAAATGAACTTAATAAATATAAATTCGGTTTAAGAGGTTTAAAAGTATTATATCAACGTCATAAGAAAGTATTCCCATATGGTTACCCTTATTCATACGTGCCTAATATACACCATCAATATATTATAATTCTTCAAAATGAAAAAAACAATAATGAATAATAAATATATAAATTCTATTACTGAAATTGATTGCATCCAGGGGATGAGGAATCTTCCTGATGAATCAATTTCTCTAATCATAGCTGATCCACCTTATAATTTGAATAAAGATTTTGGCATATGGAAAGAAAAAAGCAAAAAGAAAGAATGGTTGCCCTGGAGTAAAGAATGGATTGATGAAGCGAAAAGATTACTTAAGCCTGGTGGTAATATTTTTATTTATGGCATACATCATTATATATGTTATATTCAATGTTATTTATATGAAATCGGATTGACATATAGACGTCAAATAATTTGGTATTACGAAAATGGATATGCCGGTTATAATAATAAAACACTAGCCGCCCATTATGAACCACTTCTATGGTTTTCCAAGGGTAATAAGTATATTTACCATCCAATAAGAGAACCTTATAAAAGTGTAGAAAGATTAAAATACAAAATTATTAAGAACGGGAAGGCTTGGAAGCCCAATCCCGAAGGAAAGCTTGCTGGTGATGTGTGGCGATTCCCAACACTGGCAGGTAATAGATTTAAAAATGAAAAAGTCAAACATCCTACTCAAAAACCACTGTCAATTTCAAGAAGGGTAGTAAAACATTTTTCAAATGAAAATGATATTATTCTTATTCCTTTTGCGGGTAGCGGTTCAGAATGCATTGCTGCTATATTAGAAAACAGAAAATTCATTGGTTTTGAATTGAATAATGAATATATAAAAATTGCAAATAAAAGAATAGAAAATATTGATAAGCTTCAAACAAATAATGAAAATGACCAAATCATTTTAGACTTTCAATGAAGCCAGGATATCCTTCAGAAATATTTAATTTTCGCCCCAATAATGATTCAACTTTTTCTTTAATGGAATACTTTGATGGTTCAATATATAATATATCATTTGTAGTAAAGCCAGCATAGTATTTTGACCACACTAACACAATAAGAACTCCAAGAGTAACAGAATTAATTTTAATTTTCAAAACATTAAATATGTCTTGGATTATTTGCCAGTATTCCGATCTTTGATTGGGAAGGCTTAAACAGACAATAATTGGAATAACTGAATTTTTATTGATTTCATAACGTGCAATTAAAATAGCTACATCATCGAGTATATTTCTAGGGGCATCTAAAACTTGATTGCTAAATTCTACTTCGCCGGTTCCAATCATTTCATTTAATTCAGCTATTAAATCCATCCTAATATAGGTATCACCGCGCCTTCTCATTGCTGTTTTTATACCGATTGAAATCAATAGATTCCTTGAAAGATGGTTTGGGAACTGTGAGCCAAGGTGAGGGATTAAAGAATTTATTCTTTTATATAATGTGCTTATTCTTTTATCAGTTTCGGTAAAATAACAACCGTTAGTTTGTATTTTGCTAAATATTTTCAATAATCGATTAAAATTTGCTTCATCGAGTAACTCGTCTTGAAGAATGAAATTATCATTTGGTGAATCATTGATAATTACTCCTCTGTCGGTAATAGTTAATGCATAAACTGGACAGCGTGATACACATATTCCACATGAAATGCAATAATCATTATTAATAATTGGACAAGCAGAATCTATTGGCCATTGGATTGCATTTGTGGGGCAAACATGGTTGTTACGATCCATGGGAAAATCTTTAATTAAATCAAGCTGCAATTCTGATTCACTATATTCTATGCATTTGGGTTTTATACAATGTATGCATGAACCGGGAGAGATACTACCATCAGAGAAATGAATTTCAGGTAAACTGTTTCCATTATTTAATTCTACTTTAACTGGTCGAATGCCACTTTTTAGAGATTTAAATGTTTTTTTTGATTTTAGTTGTTTAAATATCTTTTGCATTTATAAACCCATGTAATTTAAATAAATCACTTCTATTTATTGATTTTTTTAGTATTAGCTTTTTACAAGTTAGAAATAGCAATGAATAAAAATCAATAATTCCTATGATAAAACCATAAGACTTATGAATATCAAGTAGTAATCTATTTACTTCAGCTCGTTCATTCGGAAATTTGTACCCTACGACCAATGAAGATGTTTCCGGTAATGTTGGATATGATTTTCTTGACAATAAGACTATTTTATTTTCCAAAGCTTGTCTAACTGATTTTAAAGATAAGTACTCTTCTTCTCCGGGTGATTTTATTTCAATTGGTATTGACTGCTCATCATCTATAATAATCGCATCCCATCTTTGATAATTAACACCAGGTCTAGATAATTCGCAATTAAAGCCTAGATAATTAAAAATGTCGCTTATTAGTGGATAAAAGGTATCTTTATTTGAATAAATATAATTGTTGCATACCTTGTCTATTACATTGTCAATATTTTGATATTGTTTGAAATAATCTTGGATTTGTTTAATAATATCTATAGTCGAACCATCAGTTACAACTGTTGATGTATTATTTGCTTGAACATAATGTGTGAGAATATGTTCTTTATTATTACTATCAATGATTTCCCTTTTATTTTCATCAGATATATGTTTTCCAGAAATATCGGGAAATATTGTGTTCAAATATTTCAAGTCAAGTTCTTGAAAAGGAGAAAACAATATATTATTTTTTCCTCGTATTACCTTATTTAATATTTTGATGTCTTTCTGATATTCATTTAATGTTTCAAGTACATCAAATCCGCTTTTATTAAGAATTTGGAAAAAGCTTAATAATACAATCAACCTCTTGCTGTCCGAGTCAACTTTTTCGAGGTCATGATTTCTAATATCAATGGAGTTAATTATTTCTTTTACAACATTATTCCCAATAGATGTTAATTCTAAAAATGGGATGGATTTTTTATATATTGATTTATTACTAACGTCACTTGCCCAATTAGTCCATTTTAATACTCCAATTGGAAATCTTGTATAATTGCACATAGTATTCATGGATATACTTAAATTCCGAGATACTTTATTCATTTCTTTTTGTAATTTTTTAAAATCTCCACGCATAGCTTTAAGCATATTTATCATTTGATTAAATTCAATATCATCTCTATCGTCTTTTAAACTCAATGGTCCAACAATCATTTCGTCACGTGTAATGAGACCATCAAGTGAATACATGGTTTTTAATATTGCCGCAAATGGTCTAATTTTATTTGAACTTTTTACATTTATTATAGGATTTGGATATGCCATTCCAAGAACTGATTGTTTAAATATTGCTGAAGGGTCTTGCTCTGCAGCAACAAGATGTGCACCAAAGTATGTTAACTTTAAATCTAATTTTTTCTCTTCTGTGGGATGAATCCAACCTAAAGATTTAAACAATTCAGAATACATTTTTGATTGATTATAGAGTGGATCTCTTGTTCTATCTTCTCTTGTCGATCTACTGAGAGCTTCCTGCCCCATATAGCCACAAGAAGTTGCTAAATTTTTTTCTATAAGAATAGATGAAAAATCGTCTAATGAAAATTTATCTTTGTTATTCAATGAAATAAATATTTCTTTATAAATACGTATAAAACTATTGATATCAGAACCTGGATTCGGAAATCTAATCATACGAATATATCCTCTTAAATATCACTTATTCATTATCCACAAAGCGCCGCCACGGATGGCGGCGCCCCCGAAAAGTTGGCGAGCCAATGGCGTATAACATTTCAAGCATAGCCGAACCTGGCGAAGCCAGGTTGCCGAGCGCCCCGCCAGCAAGGCGCGTTTTAACCTCCCCAAAACCGCGCCACAGCTGGCGGGGTAAGCGCGAGGCCGAGCACCGCAGCGAGCCTTAGCGAGCGAGGAGCGGAGCGGAGCGGCTATGCTTTGTTGTGCGACGTTGCAAAATAATATCAGCAATCACTTCTAGTAATTTTTACACAGTACCATTTATTATTAATTAATTTAAAATGCCACCGCTGACTAACTCCACAACCATCACATCGATAATATACAGTAATGATATCATTTTCAAGGCTAACTTCCCTCTTGTCTTTATCAATATAACTCCACATTTCTTTGGATCTATAAAACTTTGGAAAATCATTAATACTCTTATAATATTTTGTTGCTGAAGACATAGTAGTAAATTCATAAATTTCAAAAGGAAATTTAATACGACTTATATAATATTTGTAAGCATCTTTTCCATTGGCCGATTCAAAAAAATCATCAACAAATGTATGAAATTTTTCATGCTTCTCATTAGGTAAATCTATAAAACAACTCAAAACAAAGCCTGTTGTATCATTTAGTTTTATTTTTAACCATCTGCCATAGTATTTATCTGATATTACAAAATTATTAGTTTTAGCTAGAATAGTAATTTTATCCCCAGCTTGTAATTTTCCTATAACTTTTGATTCAAATGAATTGCTTTCTCTAATTCGAACATCATTGGTATTAACTTTATAAAAAATAGCATCATCAGCATTAATAACAGAATTAAATGATAAAAATATTAACATAATTATAAAGTATAAATAATGTTTCATAATAATATCCTAATATTTAATTTTGCAATGTCGCACAACGTTTCCAGCATAGCCGACGTTTGCCGCAGCGCAGCGGAGGCAAATGTGCCGAAGGCCGAGGAGCGCAGCGACGAAGCGGCTATGCTGTGTTGTGCGATGGGCAGAGCGCCACTCCCAGCAACCAGTTATTTCTTAACCCCGCCCCTTCTTTCCGCCGAAGCACAGGACGTGCGGAGGCGGATTTTTATTTTACAATAAATATTATATCAGCCAATGATTTAAACGTTTGCGGTCTACCAGGATAATTAAAAGATATTTCTAAATCTTTACGTTGTTTTTTAGAAAATGTGTTTAGAAATTTATCAATTGCTGGCGTGAGAAGTTCAAGGTTTCTTTTTAATTTCCAAGAATTAGAAAAGTCATCAGTGTCAATTAAAACTAAAAATAATCTATTTTCTGAACCGAAACGCATTTCACCTTGGTTTTCGTAAAGCCATTTGGAAAGCATCTTAGGGTTATTCTGAGTCTCTTTAACAATTTCCAAATTACTGTTTTTTAATTCAGATAGAACATCTAAGCAATCTTTGCTACCTTTTTCTTTTAGCTTTTCAGTTATTTCATAATAAATATCAGAAGGGCTACCATTTTTATCAAAATTGATATTCAGAGTTTTTGCTTTTGATTTTAAAAATGTTAATTCTACTGGTAAATCTTTCTCTCTTCGTTTGAGTTTTAAATATTCCGAAGGAAAATATGTTACTTTCAAATCATAAGGAATATTATTAATAAAAAAATCGACACTTTTGATTTGACCTACAGTTGGCAAAACAGATTTGTGTGATTTAAAAATATGTTCGATTAGAATACTTGACCAATGATTATACCAGCTATTTAAAACATACCCCTGAACAGCACGATTAATTTCCTTGTCGAACTTTGAAATTAATAAATCATAAGAAGAAATGGCTTTAACGTAGTGGCTTACTAGATATTTATCAAGAGAGTTTTGATAGTCACCGCCCCACTCAAATACTTTCAGTTTATATAATTCAGAAACAAGCTTTTCCCTATCTAGACTTTTTAGAATTAAATCATTCTTTTCACTTATATATTTATCAAGGATTGCATGAGACTTGGTAACATCTTTTGATAATATATTGAATAATTCTTCAAACTGTTTTGAAAGAGTTGTTGAAGATAAACTGATTGAAAACTTAGCAGTAAATTCAGAAATTAATTCTTTACGAACTACTGATTTTGTTTTTAACCATAATTGCCCAATAGGATTATCATTAAATAATTCTAATGTTTCACTATCATGCTGTTTTTTCCAGAATAAAAAATCATTTTCCACAGAGCACCTCTATTTATTTCTATGCAACGGCTTCGATTTTTGGTATCGTTGTGATCCAGCCGGGAATTTTATCTAATTCATGATTATCTAATATAATTGAATTTTTATGCTTCATTACTAAAACGTAGTCGGTTTTCATGCCACCTTTTCTATTGTCTTGTACAACAGAGTTGGCTGAATATTCCATTGGGAAAGCACCAACAAAATGAAGATCACTTGTTGTTTCAAATATTTCCATGAATTTCCAGCTCTGTTTGTCTCTAGCATTGTAGTATAATAAGAATAATCCATCATCAGCGAGTATTCTACTGGATTCTTTTATTAATGATTTCATATCTTCATTGTAATTCTTTTTATTTTTATTACGTTCCTTGGCGTTGGATACAATTATTTCATCATTAAAATGAACATCCTTATTTAATATTGAATTCCATAATTCACTTAATTCTAAATATGGAATTCTATCACTATGTGGTGGGTCGGTGCAAATAAGTTTAATTGATTTAGATGGCAATAATTTCATTATATCTAAACAATTGCTGTTTATTATTGAAGCGCCTTTATTTTCTTTTAATAATGGGTCTATAGAATTATAAACAGGATATTTTACTATTTCGATTTCTTGCAATGCTTTGTATAATTTTTTCGCACGGCTTTCAAAACAATTCCAAACATTGATTTCAAAATGAAGTTCAGGTCTCCAAAAACCAATTACCCAACTTCCCACCTCGATTTTTTCTGAAGTTTGATTTTTTGTTTTACCTCGCCCTGTTATGGCAAAAACCATTGAAGACATTTGGCCTGAAGATGATGTAAGAGTTAATAATAAAGCTCTTTGTATTACCGGAGGATATTTCTTTATTTCATCAATTAATAAATCAATATTATATAATGCTCTTCTTGTAAATAAATCTGAAATTGACATCGATGATTTTGAATTTATTCTGGAATTGGTAAAAAAAGTCGCTTTTCGAATATTTTTTACGTTGTAATTAGAATAATTATTTATTTGATTTATATCAAATTGAGTTGGCTCAGTTTCAACTCTACTTCTCCCAGTTTCGGGTCTCCTCCAGACTTGTTTTAAAACATCTTTTTCCCACAGGTAGTGGGAAGCGATTTTTCCATTTTCCAGAATATATGAGGAATTGATTTTATCCTTTATGGATTTTTCTATTTCGTAAAATGCTTTGATGTAGGAATCAGGATTAGGCAAATCTAAAATAAAATTTGTATGCTCAATAGAAAAAGGATTTAAATCAACACCTATAAATCTTCTATTCCGTGATAAACATTCTGAACTTATTAGACCAGAACCTAAAAAAGGATCAAGAACTATGTCTGATTCATTTGTATAATGTTGTATGAAGTAAGCAATACTTTCCGTTGGCTTTTTACCCCAATATTTATGAAAAGAATATATTCCTTTATAAGTATCCGGATTACTGATGTCTTCAACGGTTTTAGTATCCATGTCAAATAGTGTCTGTTGCATATATACCTCTATATTCTTTTTCTCAAATTTGAATTATACTGTCAAGTATTCTTCTAAGCCCGCCACGGACGGCGGGCGCTCTTGGGGGCGGGGTTAAGAAATATTCATTTCCCCGAATTTATTTTTCATCAAAAGTCTTGGCGCTCTGCCTTTCGCACAACATTTCAAGCATAGCCGAACCTGGCGAAGCCAGGTTGCCGAGCGCCCCGCCAGCAAGGCGCGCTCTAACTTCCCCAAAACCGCGCCGCAGCTGGCGGGATAAGCGCGAGGCCGAGCACCGCAGGCGGCCTAAGCCCGCCGAGGAGCGGAGCGGTTATGCTTTGTTAGGCGCCGTTGTTTTAATCATTAGACTTGTTGCATAACTCCTATTTTGTTGCCATATAATAATTCCACAGTCCGCATGCTACTATAAATGTCTGATCGATAAAATGATCTCTTTTTGTCCGAGAAACATGGTACACTATTCTCA
>Ga0208196_1002905_pt1 | contig 15174 bp, 12 predicted proteins | sample AD_JPNNA7_MetaG_FD_184443 | JGI IMG/M metagenome (GOLD analysis project Ga0208196, IMG submission 184443) | Active sludge microbial communities of municipal wastewater-treating anaerobic digesters from Japan - AD_JPNNA7_MetaG (SPAdes) (version 2) | ecosystem: Engineered > Bioreactor > Anaerobic...
CAATTTATGGATAATTCCAAGGGCTCCACGACCAGCTGGTCCTGGGACTTTGGAGACGGAGGGAAGAGCACAGCTAAGAATCCAGCGCATACTTATTCTCAAGCCGGAGCTTATACTGTCAAATTGGTTATAAGTGATGGTACAAATTCTTCTACCAAAAATAAGTCTTTAACAGTTTCAAGTTCATCAAGTAGTAAGGTAATAACGGCGTCCAGTTGTGCTTTAGCAGACGTACAGGCGGCGATAGCGACGGCGAAGGCAGGGGATACGGTGGTGGTGCCTGCTGGAGAGATAACCTGGAGTGCGAAGCTAGTGATTACCACAGGGATAACCTTAAAAGGTGCGGGGATAGATAGGACAATTATTCACAATGGATATAGCAACGCAAGTGATTATGATGAAGCTCTTATTATGTATCAGCCATCTGATTTTGATGTTAATTGGCCTTTTAGGATAACTGGATTTACTTTTGATTTAAACAATAGGGGGCATGGGATTCTTCTAGCTCATCATCGTTCAAGCTCTCTAGTTATACAGACTAAAATAAGGATTGACCATAATAAATTTACTGGCTCACCAGATTCGCTAGCCCATCAAGCGATAATTAATAATGGTATGAGGGGTTGTGTTGATAATAATATTTTTGATGGAGTTAGATATCCGATTCGACATCAAAGTTGTTATCATAATGGGAAAGAGTGGTGGGACAATTGGGAAGGGGTTGTGTATGGCAAGGAAGATAACAACGTTTATTATGAGGACAATGTTTTTAAAGGCGTAGAGGTAGTATCAGATTGCCAGTATGCTAATCGCTATGCATTTAGATATAACACAATTTATCCTATTGGTAACCCATATCCATTGTTTGATGCGCACGGAAATCAAGGGACTGGCTATATGTATAGTAGTTTTGGTGTGGAAATATATGGGAATTTGATAATTACTCCACAGAGTTATTTTAATTTTCGATTACTTGACCATCGTGGGGGGAAGGCATTGGTATTTATGAATGTAGTTACGGCAACCTCTGGTGATTTTAACATTCAGGTTCGAGACGAATATCCAGATTCTCTCAATCCTACGATTAACCCGTCTCCGCAATTTCCTAATGACAGTTATTATTTTCTTAATAGAAGAAATTATGCTGGAAGTTATAATGATGTAACCGAAGGACAACATTCTGACAATCCCCCTTATTATGAGTGTCCAAAGATTAATCGGGACTATTTTGTTGGCCGAGATAATTTTGACGGTACAGAGGGAATAGGCTATGGTTTAATATCAACTCGCCCTAGTAATCCAACTAAGGTAGGAGTAGCATACTGGGAGACCAGCCAAAATGTATCTGATTTGCGCGGGATGGTTGGAGTAAATCCGATTACTCCAATATCAGGTACCTTGTATAAATGCACCGCTCCAGGCGTCTGGAGTGCCTATTTTAAGCCTTATACCTATCCCCACCCCCTCAGATCATTGCTCAACGATTAAGACTAAATAATGAACTAATATTCCATCTATGCCACCCAAAAGTTAATACCTTTTGACTATTTGATTTTATTTGCGCAATCCGATGATTTCGGCCACCGAATCCAATCGAAGTCGGCCAGGCTTCGGAGCGTAGCGACGCTGGGCATAATTTTTTTATCCTAGTGGCTAGTTTGAGTCAAGAGTTTTTAATCTTTTTCTCATGGACTCTCCTTTAAGGTTGATCTGATAGGCATTATGAACGAGCCTGTCGAGGATGGCATCAGCCAGGGTGGGGTAGCCGATGTCCTCATGAGAGTTAGGGACAGGCAACTGACTGGTGACGATAGTTGAGCGGACATTGTAGCGGTCTTCAAGTATTTCCAACAGATCGTGTCGTCCCTGGTCATGAGTGGTTGAAGCCCCCAGTCATCGATGATGAGGAGCTCTGTTCTGGCCAGGGTGGTGAGCACTCTGCCATAACGGCCATCGACTCGGGCAATGCTCAGTTCTTGTAGGAGCCGGGGGAGACGAAAATACTGGGTTCGATAATCCTCCCGACAGGCTTTTTGACCAAGGGCACAGGCCAGGAAGCTTTTTCCTACTCCAGTTGGCCCGGTGATAAGCACATTGAGATGTTCTTCTATCCACCGACAGGAGGAAAGCTGAAGTACCAGCGCCTTATCCAGGCCACGGGAGGTGCGATAGTCAATATCCTCTACTGAGGCATTTAATCGCAGTTTAGCCTTCTTAAGCCGAAGAAAGAGTCTCCGGCCTTGAGCCAGGGAGCTTACGGAATGGCCTGTGGTTTAGTTCCTCTAAAAGTCGACTGATAGCTGAGTTGAGTTCAGACAGAGAGAAGAACTTCTGATGACGAAGCCTGGCCAGTATCCAGCGCTCCACTACCTGCACCCCGACCTCTACCTTGGCCTTATCTTTCGGACGTCTCACGCGGGTGGGAAGACCGGCTGTCCAGTAATAGGACAGCATATCCTCATAAGCCGGATTAAGCTCTGGTTACTCCGCTTCTCAGATTATCCAGAATAACCAGCTCCGGAACCCCTTGAAAATACTCAAAGGCCCGGACATGGGAAGCCACCCAGTCAGGTGTCGTCTTGGTCCAGGTCGCCTCTGTATAGGTGTAGTTCGAAGCTCCCAGCACGGCCACGAATACCTGGGCCTCCCGGCTCTCGCCGCTCTCCTTGTCCACCACCAATACGGCCTGGCCGCAGTAGTCTACAAACATCTTCTCCCCAGCCTTATGTTCCTGACGCATCGAAAGCTCTAACCCCCTGCTCCACTGACGATAAAGCTCACAAAATCGGCTATACTGAAGTCCCTCAGGATATCTCGACTTTTACTCTCCCCAGAGAAGAAAAAGCATCACCCCTTTATGCCGTAGCTCCTGATGAACCTCAGCCCAGTTGGGTAGTGGCCGCTCTGAGACAGGAATATAAGGTAAAACAGGGAACAACCTCCGCTCTAAGGTCTCCTCATCCAGTTCTTCAGGCAGAGGCCAGCTCAGCCCCGCTGCCCCCGCCCTCCTCAAGTACTCCGCCACAGTGCTCCGCGCTACCTTTAAACTACGTGATACCTGACGAGCTGATAGCCCACAGCCCCAGCTCAATCGTATGATCTCTTTAATCCTTCGCATCGGTAATCTCTCCACTGGCATCCAAGCCTCCTTTCGAGGCTTAGAATACCCCTTTCACCTGAGATTACCCAGCACTGCCACGTTTCCAATCCATCCCGGCCACCTGTTCCAATCATCACCCCAAAAGTGGCTGCCTTCCCACTGGAATACCCGGCCGACTTGCACCGGAATATGCATTATTTATAAATTATCTATTTGCATTAAATAAAGACTATCTGTATAATGTAAAAAAAGAAGGGCCAGTGGTATTTTTAAAAGGAAAAGACTTTACTTCTACTAAGAATTCATATTCAAAAATTGATTATACCATTCTAAAAAATGCTCCATTGCTGTTGATAATTTGTTTGATAATCTTACTTAACTGTTATCATGTCCGTGTTGCTGGGGATCCGGAGATTAATCATGATAAAAAACATCTAAAAGCCGCTTTGGCCTTTTTATCTACCATAGAGTATACGAATAAACTTATAAAATTTCACGATTTATCAGAAGGAAATCCTGAAAGCAGGATTTGGAGTTTTGGTGATGGGGGCTATAGCTATGAAAAGAATCCGACTCATGCTTATGCAAAACCGGGTATTTATACTATAACTCTAAAAATAAAGAGGAATGGTTCCGAGAGTTTAGAAACAAGAAATATAATAGTATTGCCGACATATAATTATAAAGAAATTGCCAGTAAACCAAAAGCTGACTTTATATATGAACCGATAGATGTCAAAGCCGGGGAGCCGGTCCATTTCCATGACCAATCTTCGGGGCAAATAAATTCTAGAATTTGGAAATTTGGGTATTTTGACTTTAGCTATCTTGATAATCCAACCAAAATCTTTTATAGGAGAGCGAGGTATAGAGTTTCTTTAACCGTACAAAACGAATATGATTCAGATACATGTGTAAAGTATTTAGACGTTGAGCCTGGTAGTGACAATGGTATAATTGCTCGGAGCTGTTCAGAAAAGGACGTACAGGCGGCGATAGCGACGGCGAAGGCAGGGGATACGGTGGTGGTGCCTGCTGGAGAGATAACCTGGAGTGCGAAGCTAGTGATTACCACAGGGATAACCTTAAAAGGTGCGGGGATAGATAGGACAATTATTCACAATGGATATAGCAACGCAAGTGATTATGATGAAGCTCTTATTATGTATCAGCCATCTGATTTTGATGTTAATTGGCCTTTTAGGATAACTGGATTTACTTTTGATTTAAACAATAGGGGGCATGGGATTCTTCTAGCTCATCATCGTTCAAGCTCTCTAGTTATACAGACTAAAATAAGGATTGACCATAATAAATTTACTGGCTCACCAGATTCGCTAGCCCATCAAGCGATAATTAATAATGGTATGAGGGGTTGTGTTGATAATAATATTTTTGATGGAGTTAGATATCCGATTCGACATCAAAGTTGTTATCATAATGGGAAAGAGTGGTGGGACAATTGGGAAGGGGTTGTGTATGGCAAGGAAGATAACAACGTTTATTATGAGGACAATGTTTTTAAAGGCGTAGAGGTAGTATCAGATTGCCAGTATGCTAATCGCTATGCATTTAGATATAACACAATTTATCCTATTGGTAACCCATATCCATTGTTTGATGCGCACGGAAATCAAGGGACTGGCTATATGTATAGTAGTTTTGGTGTGGAAATATATGGGAATTTGATAATTACTCCACAGAGTTATTTTAATTTTCGATTACTTGACCATCGTGGGGGGAAGGCATTGGTATTTATGAATGTAGTTACGGCAACCTCTGGTGATTTTAACATTCAGGTTCGAGACGAATATCCAGATTCTCTCAATCCTACGATTAACCCGTCTCCGCAATTTCCTAATGACAGTTATTATTTTCTTAATAGAAGAAATTATGCTGGAAGTTATAATGATGTAACCGAAGGACAACATTCTGACAATCCCCCTTATTATGAGTGTCCAAAGATTAATCGGGACTATTTTGTTGGCCGAGATAATTTTGACGGTACAGAGGGAATAGGCTATGGTTTAATATCAACTCGCCCTAGTAATCCAACTAAGGTAGGAGTAGCATACTGGGAGACCAGCCAAAATGTATCTGATTTGCGCGGGATGGTTGGAGTAAATCCGATTACTCCAATATCAGGTACCTTGTATAAATGCACCGCTCCAGGCGTCTGGAGTGCCTATTTTAAGCCTTATACCTATCCCCACCCCCTCAGATCATTGCTCAACGATTAGATAGATGGCGACTTATTATATGATAATATGATATGTGTTTGGCTATTGTTGAATGTTTTATTTCCGGTGTTAAATACTTAAAAAATCATAAAAAACCTAGTTAAATATCATCAAGATAATATAACATTTATATGGAAAAGAAAGACTTATTTGATTTTTTGCTATATTTTACTGGTATTCATATTTTAAGGTTAAAAGCTCTGAAAATAAAGAATTGGCCGCTCGTAAGATTTCTGGTATTCCACGACGTTCCTCCCAGACATCGTATTCAATTCGAAAATAATATAAGTCTTTTAAGAAAATATACTAAAATAATAAGCATAAATGATCTTGTTGAGGGAAAACTATCTGTTGACCAACTCAATATTGTTTTGACGTTCGATGACGGATTCAAAAACTGGGTAGATGTAGTTCTTCCTATTCTCCAAAAATATAATCTCAATGCAACTTTTTTTATTTCTTCGGGCCTAATCCAAGATGATAGTAGAGGTCACAATAAGATCTTGAGACCACCATATCTAAAAAGCAGAATAATCGCCAATAGGAGTAATCAGCTTTCTATTAACGATATAATTGAAATTACCAAAGGAGGTAACATAATTGGCTCTCATACTGTTAGCCATGTATCAGTTAAAAGCTATTTTCTAAATTTGGAAAAAGAAATACTATGGGACAAGCAAAACCTCGAAGAAATTACAGGAAGTAAAGTTAAATATTTTGCTTATCCTTTTGGCTTGGTGAATGATCATGATAAAAAATTGGGTGAAATTCTTAAAGGTTATGATTTTGAAGCAGCTGTAACTCTCGATCCAGGTTTTAATACAATTTCTACAAATCGATATTTCCTCCACCGAGACATTGTAAGAAGTAATATGAACTCCTTCGTATTCTTATCCAGATCTATCGGAAATGATGATCTGAATATCATGCATTTTATCAGGAAATATCTTGGACGGATTTAATATTTTAAAATTGATAATGCTAAAACATAACTATCAATATCAGAATGACTGGCAAAAGATTTATTAGTTGCTTAGTTTTCTTATATATCCCATTATTCCCATTATTCGCTATCTGAGTCCTAAATGATCTATCAATGGGAATAGATAGTCGAAAAAAACCACTGGACCCCAAAAGGTAACTTATGATTTAATGAAAATTAATAGACCTATAGTTTGGCCTAATGGCATGGCCCATGGCCGCAGAAATTGACTTAAAAATGGATTTTGAAAGATAATATGCTCGTAATATAGCTGCAGCATAGGCTCATTGCCAGTGGCAGGAGGCAATTTGGATGGATGAAGAGCTACTTGTTTATAGAAGGCAATTTCTTTTGAGTAGAGAACCTATCACAGATTTGTCGTACTGGCAACATTTTGTATTTCCAGGCGATAACTATCATCTATATGCTCATCCAGATCTCGCTGTTGCCGTTAGAGAAAAGCAAGAAAATATGTGTGTTTTAATAGGATATATATTTGATCCGTCGATGCCCTCAAAAACAAACGATCAAATATTAAGTGATACTGTCTCTCAGGGAAATTCTTTTGAGAGCCTTGTAAGTTCAATTAAGAGATATGCAGGGCAGTATTGCCTAATTTATAAGGATGCGGCATCATTTAACATTATTCATGATCCGCTTGGAACAAGAGAGATTTATTATTGTGACTTTCCTAATAAAACAATTTGTGGCTCGCAACCCAATTTATTAAAAGAATACTCATCACCCCCGATTGTTATTACTAGTGACAAAAATAAAAAAGACTTTTTTGAGAGGGATATAAAAAAGGTAAGAAGAGGGAGATTATCAGTTGGAGACGAAACATATTTTGAAGGCGTCAAACATCTCTTGCCCAACCATTATTTGGATCTTCATAGTCTTAAAGCGAAGAGATATTGGCCTAATAATAGCATTAAGAAGGTAACGCTTGAGAAAGCAATTGATCTTTGTTGTCAATTTTTAGAGGGCATCCTTAAGGCAGCCTCTTGCAGATATGACTTAATGATGGCTGTCACTGCTGGAATTGATTCAAGGACATTGCTAGCCGCTTCTAGGCAAATAAGCGATAAAATATATTATTTTATAAATAAGTCTCCAGAAATGAGCCCAACCCATCCCGACATATTAATCTCGAGTAATATATTTAAGACGATAAATATTCCTTTTCATATCCATACATATAGTGCTGAAGTTGATAGTAGATTTAGAGAAATATACTTTCACAACGTATTCATGGCTGCCGAGTTCATGTTACCAGTAATCTATAATATTTACTACAAGCAGCACCAAGATAAGTTAAACATTCTTGGCATTGGCGAGATAGGTAGAACATTTTTTGGACGGCGGCCCAGAAATTTAGATGGATATTTTCTTGCCAGAACACTTAAGTATAAAGATTCAGAATATGCAGTTGAACAGTGTCAAAAATGGCTTGAAGAAACGTTGCCTGTAGCTGAAAAATGTGGCGTTGACGTAATGACACTTTTGTTATGGGAACAGCTACTTGGCAACTGGGGAGCAGTTGGTAACTCTGAATCAGATATAGCTATAGACGAATTTGATCCCTATAACAGTCATTATTTATACGAGATCATGTTGGGCGTAGATAGCAAATATAGACAATCTTACCATAACAGGCTCTTCATTGGTATGATTAGAAATATGTGGCCTGAATTACTTCAGTTTCCATTCAACCCACCTAAGAAGTTTCGTGATAGAGTACGTAACTGGTTGGTAAGGTTAGGTCTTTTTGAACCAATTAGGAACGTCATTTATAAGATTGATATGCTCAAATTTAATTTGAGAAAAGGAAAGAGTAGAGAAACAAATATTTTGGATAAATTATGAACGGCTTTGAGATGGTATTTGGGGACATGATAGTTAAGTGAAGTTATTCGGTCTTAAGTTATGTATGTGAAAGGAGATACTACTGTCACTTTGAATAAGGAAAATTTTACTAGAAGTCTTGAACAATAGTTAGGAGTTTTATTTACTTTTATAACAAAAGGGCCAATGTTAAAAATAGGTATTGTTGGTTGTGGAAAGATAGCTGAAGCGCATGCAGAGGTTATAAAGAGTTTTGCTTCAACTGCCACGCTGGTTGCTACCTGCGATACAGAACTCCTGATGGCCAGGCAACTTGCTGAGAGATTTGGCGCAAAGCTCTTTTATGATGATTTGCCAAAAATGCTCAGGGAAGAGCATCCCGATGTTGTCCATATAACCACTCCGCCTCAAAGCCATTATGAGCTGGCTAAGACCTGTCTCGAAGCCGGCTGTCATGTATTTGTAGAGAAGCCTTTCACTATCAATGCTACTGAGGCCAGGGAGCTTATCAGTTTAGCCATCTCTAAAAATCTCAAACTGACTATCGGCACCGACGAACAGTTTTCTCCGGTTGCCCTGGAAATGAGGCAACTGATAAAAAGTGGCTGGCTGGGCGGACTTCCTACCCATATGGATGTATATTATTGCTATGACCTGGGAGATGAACGCTACGCCCGGGCTTTTCTTAAAAACCGTTCTCACTGGCTCTGGCGGCTTCCCGGTCAACTGATTCAAAACATAATACCTCACGCTGTTATGAAATTTTGTGAATTCATGGCAGATGACGAAGTTACAGTCTCAGCTCGGGGCTTTACCAGCAAGCTATTACAGAATCTCGGAGAGCTTGAATTAAAGGATGAATTAAGAGCTATAGTAACTGACTCCAACCAGACCACGGCCTATCTAACTTTTTCTACCCAGATTGGGCCACCGTTACGCCAATTCTTGATTTTTGGACCTAAGAATAGCTTGCTCCTTGATCAGGATCACCAGGCTCTTATCAAGATTCCAGGTAAGACTTATAAAAGCTATTTAGAAAAGACAATTCCTCTTAATAATTTTGCGCGCCAGTATCGCCAGAATATGTTCCGTAACATTAAGCTTTTTTTAAAACGCGAATTCCAGATGAAGCAAGGGCTCTATAACTTATTAAGGCTCTTTTATCAATCAATCGTTAATAATACACCTCCTCCCATTTCTTATAATCAGATTATAATGTCATCACGGATAATTGATGAGATTATAAGCCAGATTTATGGTCAGAAGGCTGACCATAATTACTGACTGGCTGTCTGGATGTGAAGCACATCGAGCATCTCAGGTGTGCTCAATATCTGATGGCCAAATTAACTAAAGGATTTAGATACGTCGAGGGGAATTGAAAGGACAAATCATATGCCTGGGATCCAGAAAATCACGGCTAAAATCGATAAGATCATGTGTATGTTATAATCATAAAATTGGATTTTTTTCTTCGAGTTTTTAGACATGGGTAAATTGCCATCATCAGGCATAACAAGAACAGAATCAACCTGGATAGTCGAGCCCAGCGAAGCTGTACTGGTCACGGGTTCATCTGGTTTTATTGGGCGACACGTCGTTGGTGAGTTAATAGAAAAAGGATTTAGTGACATCAGATGCCTGGTCAGAGAAACAAGTGACATAAAGGGGCTGACCGACATAATAAAAGAAAAAGGGGGAGACGGGAAAGCTACTATTGTCCAGGGGAATCTTCTTTCTCCGGATGATTGTCTGAAGGTGACCAAGAATGTCAAATTGATTTATCACCTGGCGGCCGGCACCGGGACGAAATCTTTTTCAGAAGCTTACCTTAATTCAGTCGTAACCACCAGAAACTTGATTGAAGCTGCTCTCCATCACAGGTGCCTTAAACGTTTCGTCAATGTCAGCAGCTTTGCCGTTTATGCTAATCGTGGTAAGAAGACAGGCCGTGTTCTTGATGAAACCTGCCCGGTCGAGGCTTCGCCCGAAACCAGGGCCGAGGCTTATTGCTATGGGAAAGTAAAGCAGGATGAGCTGGTCATGGATTATGGAAAACGATCAGGGCTTCCTTACGTTATTGTCCGTCCTGGAACAGTTTATGGCCCCGGGAAAAAATTTATTCCTGGCAGGGTGGGCATAGATACTTTTGGCATCTTCCTCCACTTTGGTGGATCCAATCCCTTACCTCTCTCTTATGTCGAAAACTGTGCAGAAGCCATAGTACTGGCCGGGCTAATTCGGGGAATTGATGGTGAGGTTTTTAATATTGTGGATGACGATTTACCTACTTCCAGAGAATTTTTGAAGCTCTATAAAAAAAATGTTCAGAGTTTCAAATCAATATATATTCCAAAACCGGTTGGCTTTCTTTTCTGCTTTCTCTGGGAAAAGTTTTCACAGTGGTCGAAAGGACAGATACCTCCAGTCTATACACCCAGAGAGTGGGCAGCCTACTGGGAAAAAACTTTCTATACTAACAAAAAGCTAAAAGAAAAAATTGGTTGGTCGCCGAGAGTAAAAACCAGCGAGGGACTTGAGTCATTTTTCTCAGCCTGCCTGGAAATAAAAGATAAATGATCGAAATCATTTTTACTCTGGATTATGAAATTTACGGGGATGCCACAGGCTCCCTGCGCGAGCTCATCCTTGAGCCGGCACAATCATTAATGGGTCTTTTTCAGAAATGGAATTGTCCTTTGGTAGTATTCGTCGAAGTCGCTGAGTTGGAAAGAATCTACCAGGAGAGGTCCGACAAGGATATAGAGGCAGTTTTTCAACAGATCAGAGAGTTAGAAAGTCAGGGTCATGAAATCGCTCTTCACCTTCATCCCCAATGGTCTGGAGCCAAATATCAAAATGGCCGGTGGCAAGTTGATCTATCGGAATATAATCTTTGTTCTTTGCCGGAAGAAAGAATCCGCGAAATCGTTTCAGGTGGAATCAAATTTCTTAGATTTATCCTGGGGGAAAATGATTATATGTCTATCTCCTTCAGAGCTGGCAACTGGCTCTTTCAGCCTACTCAACCGGCCGCCAGAATACTTTATGAATACGGGATAAGAATAGATTCTTCTGTCTTCAAAGGTGGGCGATTTAAATCATATGGAGTTGATTATAGAAAAGCCGGCCGGAATGGCTGCTTCTGGAGATTCTGGGATGATGTGGCAGAAGATGACCCACAGGGGCAGATGCTTGAAATCCCAATTTATACCACCCTGGTTCCATTCTGGGAAATGCTTTCCAGAAAAAGGCTTGAGATTGAAAAAAAAGGTCAGGAAGAAGGTAAAAAGACAGGCCTCTTCTCGAAACTAAAAAACCATCTCAGTCTGAAATACCCTAAAAAGCTCGACTTTTGCCGGCTGACAAAAACTGAAATCGATGAAATGCTTAAGAAAATTGTCGCTCTGGACCAAGAATCTCCATCTATCCTTAAACCTATTGTAGCTATTGGCCATACTAAGGATTTGAAAGACATCGACGCCGTAGATTATTTCCTTAAAAATTTAAATAAATCAGGCCTGAAGGTGACAACCTTCAGATCAATCTATGGGAAACTCATCGGCGATTAAAAGCTATGGTAATGTTGCCAGGCCAGATTCACCGAATTGCAGATGTGTTTTAAATCTTTTTCTCTGAGCTTATAGTGGACAGGAATAACCAGAGTTGACATTAATAAATGCTCAGCCTGTGGGCAATCTCCCTTATAGCCATAATATCTGGCAGCTCCCTCTATAACGTCAAAATAGGGTCTGGAAGTGCTTATGTTTTCATAGAATAAAAAATCCGATAAAAATTTGTACTCTTTTTCTGAGCGAAGCTTAATGGGAAACATAAACCGGTTGTAGAGATAGCCCGGTTGCTCATAACAGAACATTTCCCGGGGGAGATGCAGATTTTCAAGATAATATTGGGCATGTTCCCTTTGCGTCTCTATCATTTTTTCCAGCTCAGTGAGTCTTGTTTCTATGGTGATCAGGTCGGATTTGAAAATTTGACTTAAGGCTATTGGCGATTTTTTAATGAAATCGACTTCTTTGTTATATATCTTCCATATTTTTGATCCGGCCAAACCCCACAGTGGCCAGCTTCTGAGCTGGCTACGAAGGTAAGTTTCGACAATATGCTTTATTTCCTCACTTTGGGCGGGTTCATGGAGACTCCGAATATCGTTTCCCAGACGCATCGTTAACCCCGGCTCCCGGCAATATATAGCTGCACCCTCTCCAGCGCTGATGTATTTGCCTGACCTGAAACTAAAAATGGAAATTGAACCAAATGTTCCTGTGAGCTTACCATTAATTGAACTTCCGAGCGATTGAGCGCAATCTTCAATGACGGGCTTGTCCTGCATAATTTTAAGTATAGCCGGCATATCTGCTACCTGGCCAAACATATGAACTGCAATCAGAGCATCAATGTTTCGAATTTTGGCGGCCAGATCATCGAGCGACAGGCAATAATTTTCAGGGTTGACATCGATAAAAACAGGAGAATGTCCCGCTGCCTTTATTGCTTTAAAAACTACCGGACAGCAATAAAGAGGGACTCCAATCGCCGATCCCTTTTTTAAGTTTAAGGCTTGAAGAGAAAGCAGAATAGCAGCTCGGCCTGATCTCACCGGAAGACACTCACCAATTCCCTTTAAATTGAGATGACTCTCTCTGTCTTTCTCAAACAGAGAGAGAACAGCCGTTAAAGCATCGCCCACATCATATTCCCAGGCTTCGGTTGGAATCAGAGAAATTGGCACCGTTTCTCCATTCCTCTATGATTTTAAATCAGCCATCTTGTGTTTTTCGGCATCAACAATGTCTCCTCCACTTCTGATTCTGGCAGCCAGATTATATAGCCTGTACTTAACTGGATTAAGAGAGCATTTCCAGATATAGCCCTGAACTAATTGGCCACCAAAGTGCTTTTTAAACGAACTGAGTGCATCCTGCTTTGACCCCTTTTCAGGATTTATCCTGACTCCAACAAAATCGTAATCTTTGACCCCCAGTCTTTTAAACAGCTTAATTGCTTCCCAGTAAAGAAGTTTGTTTGCACCCGGCGTCATGTTAGCGGAATTACCAGCATAAACAGCATAAGCTCTGTATTGACTATAAGCAAAAACCACGTAACTTTGAGCCAGACCCTGATGCTCTGCTTTTAAAATCAGACCGTGCTGGCCCAGGCCATCCATATATTTTTGGAACGCACCAAAACTCATAAAGGGGAGATTTGATCTTTTAAATGTTTGTCGAATCAGTTCATAGGCAGCTTGACTCTCTTCTTTTGCTTCGCGAACAGTCACCCCCAGGTTTATCGCCCTTTTTATATTCTGCCTGGTGATTCTCTCAATATTATGCCAGAGCACTTCTTCTGGCTGTCGTAAATTTATGATATAGGTCCCATAGGGGGCGGCGATTGCTCCCTCAGGATAGGTGCGGAATATGGAATTAGTCGTAGCCGGTATGATGACATGTGCTTTTTTAGAACGGAAAAAATCGAGGCAGCTATTTAAAAAAACCTTTTCTTCATTGACAGAAAAATTTTCAACTTGAGGGATGGTCTCCACTCTGAATCTCACAAATTTAAACGATAACTTCTTGATGATGGTAAAAGGGAGAATACATAAAAGTTGTCCGCTATCGTCGAAACCGCCCAACCAGCCATATTCATCACTGACTGCTTTGAGAAAAGATTCAGAGGCAAAAACAGGCAACCCTTCATGCCAGCGAATATCTATCGGCACGGCTTTCATCAAGGTTTTTCCTGCCAGCTTCCTTTCCTTCTTATATTCATGATAAAAACTTTCTGACATATTCCTTTAGCCATGTTTGCTGTTCTTTTCTTCTAAATTCTACCACTTCTTCTGGAATTGCATACTGTGCTCCGGTTAGCATAGCCCAGACATAGCCTGATAAGAGAAGTGCCCCCGTGATGAAAAGTGGTCTTCCCCTCATCTGATAGACCGACCTCATGAATTGCCATAGCGGGTGAACTCCAAACTGATAATCGCCATAGCCACTTCTAAAAGTGTACTTGACGAAATTAGGCCCGGCCTTTCCCATCGGCCGATTGTGGACACAGTATTTTTCAGTAAATGTTTCGGTTACCCAGCCCCTCATTCTGGCCGTAAGAACAGCGGCCAGATCAACCCCACCTTCTTTCCGAGGTATGTATCCGCCGATCTCCTCAAAGCATTCCCGGCGGAAAAGCTGGCAGGCGCCGGAGACATGTTCTTTTCTCGAAAAACGATAATCATATTGTCTTGAGCCTTCTCTAAAAGGGGTCCCTGCCACGCCCAGTCTGGGATTAACCATAAATTTTGAAATAAGAAAAGCGAAATAGTCTTTGTCGAAGGAAATATCAGCGTCCAGATTTCCTATCAGATCAAAATCAAGATTCTTTATTCTTTCGTAGCCCTTATTGAAAGCAATGGCCTTTCGTCCAAAGTGTCTTTCTCTGCTTTCCGGCAAAACAATGGGTTCTATCCATTCATATTTTCTGGCATATTGCTCAATTATTTCTCCCGTATTATCCGTTGAACCGTCATTGATGATGATCCATCTCAGAGGAAGTTCTGTTTGGTTGACTACTGAATTAATTGTCATTTCTATGAACCGGGCTTCATTCTTGGCAGCGGTAATCAAAACGTAACTAAGAGTCTTTTCTGTCATGGTCATCAAGCTTTACTTTTTGCTCAACTTCTCAGGCGATTATGAATGCTAAAAACCATCTCTATCCATGATGGCTCCACCCGTTTATAAGGAATCTGACCGGGTTAACAATTCGCTCAGGGCCAGAAGCATCCAGGCTTCAGTCCAGCGCATGTAGGGAATCCGATTGGTATAAAGGCGGTGCCGCTGATAATAAAAATAACCTCGGCTACTCCACATATTTTCCAGTCCCCAGCCTAAAGCGGCTACGGCAAGTCCATGCGCCCTGCTATTAAGGTCTTTTAAAGCTTCCAGCGTAATTATACTCTGGGCCAGACAGTGGCTGTCAATCGGATAAAC
>Ga0208196_1002915_pt1 | contig 15147 bp, 14 predicted proteins | sample AD_JPNNA7_MetaG_FD_184443 | JGI IMG/M metagenome (GOLD analysis project Ga0208196, IMG submission 184443) | Active sludge microbial communities of municipal wastewater-treating anaerobic digesters from Japan - AD_JPNNA7_MetaG (SPAdes) (version 2) | ecosystem: Engineered > Bioreactor > Anaerobic...
AAAGTGGTTGCAAAGAAAAAAGTATCTAAAAAGAAATAAACAATTTCATAGATCATTTTGATGAGCGAATTGAAGAGGAATCTGTTGTTCAGATAAATTTTTCATTCGCTCACAATGATTAAGTGAAAATTAAAATAATAAGTTAAAGGTTAAATTAATGAAACTATCAGATTTCAAGTACAATTTACCCAAACCGGCAATCGCAAAATATCCGGTATCACCACGAGATAAATCTAAACTGCTTGTTCTTGATAAAGAAACTGGTGAAATGGAAGACAAAAAGTTTTCGGATATTATTGATTATATGGAAAAGGGCGATGTGCTTGTTGTTAATGAAACAAGAGTATTTCAAGCGAGATTATATGGAAAAAAAGAGAAGACACAGGCTAAAATTGAAGTGTTTCTTTTAAGAGAACTGAACAAAGAAGATTGTATATGGGATGTTATTGTTGATCCTGCCCGCAAAGTCAGGATTGGTAATAAAATTTATTTTGATAACAATCTTTGGTGTGAGGTAATTGATAATACAACTTCGAGAGGAAGAACTGTAAGATTTAATCAGCCGGGCAATGTATTTCAGGCAGTTGAAAAAATCGGTTTCACTCCTCTTCCGCCTTACATTAAAAGAGAGCCTGAGCCAAAAGATAAAGAAACTTATCAGACAGTATATGCAAAAGTTGATGGCGCTGTTGCCGCACCAACTGCCGGATTGCATTTTACTACCAAGCTTCTGGAAAAAATTAAAAAGAAGGGAATTCAAATTGTGCCGGTTATTCTTCACATTGGTCTTGGTACATTCAGATCGGTTGAAGTAGAAGATCTTACCAAGCATAAAATGGATTCCGAGTATTATGAAATTTCGCCTCACTCTGCGGAAGTAATTAATAAAGCAATGATGGCAAAACATAACATAATTGTTGTTGGCACAAGTACCTGCCGCGTTTTGGAAACAAGCACCACTGCTGATGGATTTGTAAAACCGGCAAAAGGCTGGACAGATAAATTTATTTATCCGCCTTATGTATTTAAAGTAACTCAAAAATTAATTACAAATTTCCATGCACCGGAATCAACTCTCTTAATGCTTGTAAGTGCTCTGGGTGATACCGATCATGTTATGAAGGCTTACAAAAAGGCACTTAAGGATAAGTATCGCTTTTTAAGCTACGGCGATGCAATGTTTATAAAATGAGTTGTATAGCAGTTATACCGGCAGGAGGCAAAGGTTTTAGGAGTGGTTTTTCCACTCCTAAACAATATTTAAAAATCAATGGCAAAGAAATAATTGTTTATACACTTCAGACATTTCAAAAAAATAAATTTATAAACAAAATTATTATTGCTGCTGACTCTGCTTATTTTGATAAACTATTAAAACTTGTAAAAAAATATAAACTCTCTAAAGTAAAACTGATTGTTGAAGGCGGAGACAGCAGACAACAATCTGTCTTTAATGCTGTTTATGCGTCTGAAGCCCGGGACAACGACTTAATGATTGTTCACGATGCTGCAAGAGCATTACTGCCAGTCGGTGTTCTCACAAAATCAATTATATCTGCTAAGAGAAATGGTAATGCTTTAGTGTGTATTAAGGCAAAAGATACTTTGATAAAAGGTAAAAAATTTGTTGATGAATATCTGAATCGTGATGAAGTTTATTATGTCCAGACTCCGCAGATATTTAAATATAAAGACCTGCATAAAGCATTATTGAAAGCTGAAAAAGAAAACTTTGTTGGCACGGATGAATCTATGCTTGTTAAAAACACAGGAAGAAAAGTTAATATTGTTGAAGGTTCGGTTTTTAATTTTAAGATAACAACCAAAGAGGATGTAGAACTTTTTAAGAAGCTTACAAAAAAATAAAAGGAATCAGAGCTTACCGGATTAGTAATAATTTAATAAAAACATAAGTCGTTAATCTTCTATTTTGTTAACTCCTTTATAGACTTTTTAACCTTCAAGTCTTTTTCAAAATAATATATGCCTCCCCAAAATCATTAGAAATTTTCTTATTTTAAATCATTAAATCGTTAAAGTTTAATCTTCCTATTATGCCTAAAATCTTTGATAACATAGAAAAATTTTTAACTGAAAACGAGGTTGAATTTCTTGAAGGAAAAGAAATGGGCTTCATTATCAATTATTATATAAAATACTATATTAAAATAGAATTGAAGGAGGATTGAGATGTGGGAAATAGTTATGGCTTTAATAGTTGGTGCTGCAATACCTATTATAATTCAATACATCCAAACAAAAGAAAAAGAAAAATTCAAATTAGTAGCTATTGAGAAAAGATTAGAAGCACACCAACAAGCATTAAAGCAATGGTCAATCCTCCAATCCGTTATACATAAAAAAAATAATGAAGAAAAAACAAAAATTATCTCTGATGTACGTAATTTTTGGTTAAGTAATTCTTTATACCTCGAAAAAGAGACTCGAAAAAAATTCAAGGATGCCATTTGGATCGTTTCGTCATATTCAATGTGGTTAGAAATGTATAGAAAAATGGAACCAGGAAAAGAAAAAGAAGACCATAAAAAATTTTTTACGGATTGTTGGAATGATTTCCATCAGCTTTTTGAAATTATTCAAAAAGAAGTAGAACTTGAACCAATTAAGCCTATTGAAGATAGAACCCCAGAGGGTGAGGAAATAATGAGAGAAAATAAAGGGAAAAACTAAGATGACATTTGATCCAAACAAACCTTTTAATGATTTGCCGGCACTGCCGCCTAAATTTAATTTTGATGATATTGAAATATTAAAAAAAGTTAATAAGGCAAATATCGCGTTATCAAGGTTAAGCGGCGAAGCTAAATCGATTCCAAATCGCCAGGTATTAATTGAACCTCTTGCTTTTCGTGAAGCTGTAGCAAGTTCTGAGATCGAAAATATTCACACAACTATAGATGAAGCTTTTCAGGCAACGTATCTGGATGAGGCAGACTTAAAGATTGAACAAAAAGAAACTAAACACTATCGTGAAGCGCTTTTAAAAGGTTATCATTTAGTTCGGGAACAAGGCTTTCTTAACACTAATTCGTTTATTACTATTCAATCAATATTAGAACCAACAAAACCAGGGATTCGTAAAATCCCTGGCACACATATAGAAAATAAAAAAACTAAAGAAATTTTATTTACTCCTCCACAAGGCGAAGATACCATAAGATCTTTGCTTAAAAACTTTGAAGATTATTTTAATGATAATGAAAATGATATTGATCCTTTAATTAAAATGGCGGTAATGCATTATCAGTTTGAAGCAATTCATCCCTTTCTGGACGGCAATGGGCGCACTGGCCGTATTCTTATGGTGCTATATCTATGTCTTGTTGAACGTTTAGAGTTACCCATCTTATTCATTAGTGGTTATATAAATAATAACAAAAATGAGTATTACCATCTCCTTCGTGAAGTTACAAGTAATGGTAATTGGAAAGATTGGATAATTTACATCCTTAATGCAGTTGAAACTCAGTCACTTGCTACTACAAGATCAGTCGTTGGTATTCGGGAATTAATTTCGAAGTATCGACTTGTTATTCAGTCCAAAGCTAAATTTTATTCAGCTGAACTTGTTGAGTATTTGTTTAGTTATCCTTTTTATTCGCAAAAAACATTGCAGGCAGCTTTAGGTGTTTCAAGAAATACTGCATCAAAATATTTCTCTGAATTAGAACTAATTGGTGTTATTAAATCTGAAAAGTACAAAAATGATAAAGTGTATTTTTCTCCTGAATTTCATCAGCTACTAAAGTAATGGTAGTGATTCAAATTCTTGTATAATTTGGGCAGAGATTCTATCTATGCACAAAATATTCAATAATTTGGGCATAGGTTTAAAGGAATGCACAAAAAACATAGCTTTTTGTGCGTAGTTATTAAAATTTGCGTATTTATTTAAGAATTTTGGATAAACTATTCCACATCAATGGATTATTTCGGTAATAAAACAATACTAAATCAATATAAAATTGGTTTTCTTTGTTCTCGCAAAGTACCTGCAAACATAATTCTCAAAACCTACGATTGGGCAATAGAACAAAGAGATAAAGAAATTTGCGTTGTTTCAGGTTTTCACTCAAAAATTGAAAAAGATGTTTTTGATATTTTAGTTTAAGGTAAGCAACCAATAATACTTGTATTGGCAAGGGGTTTAATGAAAAGATGGGATAAAAAAATAATCAAACTCGTTGATGAACAAAGACTACTCATCATTACACCTTTCGGAAAATCTATTACTCGAATAACAAGTGAAACTGCAATGCAAAGGAATAAATTAATTGCTGAAATATCAGATGAACTTTTTATTCCACACTCAAATAAAGATGGCATAATTTATCCCAAATTTGTCAATAGGTAAATTTTTCTAATGACTGCCATTAGAAAAAATATTGCTTAACTTGTTATGAATAAATAAGTTATGATTTTATAAACATACTGTTTTTGTAAATTCAGTTAATCTAAAAAACTTACATTCGAAACAAGGGATTTTTCTTTATTGTCTATTGATTTATATACACTTACGAAATTTGTTTCATTTTTTAATGACAAATCCGGGTTTATAAAATCAAAAAAGAATTTACCCACAAAATCAAAGCAGTAAAATAATTTGTATAAATAGATTTTTTGTTAAAGAATATTCCTAATCTTCGATCTAAAACCAGTTTTTAATAATTGAATATTAATAAATCAACCAGCAATTATGATTCATAATGCTGCATTTACAATTGATTAACGATTTTATTTTAATTCATTATGAAATAATTATTATTTTGTACAGCAAGATTACTGACAGCCGTCAAAGTAAATTTTGTAATAAGTGCAGATGAAAGTAAATTTGATATTACTATTTGTTAAATAAAACGAAGGAACAAATTGAAAATAAAAATTGAAAATACTGATTCGATATTTTTTACGGATAAAGAAGATCCTGCAAGTTTTTCGCTTTCAAATCAATTTGCAGAACATTTAGAGTTTACACTTGTTAAAGATAAAAATACAGCTTCAGGTGCTGATGCTTATTATGCATTATCACTTGCAGTTAGAGATAGAATGGTCAGAAACTGGCTTAGAACTCAAAAAGTATATCACGATAAAGATGTTAAAAGAGTTTATTATCTGTCGCTTGAATATCTGATGGGAAGAATTCTTGGCAATGCATTAATCAATCTTGATTACTATGATGAATGCCGTGATATTTTAGAGCGAGATGGTTATGATCTTGAAGAAATAAAGGAAGAGGAACTCGATATGGGTTTGGGTAACGGCGGTTTGGGCAGGTTAGCTTCCTGTTATCTTGATTCAATGGCTACTCTTCAACTGCCTGCTTTTGGATACGGGATCAGATATGAATATGGAATTTTTGAACAGGATATTGACAATGGTTATCAGGTTGAAAGAGCTGATCATTGGCTGCGTAACGGAAATCCATGGGATTTGATGAGAAGATCACTTACATATAAAGTTCAGTTCTATGGAAAAACAGAAACTTATGATAAAGGAAATAGTGAGCTTGGTTTTAAATGGGTTGATACTGAAAATGTTTTAGCTGTTGCATACGATGTTCCGATACCGGGATATAAAAGCCAGGTTGTAAATAATTTAAGATTGTGGCGTGCAAAAGCAACTGTAGATTTTGAGTTTGCTGATTTTAATAAAGGTAACTATATAGAATCAGTAGCAAAGAAAGATGATTCAGAAACAATTTCCAAAGTGCTTTATCCGAACGATACCTACGTTGAAGGAAAATTTTTAAGATTAAAACAGCAGTATTTTTTCGTATCGGCTACACTTCAGGATATTATCAGAAAGTATAAGATCAAACACTCTTCATTTGATCAGTTTGCTGATAAGACCTGCATTCAGCTTAATGATACCCATCCGGTTGTTGCAATACCGGAACTGATGAGAATTTTGATCGATGATGAAAACCTGAGCTGGGATAAAGCATGGGAAATAACATCAAAAACTTTTGCATATACAAATCATACGGTTGTTCCTGAAGCACTTGAAGAATGGTCGGAGCAAATATTTGGTAATCTTCTACCCAGACATCTTCAGATTATTTATGAAATCAACAGAAGGTTTGTTGAAAAAATCAGGCTGGAATACACGAAAGACGAAGCATTGTTAGAAAAACTTTCAATCATATCAACAGGGAAAGATAAAAGAGTAAGAATGGCAAATCTTGCTATCGTTGGCAGTTTTGCCGTCAATGGTGTTGCAGCTTTACATACTAATATTTTGAAGAAAAGAATTTTTCCTGACTTTAATAAAATTTATCCTAAGAAATTTATAAATGTTACTAATGGTATAACTCCAAGAAGATGGTTGATCACTGCTAATCCGTTATTATCACAATTACTGATTGAACGGATTGGATTTGATTGGGCTAAGGATCTGACTCAGCTTAAGAAAATTGAAAAGTTTGTTAAAGATAAAGACTTTATCGGGCAATGGCAGAAAATAAAATTAAATAATAAACTTGCATTAATTGAACTGATTGAGAAAGAGCACAATATTAATATAAATCCTGATTCTATGTTTGATGTTCAGGTAAAACGTTTTCATGAATATAAGCGGCAGCTTTTGAATGTATTTCATATCATTACACTTTATAACCGGATTAAACGTAATCCTAAAATTAAAATGGTTCCGAGAACAGTAATATTTAGCGGAAAAGCTGCTCCTGCATATTATTCGGCAAAGATGATTATAAAGCTTATAAATTCAGTTGCAGATGTAGTTAATAATGATCCAGATGTGAGCGATAAACTTAAAGTTGTCTTTCTGAAAAATTATTCAGTTTCTCTTGCAGAGAAAATTATTCCCGCTTCCGATCTTTCTGAACAAATTTCAATGGCAGGTTTGGAAGCATCCGGAACAGGAAATATGAAGTTTGCTTTAAACGGTGCTTTAACAATCGGAACTATGGATGGGGCTAATGTTGAGATAAGAGAAGAAGTCGGGGATGAAAATATTTTTATTTTCGGACTTTTAGCTGATGAAGTAGTTAAGCTTAAATCCAATGGTTACAATCCGCGCGAGTATTATGAAAAGAATGCCGAACTAAAACATGTTGTTGATATGATCGCAACAAACTTTTTCAATCCCAAGGAGTTTGGAATTTTTGATGATATGATAAGAGGACTGATGAATGTGGATTATTATCTTCTGTTTGCAGATTATCAGTCATATATTGATAATCAGGATAAAGTTGCATGGCTTTATACAGATAAAGATGAATGGACAATAAAATCGATACTAAATGTAGCAAGGATGGCAAAGTTCTCTTCAGACAGATCAGTAAAAGAGTATGCAGAAAAAATCTGGAAAGTAAGACCAGTAAAAGTAAATCATAAATAATTATTTGGAGCTTAATGGAATACGAATTAAATCCCAGAACACGAATTGGACATGTTCATTTAACAGTTGCTAATCTCGAAAGAGCATTAAAATTTTATCGGGACCTGATGGGTTTTCAGGTTACTGCAAGATTCGGAAAAGATGCAGTGTTTCTTTCATCCGGTAATTATCACCATCATATCGGATTAAATACCTGGGCTGGTGAAAATGCTACTCCTGCACCGCAAGGACATACAGGACTTTATCATTATGCGATTCTTTATCCTTCAAGAGAGGACCTTGCAAAAGCATTTAAAAGAATCTGGGAAGCAAATTATCCGATTGAGGGAGCTTCTGATCACGGAGTATCGGAATCTGTTTATATCAAAGATCCGGATGGAAATATGATTGAACTTTACTATGATAAACTTGTTGAACAATGGCCAAGAGATGAAGACGGTAATTTGATAATGGTTACAAAACCTTTGGACGTACCTGATTTATTAAGTGAACTGGATAAAATATAATCTATGTTTGATCATCTTAAAAAAATATTTTCTGAAGAAACAGAAAAGCCATCTTCTGAGACAAAGAATAAAAAGGTTGAAATAGCAGCCTGTGCGCTTTTTATAGAGATGGCAAAAGCTGATGGTGAATTTTCTGATGATGAAAGAAGTTTTATTATTTCTGAAATGAAAAGAACTTTTAATCTTGATGATAATTATACAAAAGATCTGATGATACTTGCAGAACAGAAAGCTAAAGAAAGCATTAGTTTATATGAATTTACAAGCATTATAAATAATAGTTTTTCTCAGCAGGAAAAAACTGAGCTTATCGAAAGCTTGTGGAAACTTATTTATACAGATAAAAAACTTAATGCTTATGAAGACCATTTGATTAAACAAATCGGCGCTACAATGAATATAGAGCATAAGCAGTTAATTAATTCAAAACTTTGGGTCAAACAACAGTTGGGATTAAATTAAACTGCTTAATAATTATTTACTCAGTTCCTTCTCAATAGCTGAGATTATCTCTTCACTAGTGGGCTCAACCTTGCTTAAATATCTGGCTACAATGTTTCCCTTTTTATCAATTAAAAACTTTTCAAAGTTCCACTTAACTTCTGAATTACCTGTAACATCATTATTGGTTAATACAGAATAAAGAGGCGCCTGATTTTTACCATTAACATCAATTTTATTAAAGAGTTTAAATGTTACATCAAATTTGGATGAGCAGAAATTTTTTATTTCTTCGTTTGTTCCGGGTTCCTGATTTCCGAATTGATTGCAGGGGAAAGCCAGAATTTCAAATCCTTTATCTTTATATTTTTTGTAAATCTCTTCGAGTCCTGAATACTGTTTGGTAAAGCCACAATAGCTAGCAACATTTACAATCAATAGAACTTTCCCATTATAATCAGAAAGTTTTACTTCCTTACCATCAATATCTTCTACAACAAATTTGCTGATGTTGTTATTCATCTTAAAACCCTCTGGATGTTTATTTGCAACAGTGTGGTGATTTAATAAAATTAGCACAATAGCTAATACATAAACCGAATTAATAATTATTCTTCTCATAAAATTCCTTTAAATATTTTTAATTAAACTTGTTTTATAATATCCATAAACAAACAGGAAGTTAAAGGGGTGTATCCGTGTTTTAGCCTTCTTGAATATAATTTACTGCCTGAAAATTGTCCGATAAAAAATGCAGCTATTAAAACCGGATAGGTATATAATGCAAATCCGATATTAGAAAATATTCTTTCAAATATTATAAATGGAATTGGTAAATGAATTGCGAGAACCCATTGTAAGGAAAATTTTTTAACATTAGCCCGCCAATAACCAAACGGTATATTAAAAATAAATGTAAATAATGTTACGAGTATTAAATTCATTATCAATTGGTTTTTTAATTGGCAAACTTAAAAAAATATCTGTATGCAGCATTTGCCTAAAATCACTTTAACAATAAAAAATTTATTATAAAAGTGTGATAAATAGGTTTATACTGTTAAATATTATTAAACTAAAAAAAGCTGTCCTGAATATTTTTTATTCAAGACAGCTTTAATTATTTAGTTCTTTGTTGAGGCTTACTTCATTAAAATCATTTTACGTGTTTGAAAGAAGGAGCCTGACTGCAAGGTATAAAAATATATTCCGCTTGAGAGATTCTGACCTCCGTCAGAATGACCGTTGAATTCAACTTCATAACTTCCTGCCGGTTTATACTCATTAACAAGTGTTGCAACTTCATTTCCCAAAACATCATAAACTTTTAATGAAACTAATGACCCTTCGACTCCGCTCAGGGCGACATCAGGAATTGTGAATTTAATTTTAGTTGTAGGGTTAAATGGATTCGGATAATTTTGTTCCAATGAATAAGTCAAAAGCTGAACTACATTTGCTTCAACAATATCCGAATATTTATAGCTGCCGTCGAGGTCAATTTGTTTTAATTTGTAGAAATATTTTCCATTACTTACTTTATTATCAACGAAACTATAAGAACGCTTTTCTGATGTGGTTCCGAAACCGGGAACAAATCCGATTTTTTCAAAATTATTTTTATCAACACTTCTCTCAACTTCAAAACCTGAGTTATTGAGTTCAGTTGCTGTTGTCCAGTTCAATTCGACACTTCCATTATTAGCAGTAGCGGTAAAGCCGGTAAGTTCAACGGGAATAATTGTTGTATCAGTATAGACCCATACTCCTCCGTTTGTTGTACCTGATACGCAAACCATAATTTTGTTACCGAAGGTTAACATTTCATTTGAGCTGTAAGTTAAATTATGATTTACAAATGTAGCTCCTCTGTCAGTTGATTTAAATACTCCGCCGTTTCCTGCTAAATAAATATTATCCAGTAAATCAAGGGTTCCGCCTCGAATAGCCACTGTCTGGTTGCCAACGGCATTCCAGGTCAATCCTCCATCAGTGGATTTATTAAACGGATATGGAGATGAAGTTGTTGCTGCATAAATGATGTTATCCGAAGATTGTAAAATTTCCCAAACATTTGTAGAAAGTGTAGCATTACCGAATGTTGCCCCGCCATCAGTGGAAATAAAAAATCCATTTGCTGTAGTAGAAGATGAGCCTGCATAAATAATATCGGCATTAAATCTGTCAACTTTTATTTCAACTATGCTAAAAGTTTGAAGTCCGGTATTGGTAAATGTAGCTCCGAAATCTGTGCTTCTCCAAACTCCGCCGCCTGTAGCACCGACAAAGATATGTCCGTTTTTTCCGCAGGCAACAGAGTTAATATTATGTCCTCCGAAAGTACTTGCCGGGATTGTAGTAAAATTCTGACCACCATCAGTTGAATAAATTACTCCATTTGAAACATTAGCAACATAAACATTATTAAGAGAATCACAGGCAATGTATAAGTAATTTGATGTTCCGGTTGAGTAAACATTTGTCCAGGTTTCTCCGCCGTCAGTTGATTTAAAAATTCCTCTTGCGGAACCTGATGTGCCGGCATAAATATTACCCGCATAATCTTTTGCTATCGACCACATAGAAAATCCGTCAACTTTTCTAACCCAGTCCTGTGAGTAGCTAACTTGTGTTATTATAAAAATTATAATTAAAGTTGATACAAACCCCAATCTGGAAAAATGGTAAAGCAGATATCTCATTGTTCTAACCTTTCCTGTTTGTTGTTTAACTGATTATTAAATAAAGTAATACAAACTTTGCGTTACTTTTATTTTGTTGTCACGAAATCGGATAATCTTTTAATCAACTTAGAAAATTGTCTTAAAAAATCCAAGTTTTAAAACTTAATAATGATAATCCGAAATCACTCAATTTCTGTTAATTTGATATCCGTCCAAAATACATTTGTATTCATCAATATCTGTTTAAAAATTATTTTCGATTTAAATACGATCACTTTTGATTATTAGATATTTATAGGATTAACTAGATACTGAAAAGTTCGACGTACTTTTAAGAACAAGAGATGTTCTATCTTTATTCGTAATGAAAGAATTGTTTTATTTGCTTGAAATTATCAGCATCATTAAAATTTTTTAATTTGTTATGCCTTAATATTTGTTATTTATAAAAAATATTCACAGTTTTAGTATTAGAAATACGAATCCGATATCAACAAAAAAACAGGTGCCAAATGAAAAATCTTCTTACTTTTTTTTCTCTTTTAATTCTTTGTTCAATCTTGCAATTAAACATTAATGCTCAATCTTCGGATGCGGTAATCCATCCTTATTTACAGGTGGTGTTACTTAGCGCATCGGATAACGAGATGGTAAATGTTTATGCTACATTAAAAGAACAATATCCTTTAAAAGTCTTGCAACTGGAAACAGCATTCCTTTCTAAAAAAGACAGACAGAAGGAAGTAGTGCGAATTCTTAAAAACTTCTCCTATTCACGTCAACAGTCTGTTCGTGATTATCTTGAAAATGCCAAACAACAGAATCTGGTTAGTAAAATTGATGTTCTTTGGGCAGCAAACACAATAGTATTTTCTGCAGTTCCTTCAGTGATTTATAATCTTGCACAGAACTTTAACGAAATAGCAGAAATAAGATTTGATCCTGTATATGATGAGAATCAGTTAATTGATCCAACTAATGAACAACAAGAGCTATCGTCTGAAAATATAATGGCATTGCAGCCAGGACTTACTCTGATGAATGTTCCTGCTGTTTGGGCTGCCGGTGATAGCGGTCAGGGAGTGCTTGTAGGAAATCTTGATGATGGCTGCGATTGGCGCCATCCGGATCTTGTTCATAATATCTGGAATAATTTAGGAGAAGATGCAAATGGTAATGGCGTAACTATTATATGGAATGGCTCTTCCTGGGTTTTTGATCCCGGTGATTTAAATGGTATTGATGATGACGGTAACGGTTATGTAGATGATGTAATAGGATGGGATTTCTGGAATAATGATAACAATGTATATTACTCAAGCAGTTCACACGGAACATCAACTTCGGGAATTGTGTGTGGTGATGGTACAAACGGGACTCAAACCGGTGTTGCTCCTAAGGCAAAAATTTTACCTCTAAGACCAAACGGTGAATCTCAGTACTGGTTAGCACAGCAATATGCAATTGATAAAGGAGTTGATGTTATTACGAGTTCGCTAAGTTACAAATGGTATTTTAATCCACAGCCAAATTATCCAATGTTCCGTCAAATGACTGATGTTGAACTTGCTGCCGGAGTAGTTCATACAAATTCTACAAGTAATGATGGAACTAATTTAGGCAATGCCCCGGTTCCATTTAATATTTCAGCTCCCGGAAATTCACCATCGCCCTGGATTCATTCTGATCAGACTTTGGTAGGCGGATTAAGTTCAGTAATCGGTGTAGGAAATGTTGATGCCTCAACGGATTTTATTGTCAGCAGTTCGCCTTATGGTCCGGCAACATGGGAAGATATTAAAGTTAACCATTCTTCATACCCATATAATATGCCGGTCGGATATCAGGATTATCCTTATGAAACCATGTCTGGCTCTATTGGATTGATAAAACCTGATATAAGTGCACCGGGTAATGGTACGACATCAACAATTAACGGAACCGGATATGGATCTTTCAGCGGAACATCAGGTGCAACACCGCACGCAGGCGGCGTATCAGCTTTGTTATTATCTGTAAATCCTAATTTAACTCCTGCAGATGTTAGTATGATTCTTCAGACAACAGCAATAGAAAAAGGTACTGCAGGCAAAGATAACAGATACGGCGCAGGAAGAATAGATGCTTATGCTGCTTATCTTTTAGCTCTTTCAATGATACCGGTTGAACTAACATCGTTCAGTGCTTCAACAGATCAGAATTCTGTTATATTAAACTGGTCAACTGCAACTGAAACTAACAATGCAGGCTTTTCAGTTGAAAGAAAAATTCCCGTTGATGAAAGATGGATTGAAATTGGCTTTGTTCCGGGTTTTGGAACCACTACTGAAAAAAGAAGTTATTCTTTTACAGATAATAATCTTGCAACAGGTTCATACAGTTATCGTTTAAAACAAATTGATTACAATGGGACAGTTGAATATAGTAATGAAGTTTTTGCAGAAGTTGGAGCTCCGGAGGAATTTTCTCTTTCGCAGAACTATCCAAATCCGTTTAATCCGGTTACAAAAATAAAATTCACAATTCCAACCCCTCCTTCATCCTCCCCTTTATCAAAGGGGAGGAACGAGGTGGGGTTCGTTACTTTAAAAATATATGATATTTTAGGAAATGAAGTTGCAACATTGGTTAATGAATACAAACCTGCCGGAACTTATGAAGTTGAATTTAACAGTCATTCTGACGAAGGTCAGAATCTCTCAAGTGGAGTTTATTACTATCAGCTTAAATCCGGAAGTTTTATTTCAACAAAGAAGATGATTCTTTTAAAATAATTTACAGGTTTTTGTAAAAGCTCAAAACGGGAATTCAATATATTTTCATTTATCGTTGAGCATTGAACATTTAACATTAAAAAGCGGTTTTCGGACCGCTTTTTTTTGCAACTTTCGTGATACAATTCTCATCTAAACTCTTGTGAATCCGGTTTAACTTGATTCATCAAATATTACCTGATAACTTTGAAACGAAAAAACGGAGAAATAAAATAAAAAATGAACGGACTTAAAACAGTATTTCTAATGTCAGCAATGATGGCTCTTTTTCTGCTTGTCGGTTATGCGATTGGCGGAAAATCCGGAATGGCAATAGCTTTTATATTTTCTTTAATTATGAATTTTGGTTCTTACTGGTTTTCGGATAAGATAGTACTTGCTATGTATAAAGCACAACCGATTACAAGAGAACAATCACCTAAGTTTTATGATATGGTTAAACAGCTTGCACAAAATGCAAATCTTCCGATGCCGAAGGTTTATATTATTAACGATCCAACACCAAACGCTTTTGCAACCGGCAGAAATCCCAAAAATGCTGCTGTTGCTGCAACAACCGGAATCTTACAAGGTTTAAATAACGATGAACTTGCCGGTGTAATGGCACACGAACTTGCACACGTGAAGCACAGGGATATTTTAATTAGTACAATTGCCGCAACACTGGTCGGAACAATTTCTTACATTGCGCAAATGGCAGGCTGGGCTGCTATGTTTGGCAGAGGTAATGATAGAGAAGGAAATGGTCTCGGCGGATTGGTTTTAATTATACTTTCACCAATTATTGCAATGCTTTTACAAATGGCGATTTCCAGATCGCGTGAATTTGCTGCTGATGCAGGTGGTGCAGAAATAAGCGGCAATCCATTAGCACTTGCTTCGGCTTTACAAAAAATTTCAAGAGGTAACGAAGTTCAGCATTTAAGAAATACTTCACCATCAACTGCACATATGTTTATAATCAGTCCTTTGTTTGGCGGAATGAGTAAATTATTTTCCACACATCCGCCGGTTGAACAGAGAATTGCAAAACTTCAGGAAATTGCTGCAGGCAGAAGGTAGTTGGGATTAGGAAGTTGGAAATAGGAAGTAGGTTGTTGGGGGTTAGAGGATAATTTTGGTTATTAGATCCAATAATTTACAAACCCAATTTCTTTGAGAAATTGGGTTTGTTTTTTATATTATTTAAGTTACAATTACAAAATCTCAAAACATATTGAGGTGAGAAGTGAAACTAAAATACTTTCTTTTCTTATTGCTCGCTGAGCATTTAACCTTTAACATTACTTACGCAACCGTGCGCTATGTAAGCACAACCGGCAGCAGCACACCGCCTTACACAAGCTGGGAAACAGCCTCAGA
>Ga0208196_1002946_pt1 | contig 15023 bp, 13 predicted proteins | sample AD_JPNNA7_MetaG_FD_184443 | JGI IMG/M metagenome (GOLD analysis project Ga0208196, IMG submission 184443) | Active sludge microbial communities of municipal wastewater-treating anaerobic digesters from Japan - AD_JPNNA7_MetaG (SPAdes) (version 2) | ecosystem: Engineered > Bioreactor > Anaerobic...
AATTTACTCAATATCGAAATAATTTTTACTCAATACTTTTGCGTCTACATACAATATCTGTATTTTTAACGTATGATTCATCTGTATTTAGCTGACTTTTGTTTCCCAAAACCCTGACCGCTGCCCCTGATCACCCCTTTCGGGTGAAAACCGGTAATCATGATACGCGCTACAATTCACCACCTCCATTTGTCTCTCTGCTTTATCTTCCTTTCAACTTTTTTCCGGTATGCTTCCATCTCTTTTACCTCTCTCTGCCTGGCATGCTCCCTGATCTCAACTTCAGAAAGATCACGACTGTTGAAAATATCGGCCACGGAGATCCATTGTTCGTCAATCAGGACAGAGAGCCCGGGATTTAACTGATAATTCCCCCTGCTGATCCGTTTGAAGATTTTCTTGTTGTAAGGATTGGCACTGTCAATCTCATGTTTGGCAAGAAGCGAGAGCAGGTATTGGCGTTTCTTGCGATGAGGAGGCAGAACAGCATCTGAAAAATGCTGCATGTTCTCGATCAGGTCATCCACTTTTACTCCCATCTCCTCGTGAAACAGTTTTTTTTGCAGAATCATCGGTTGCACAACAATGAACAGGTTGATCAACAGGTATTCCACCTTGTGAGAGTCAATTTTGATCAGATAGCCGTCAGTCTGAATCTTCATGGCGTCGGCAAGCAGCAGGGGATACATTTTCCCCAATTTGTTCCTGGCATAATCGGCCGACAGGAAAGCCTGCTCAAGAGCGATCTGCAAGGGCGTTTTCCGGAAAGTGTCCTGGAGGGCAGGATTGGCACCGTGGCTGAGCAGCGTTTTGGCAATGTTCACGGCCCCGGCAAAAGCAGCCGCATGTAACGGGGTGAAATTATGCACATCACGGAAATCGACCCCGTACTTGTTGAGTAGCGGGATGATCATTGTCAGGTTGTCCTCCCTGTAATGCTGGTAATACTTTCTATAGAGCGAAGAGCGCTCCGTTTCATAACGCTCGGCCCGTTTGTAGTTCAGATCGGCAAGCTGATGGATCACCAGCTCCTGGTTGTGGAGCAATGCAAAATCAAAAAGCCTGTCCTTCGCTTTCTTGTTGAAGTTATCGGGGTTCAGTGCCTCTATTTTGGTGATCCGGTACTGTTCTCTGGTCATCGGTTCCCAATCCGGTTTCCCGGTAGCCAGGATCCCTTTTCTGATCGCGTCCACCTGTTCGGCTTTGCCCTGCATCTCAAGGCGTCGTGCTTCCTGCTTCCAGTCGTCGGTCGATGATATCTCCTCTTTCAGGCTCCTCGCGGGTGCATCCTCGGCTATCTCCAGCAGGCGGAGGAGCTTGTGCCCCCTGGCCTTCTCCACGATATAGACATTTTTCACGGCCCGCGTCACAGCTACATACAACGAGTTGATGTAAAATTTGTAGACATCGAGCGATTTATCGGTTTTGTCCTTCCCGCGTGCGTAGGTCAACTCGTCAACCAGCAGGTTGTCGTGGGTCACCCCCTCGCACACGGCGTTGTATTCGGCGGCATTATCAGAGATGAAATTGTAGAGGATGATATTCTCATATTCAAGTCCCTTTAACTCCTGCACGGAAAACAGAAGGGGTGTCTGAAAGAATTCTCTTGCCTTTGCCTTATCCTCGTTTCGCAGCACCAGCACGGCATATTTCACCGACAGGCGGGTCTTTCGGCCCAGGTCGGCAACGTCATTCACCTTGTGGTCAATGAAAACAACATCCCCTTTTACCTCGTTAATGATGCTGAGCAGGTAATTGCTCTCTTTATCGATGGAGCCGAAACGTGCATTTTTAATTTTGAGCAGTCGGTTGGCCAGGTTCGAGATGGTTTGACTGTTTCGGTAATTTGTATGGAGAATTTTTATTTCGTTCTCTTTCCTTTCGCTCTGGTAAAACATGCTCTTCAGGTGCGACCAGGAGAAGAAATTGGGGTACACCACCTGGTTTGAATCGCCACAGAGGATGAAGTTGGAGGGTGTTTTCAGTGATTTCAGGATGATATGCAGCTGGATGTTGGTAAAATCCTGCACTTCATCCACCACGATGTAATCATACACCGGCTTACAGTAAGGCAACCACTGGTGCGTGAGGATATTGATGTCGTAACAGCCGTTTTCTTTCAGGAAAATCAGGTATTTCTCAAAGAGCCGGTACACTGCTTCACGCTCGTTGGCAAGAAAAATGGATTGTTTCACCCCGAGCGACAGGTAATTTTCGAACGACAGGTATTCCTTCGTGATATCGTAGCCGGTGATCACCCCGCGGAATTCTTCGAACGTTTTATGCCCGTCACTCAGCCTGGATGCCTGGCGGTGCCTGGCGAACCACGATTCGAATGTACTGAAATCCAGTTCTTTTCCCTTGGGTATCATCAGTGTCTCGATGAACTCCCGGTATGAAAGGAAATCGATCTCCAGCTTATCGTTCTCGTAATTGAAGGAATAAAACAGGCGTGCCGCGTTTTCCGCGAGGAAAGGCGACAGGGTGATATAGAGTATCCGCCCCGTCATCGATTTCATTTTTTCAAGCGTGAGAGCCGTTTTACCACTTCCTGCCGTGCCAATGATAATATGGGGCAAGGGTAAGGTGAGTATCTCATCCTGGCTGTCATCGAACGACAACACCTTATCGAGCAGGTGAAAACGACGGCGCCGGTGGTTTACATAAGCCAGTGGCACAAAATCACCGGTCGGAATTTCCTGCTGATCACTTATCGCGGTCAGTTTCGATTCATCCACTTCAATTCCCCGCAAGAAGCGCGATTTACCATACGCGTGATTCAGGATTATCTCCAGGATCAGCAGGCAGGTTTGATCGTTGAATTGACCAAATCTGAACAGCAAACGGTTTTCATAATCCAGTCTGGCCCGGTAGTACCCCGTGTCAGTCATTTTTTTCACCCCGGCCGATGCAAAATCGCCATTCGAAAGTTGTTCTACCGTTTTATCAAATTGCTTCCGCAGTTTACCGGGTTTTATATCATTGTAGATGAATGTACCAAACATGTTTAAGAACTATTTTAAGCCACCTTCATTTCATGTTACAAACGTACTATTTCCATCTATAAAAAAACAGCATTTACGATTATTTTCTCGTTATTTACCGGATAAGAATAATACTCCCGAATATTGAGACCACAGGGTAAATTTACAAAAAACACTTAAATTTACTCATTATGTCAACGACAAGAAAAAAACACAGTGCAGCCTTCAAGGCCCAGGTGGCCATAGAGGCGATCAAAGAACAGGAGACATTAAGCGAACTGGCCAAACGGTTTGAAGTACATCCGCAGATGATCTCTAATTGGAAACGGGAATTCATTTCCCGTAGCACAGAAATCTTTTCTAGCAAAGCCCCTGATGAAGAAGCGGTAAAACGGGAAAAGGCCTTGTATGAAAAGATCGGGCGATTGGAGGTGGAGGTGGATTTGGCATTTGCCTTCAATCGGCGGCGTTCGGCATAAACCAAATAAGTTTGGCTTCTGCTCTCACTGGCACGATTGTTTTGCAAAAGGGTGTCAGAGCAATTGGGGATACTGAAACCCTCGAAAAAGTCATAAATCCCCAGGCCAAAGTCAGTATTCGCAGGCAATGTGAGCTTTTGGATGTGAACAGGAGTAATGTATATTATCAACCGGTGCCAGAAGATCCTAAAGATCTGGAATTGATGCGACGTATGGATGAAGAATTTCTGGACCACCCCAACAAGGGCGTGTTGAGCATGGTAGATTTTATAAGGGCACTTGGCATTTTGGTTGGGCCTAAACGAGTACGAAGGTTGCTGCGAAAAATGGGAATAATGGCTATATATCCACAAAAGAACCTGAGTAAATTGGGAATCGCCAAATACATTCATTCCTATAAACTCAAAGGGTTGGAGATTACCCGCAGCAACCAGGTGTGGTGCATCGATTTGACATACATCCCCATGGAACGAGGCTTTCTGTACCTGACGGCGATACTTGATGTATATAGCCGGTATATAGTGGGTTGGGGATTATTCAATACATTGGATGCCAACAACACGCTTGGGGTATTAAAAGAGGCTGTAGCAATGTATGGAAAGCCGGAAATAATCAACTCGGACCAGGGATCCCAGTTTACCTGTTCAGGATGGGTTGAATATTTGGAAAAAGAAGATCTCATTATCAGTATGGACGGCAGAGGAAGGGCTTTGGATAATATACACATTGAGAGGTTCTGGAGAACGCTCAAGTGGGAATATGTATACCTAAACCCGGCTGAAGATGGAAAGGAATTGCAGAAAGGTTTAAAAGATTATCTTTACTATTACAATCACCAACGAACCCATCAAAGCCTGAACCATTATACCCCATATTCCTGGTACAAAAATGCTGCTTGACACTTTAAATTTATCCAGAAAATAAAGAATGTAAAAACAAAAAACTAAACTTAAAAAGCTACCCCATCTCATGGCTCAAAAGACTCGGTAAGAAATGAATATTATGTAAAGTCCAAACGTAAAGTATGCTTGTAATATGCCGATAATCAATATGCTTTGCACTGGGCTTTACATAATTATATTGTTGTCATAACCTTTTTTATGGAAAGCTTTCCATAACTCCGGGGACTCTATGCGTAGAAAAAAGAAAAATAAAAATAACTTTACACAATGAACCTGACAGGTCTTTGAAGCGGTACCCATATGCCCGTCATGCCGGCACCTATTGGAGCGCTACAGCCGGTACCCATACAGCGCTATCATCAAATCAACGTCTCTTCACGCGTTACCCGTTTACATAGGTTATGATTCTTATAGTGTGGGTAGTGAAAACGGTAATTTTAAGGACTACATTTTTTCCGTGCGTTGCGTAAAAGATTAGTACAGGTTGGGTGTGCCCCGCAAACATTGCTCTTTTGCCTGAATACCAAATCGTTACGCGTTTCATACCCCAGGGGGTATGAAACGCGTAAGTAGCTGATTATGAGCCAAACGAACAATATCTGCGACGCATCAAGTGTACGCGGCACCCATTTGGGCAAGAGGAAGCACCGTTATACCATTACTTCTCACCTGTCTTTCGTCTCCCGCGTAAATTACCCATCCTTTTTTCATGCCAGATATCTTTAGCCAGGAGGAGATGGATTTAAAGTAATCTTCAGTTATGGTTTGTCCCGATTTTATTACTATCGGCAACAAAGTGTCAGATTCTTCTACTATCAAATCAACTTCTGTACCCAGGCTGTCCCGCCAGAAATAAAGATTATTGGTTTTCCCCCGGTTATACCGGCTTTTTAAAAAATTAACGATAACCATATTTTCAAACAAACTGCCGCGAAAAGGATGTAAGGCCATCTGTGCTGCATTCTCAATCCCCAGCAATGCAGATGCCACCCCGGTATCGTAAAAATACAGCTTCGGCATTTTTACTATACGCTTATTAAAGTTCTTATGATACGGCTGCAGACGAAAAACCACAAAGCTGGCCTCCAATACCGATAACCACGCTCCTATGGTTTTATTGTCAACTCCGGTTTCTACAGCCAGATTATTCATGTTGAGCAGCTGACCAATACGCCCGGCACACAATCGAAGAAATCTTTCAAAAGTATATAAATCGGTAACGTTTCGTATCATCCTGACGTCCCGTTCTGTGTATGTGCGTATGTAATTTGTATAATACTTACCTACATCAATTTGTTCTTCTTCCCGATAAAGAGATGGATAAAATCCTTTGTGCATAAGCTCATTGGCCGATAACCTCTTACCTGGTAGCTCACCTGGCGTATCACCTGGTAACTCGTTTATTGCCAGAGGCAGCAGATACAGGTAACCCACCCTTCCGGCCAGACTTTGAGATATGTTCTCCTGGAGAAGGAAATTGTTTGATCCGGTAAGGATAAACCGGCCTTTACCCTGGTTTTCATCCAACACCTGCTGAAGATATGAAAATATGTCTGGTGTGCGTTGTATCTCGTCCAGAATGGCACCATTGGGATAAGTGGCAATAAAACCACGCGGGTCTTCTATGGCAAAACGCCTGGTATCAGGATTTTCCAGACTAACATACGCTTTGTCAGGAAATGCCATGCGTACCAGCGTGGTTTTGCCTGATTGCCGGGGGCCTATAACCGCCACACTTTTAAACTGCCCGGCTAATGACTTTAATTCTTTTTCTGCAATACGAGTTATCAGCATAATGCAAATATACAATTTTGGATTTCAATTCCAAAATTGTGATTGAGTGCTGCAAAGCAGCATTATAATAAGCGCCAAAGAACTTTGGCGCACCGCCTTGGGGTGCCGCGCATTCTTGATGCATCACGTTGACTTTTAGCATTATAACAAAACAGCTCCCTGGGGGAGCTGTTTTGTTAACGATCTGTTATATAGGCAAATGCATCAAGAGTACGCGGCACTCAACCGCCCCGCTCTTACTCGTGGTCAAAGACTACCAGGCTGTCCTTTATCAACGTAGCATGTCCCTGCCATGGTGTCCTGTTTTAGGAATATGGTATCGCCCATGAAATATAACACAGCATCTTTATATTTTGTTTCACACACATTCTTTACAGTAACTTGCTAGTATGTTGTTCACTTCCAGGAGGTTAAAATAGTTGGGATCAAAATCATCTCCCAGCCAGGTCACCGTATCTTTATATTCACTGTGGGCGGGGTTTTTCAATGTCTTCAACATTTCATGGTAGCCATGAACCCCTCCACAATCTTCTGGCGGGCATCGTCTCTCTCCGGCAAGGCATTGAAGAAAAAAAGTCCCGGTCCGGACCTTTATGTTTTTGATGACCTCCAACAATTCTATAGTATGTTTCCAGTCGTCACCGTAGTCGTAAAGATAGGTAACGGAATCGCCACAGTCAGTCATTAAATCAGCGATTTTCATTCCCGCATAGTCTACATAGCCTTCTTCGTCCCAATAATTATCTGACCGGTATCTGTATGTGTACTCGACTCCTTTTTTCCGGAACAGGTGCAAATGGCTGTTGGTCCAGCCCATCACCGCCTGTATCACCACATGAAAGTTTACGAGCGAAATGTCCGAGGGGACCACAAATTCCCGCCAGATGGCCGGTTGTGCGCCGTTTAGCGATATGTGCAACCGGTAAAGCGGCACAACAGCCTGGGCCACAGCCTGGGCTTGAACTTGAGCTTCAGGTTTGTGCACAGCGTCGGGTACAGCCTGGGACACAGCCAAAGCCTCGGCCTTGGTCTCGGCCCGATAACTGATTTTTCCAAAATTGCGGTCAATGGCTAAAAGTTTGTCAAAGAGGGGTGTTTTTGCGACGGTTACCTGCTCTTGTTCTCCAAACCGATGCGTCTTATCGTAAGTGATCAGTCCCAGGTTTTGCATAAACCGGTCAAGCGTTCTGGTATTGTAACAATGCTGTGCGTACCTGCTACTGCTTCCATGGGAGTTGTGGTAGAAGTACCTTTCCGAGTAGAAGCGGGCGTCTCTGGGCTGGTTGCCGTAGTCCGCCATCAAAAGCAGCGAAAGGCCAAAATTCTGTTGCCCCAGCGAACGATCCTCAAATAAGTCAAAATACGCCCAACTGAGTTTGTGCCCAAAAGTGATCAGGATTGATTTCAGTAACAAATGCCTGTCTTTCAGCACCTTTTCACCCTGTTTGGTGAGCATTAAGGCATTGCTGCGTTTTTTTATGAGCCCACCCATTTCTGCCAGGAGCCTGGTCAGAGGCACCGTGTACCAATCATTTTCAGTCCGTAACCGCGCGATATTCTCCTCAAAATAATGATCCAAAATGCCGAGTTTATAAATCCCGTGTACCACGGCTCTTGGGAGGTTGCCGGTAGTTGTGAGTTTGAGGGTTTTCGCTTCCCGGACGGTTTCGCACAGGTATGCAACCTGCCTGAACAGAGGAATCTGCATATAATCCTCATTTTCAATACGTTTCAAAACAATTGGCCCGTCTTCCAAAAAGGTCTTATGCTCAATCACTTCCATGATATGCGCTTGATACAGCCAATCTTTCAACGTGAAATCTATGTATTCTTTCATTTCTGTGTCCATAAGCTCTTAATCTCTAAATTTTTTTAATTCCAGGGCAACGGCCAAAAACCAAGTATCCCTGAGAGTTCCTTGTCTTCATATATATCTTTAAGAATCTGAAAGAGATATAGCTTATGCTTGTTTATATCCAGCATCGTAAAATAATTTATGAACTCTTTTTTGCAATGATATTGACTTATAGGCAGGGATTATCTTGTCAATCTTTTGTTTGTCCAAAGGCTTCAGGTTGTCGAAATAGAAATCTTTATTGAGGTACTGAATGTCAAGGAAGGCTCTTTCTGGCGTAGCCATGTTTACACTATGGCTGTCTCTGAAAATACCGGCACCTTCCATGATGATGTCTTGCTTAATTCTGCGATAGCTAAATAAACGGTCATCAATTGTCAATTCTCTTGAAAGATAGCTAACACTGGTAATGCGTGTGTCATATTAAACAATCACACCTGATCTTTGGAGAACATATTCCAGAGATATATATGATGGTGTATATAGTATGTTTCCTAATTCCAAGGTCTTGGTATATTTCCGGTAAAATATTCATTTGTGTATTCGTGAACTAATAGCAGTAATTATTCCTCCTTTCAGTTCACAAAGATAATATTTTTTCAAGAAATGATCATAATGATAGGCGGCAGCTGATTGGTGGCAGCGTCCTATAGTGGCAGTGCATTAGGTGCAGCAACGTTTAGTAGCAGCAACGTTTAGTAGCAGCAACGTTTAGTAGCAGCAACGTTTAGTAGCAGCAACGTTTAGTAGCAGCAACGTTTAGTAGCAGCAACGTTTAGTAGCAGCAACGTTTAGTAGCAGCGTCTGCTTGATGCATCAATCTGAAGCATTAAGAACGCGACCATGTTATCTGCCAGAATCATGGCCCGGTATTTAACCCAAATATCCAACCGGCACAATCTGAACCTTTCTGTTCAACGGCAAAAGATTTTCATACAGGCAAACAATTGCCCCCTTGCCTGTCGTCATGCCAATTTTTTCGAGTAAACCAAATGTTTTCACATCGCTTTCCCGTGGTGAGGCGGTTCGTTTTATTTCTATCGGATAAAACACGCTATCCCGTTCAATAATCAAATCTATTTCCTGCTTTTCTTTATTCCGGTAGAAATAAAAATGTGCCTGTGTATTGTTATGAATATAAGATTTAACAATTTCGCTTACAACGTAACTCTCAAAAATCGCTCCCCCCATTGCTCCCACCGAAAGCGTTTCAGCTGAAGTCCATCCGCTAAGCCAGGCACAAAGCCCTGTATCAGTAAAATGCAATTTAGGAGTTTTAATGGCTCTTTTTGTCAGATTATTATAATATGGTTGCAACAGATAAACAAGCCCCGAAGTCAGTAATAGTGACACCCAGGATTTGACGGTAACTTCCGTAACACCAACATCTTTTGCCATGTCGGCATAATTCAGCAGTTGGCCTGTCCGTGCGGCTGCCACTTTCAAAAAAGTAAGAAACAAACGCTCGTCCTGCACATTTGTCAAATGGCGAATATCCCTTTCAATATACGTTTTAAGATACGAAGCATAAAACGTATTACGGTTAAGGCGTGGAGTAGCATAAAGTTCAGGAAAAGAACCTTTTAATATCAAATTGTAAATCGAATTAACATTGTATGGCTTTCGGTTGACCGGTTTTAGCGTATCCGGCAAAAATGGCTCTCCCGCGTTTTGATTTTTCTCTGCCTGCGAAAGTCCCTGCAATTCCAGAATGCCAACCCTGCCTGCAAGCGATTCCGACACTTTTTCCATTAGTTGAAACGGCTGCGAACCAGTAAGCCAAAACATTCCTTTTTCTTTATGTCTATCAACAATCATTTTTATATACGGAAAAAGTTGCGGAGCGTACTGCACCTCGTCAATCAGCACGGGAGGCTCGTAAGTCTGCAAAAAAAGAGCCGGGTCTGTTTGCGCCAATACGCGAATTGAGGGATCGTCAAGCGTAACTAAAGAACGATTTTCCTCTCTAATTTTTTCTAAAACCGTTGATTTGCCCACCTGTCTCGGACCCGTAAGCAAGACCACAGGAAAAGTTTCGCTAGTTTCGATTATAATTTTAGATATATCTCTTTCAAAATACATATTACAAAAAACTTATAAATAGAATAAATTGACTATTCCAAACCACTACTTTAGATTAGTCGCAGCAAAGATAGAAATTTTTATCCTTTAAGTAAAATCACGGCTAAGATTCCCTTTGTTCTCTTTGTTGCTGCATAAAGGGATGCCGGATATGGCCCCTTGCCTATACAGTGCGCAAAACGTGAGCAGATAGGAAACCTGCTTTGACATCCACCGTATCCAGGTCGGTGGTTGGCGGCAGCAGCCTGAAAATGATCATTATGTTCATATTAATCAAAATTTTTTGATTTATTAGAACTTAATATTACTTTTGAGTGGTGTTATTTCAATTAAAATGTAAACCAATGAAAAGAAAAATAAGCAAATGGCTCTCTGAATGGAAAACCAATCCTAAAAGAATGCCTTTAATTATAAATGGGGCACGCCAGGTGGGTAAAACTTACATCATAAAACAATTTGGCAAGGAAGAATATAAGCATATACTCTATCTAAATCTGGAAATAGAAGACAACTTTTGCAAATTTTTGGAAACCGAATTATCACCTGACAAAATAATTCAATACCTGGAAGCAGCAAAAGGAGTTAACGTGAATGCTGGAAATACATTAATTTTCTTTGATGAGATACAAGTCTGCGAGCAGGCATTGACTTCGCTGAAATATTTTTGCGAACAGGCACCGGAACAACACGTTATAGCGGCCGGATCATTACTTGGCGTTTCAATCAATAGGAATACAATCAATAGGAATAAACACTCATTCCCTGTAGGTAAGGTTCAGCAAATAAATATGTACCCCATGGATTTTGAGGAATTCTTATGGGCTATGGACAGGGAAAAATTATCAGAAGAAATAAAGGCCCATTTTGATAAAGATCTGGCAATGCCTAATGCGCTGCATGATATAGCATTACAATATCACCAGCAATATATGATCGTGGGGGGAATGCCGGCAGCAGTATCTTCATTCATTGAGACAGGAAGCTATAACAATGTTCAATTGATTCAGAACGATATCATGCAACAATACATTGCAGATATGTCAAAATATGCCACCTCGGCAACAAGTGTGAAGATCAGAGCCTGTTACAATTCAATTCCGGCACAATTGGCAAAGGATAACAGAAAATTTCAGTATAAAACAGTACAACGGGGGGGCACTGCGACAATTTTCGGAGAAGCCATAGACTGGCTTCAATTTGCAGGTATAGTCCTAAAGTGCCAACGATTAGAACATGGGTTTATTCCATTAAATGCTTATGCAGATTTATCGAACTACAAATTATATATGGCCGATATTGGGATTCTCACCTTACACTCCAGGATTCCCTTACAAACTATGCTGTCTCCCATCGAGGTGCATAATATTTTTCTTGGTTCAATGGCCGAGAATTATGTAGCACAGGCTTTTGCAAATAAAGGGTATGATTTATTCTATTGGCAAAGCGAGGGAAAAGCAGAAATTGATTTTGTACTTCAAATACAGGATAGCGTTATCCCTGTAGAAGTAAAGAAAGGACACCGGAATCGTTCAAGAAGTTTAGGCATTTTTGCAAAGAAATACAAGTCGCCATACGCCATACGCATCAGTAAAAAGAATTTTGGTTTCGAAAATAATATAAAATCAGTCCCTCTCTATGCTGTATTTTGTATCTAAATTGTCTGGAACGTATGCTTATCATTGCCGAGTCTTTTCCCGCGCCTTGTGGAGGAATGGTGCAGAGTGGAAGAATGGTGCGGAGTGGCGCGGCAGCTTGAGGATGAGTCATGGCCCATAACAGTAACCTGCTAGTATGTTGTTCACTTCCAGTAGGTTAAAATAATTGGGATCAAAGTCATCTCCCAGCCACGTCACCGTATCTTTATATTCACTGTGGGCGGGGTTTTTCAACACCTTCAACATTTCATGGTAACCATGAACCCCTCCACAATCTTCTGGCGGGCATCGTCTTTCTCCGGCAAGGCATTGAAGAAAAAAATTCCCGGTCCGGAGCGTGGTGTTTTTGATGACCTCCAGCAATTCTATGGTATGTTTCCAGTTGTCACCGTAGTCATAAAGATATGTAACGGAATCGCCACAGTCAGTCATTAAATCAGCAATTTTCATTCCTGCGTAGTCCACATAGCCCCATTCATCCCATGAGTCATCCGACTGGTATCTGAATGTGTACTCGACTTCATTTTTCCGGAACAGGTGCAAATGGCTGTTGGTCCAGCCCATTACTGCCTGTATCACCACATGAAAGTTAACGAGCGATATGTCCGAAGGGACCACGAATTCCCGCCAGATGGCCGGTTGTGCGCCGTTTAGGGATATGCGCAACCGGTAAAGCGGCACAGCTGCCTCGGCCTCGGCCTCGGCATTGGTCTCGGCCCGATAACTGATTTTCCCAAAATTCCGGTCAATGGACAAAAGTTTGTCAAAGAGGGGTGTTTTTGCGACAGTTATTTGCTCCTGTTCTCCAAACCGATGCCTCTTATGGTAAGTAATCAGTCCCAGGTTTTGCATGAACCGGTCGAGCGTTCTTGTATTGTAACAAAGCTGTGCGTACCTGCTACTACTTCCATGGGAGTTCTGATAGAAGTACCTTTCCGAGTAGAAGCGGGCATCTCTGGGCTGGTTGCCGTAGTCTGCCATCAAAAGCAGCGAAAGGCCAAAATTCCGTTGCCCGAGCGAACGGTCCTCAAATAAGTCAAAATACGCCCAACTGAGTTTGTGCCCAAAAGTAATCAAAATTGATTTTAGCAACAAATACCTGTCTTTCAGCACCTTTTCACCCTCTTTGGTAAGGATTAGGGCATTGGAGCGTTTTTTTATGAGCCCCCCCATTTCTGCCAGGAGCCTGGTCAGAGGCACCGTGTACCAATCATTTTCAGTCCGTAGCCGAGCGATATTCTCCTCATAATAATGATCCGGAATGCCGAGTTTATAAATCCCGTGTACCACTGCTCTTGGGAGGTTGCCGGTAGCTGTGAGTTTGAGGGTTTTCGCTTCCCGGACGGTTTGGCACAGGGATGAGACCTGTCTGAACAGAGGAATCTGCATATAATCCTCATTGTCTATACGTTTCAAAACAATTGGCCCGTCTTCCAAAAAGGTCTTATGCTCAATCACTTCCAAAATATGCGCTTGATACAGCCAATCTTTAGACGTGCAATCTATATATTCTTTTATTTCTGCGTCCATAAAACTTAAAAAACTAACTCGTTGGTTGAAAAATGGGGAGTATTAAATTGAGCCCCACCAGGTACGAAATCGGGGGTAAAGTGCGCCTGGTGGGTAGGTTTTTCCATTTAGGCGGCCACTGCTTAATGCATCAATCTGAAGCATTGAGAACGCGACCATGCTATCTGCCAGAATCGTGGCCCGGTATCCTTTAGAGCGCTATAGCCTGTACACACACACAGCGCTATCATCAGTCACGGCTTAAGGCATCCAATAGGAACGACCAACACACCGTCATTACGCTTATAAGCGAATTGACCACCGGTCAATACCATTTTAAAAGAGGGTTGACCCACCTTGTCCGTATCAATTCTCTTCTGTAGAGTCATCAGATGTGTCGCAGCTTCTTCAATCTCACTGCTTCCCAATTTAACTTCCACAGGTGCCCAGCGGCCATCATGAAGACGTATTACAAGATCGGCTTCCAAATCACTTTTATCGTGATAGTGGAAAATAGCGCCATCGAGCGCCTGCGCATAAATACGTAAATCGCGTGTAGCCAATGATTCAAACAAAAAACCAAAATATGTCATGTCATCAAGAAGACTGTCAACATTGACATACATTAATGCCGCAGCAATGGAAGGATCCACGAACTGCCGTTTATCTGAAGTCCGGATGGCTGTTTTCGACCTCAACGATGGTTTCCAGGCTGGAATATCTTCAATCAGAAAAATACGACGCAACGCATTCACATAACTATACATGGTTGTGTCCGAAAAGCCTGTATCATTCGATTTGACATCGGCTAATACGGTGGTAAGCGGAGCCATTGTAGAGATATTTCGTGCATAGGACCGAAGGAACTGCCGTACTCTTGCCGGGTTTCTTTCAACATTGTCCACACGCTGCACATCCATGTTTATAACAGCATCCACATAATTACGTGCCACTAAGGAATCACTATCGCCATTTACCACGGCTTCTGGCCATCCACCCCGGCATATTGCCTGAGCCAAATCAGGAATTGTCAACGTACTTTCAGCAACAACATCGGTCTCACCGGCAAACAGTCGCTCAAGAGAAACGCTGCCGTTTGATTCCTTCGATTCAAAAAGACTCATTGGCCGCATCATCAGACGCGAAATCCGACCGGTACCGGTATGAGCCTTTACGCCGTCTTTAGGAACGGCCGAGCCTGTGAGAATAAACAACCCCCTTTCGCTGCGTTTATCGACCTCAAATCTAACGGCATCCCAAAGAACCGGTGCCATCTGCCATTCATCCAACAAACGGGGATTGTCACCCAGAAGCAGACGTGACGGCATTGTATCTGCTATCTTCAGATAACCCTGACCGCGGTCTGTATCTTGCATGTAGAGCACACTTTTGGCCACTTGGCGAGCCGAACTCGTTTTACCGCACCATTTAGCACCCTCAATCAATACGGCACCCGAAGAAGCCAACTGTCTCAACAAAAGTGAATCACAAATTCTTGAAAGGTATTTATTTGCCATCGTTACTACTTAAAAAACGTCATGCAAAGATACATAAATTTTGTGCACTTGTGTAGTTGGCAAGATTTTACTTGTGTGGTTGGCGAATTTTCACTTGTGTAGTTAGCGGCAGCTGCCTTAAAACCTGGATTATGATTCTGGATGTCTTGGGCCCACCAGGTGCGAAAACCCGGCAAAAGTGCCCCTGGTGGGTAGGTTTTCCCATTTAGGCGGCCACTGGTTGGTGGCAGCAACATTTAGTGAAAG
>Ga0208196_1002949_pt1 | contig 15015 bp, 6 predicted proteins | sample AD_JPNNA7_MetaG_FD_184443 | JGI IMG/M metagenome (GOLD analysis project Ga0208196, IMG submission 184443) | Active sludge microbial communities of municipal wastewater-treating anaerobic digesters from Japan - AD_JPNNA7_MetaG (SPAdes) (version 2) | ecosystem: Engineered > Bioreactor > Anaerobic >...
GGGATCGATTCCGAAATTACGTTACGTACAAGGCTGCAAGTGCTGGTCGCAATGTAGTTCGGATTAATCCTGCCTATACATCTCAGATGTGCTCTGGCTGTGGAACCATTGTAAAGAAGGATCTCTCCCAGAGAGTTCATCGTTGCCATACATGCGGATTGACTCTGGATAGAGATCTCAACGCTGCTAAGAACATCCTTCGACTGGGATTACAGTCCTTGGTTGGGATACAACCTAGATGCCCCCGACTTCAGTCGGGGGAGTAGTCACGAAATTCTGCCTGCAATAGGTGTCAGCATCCGGGAATGCGAATCATCAACAAGCGTGCCTAATCTGGAAATAAATCCGCTGAGACTGGTAATTTGGGGAAAATGCAGTACCATCTTTGCTATTTGCCATCATCCATCGGTCAGAGGCGCTTTTCGATGCGACCGGACATCTCCAAGAGCACCTTACTAGACCACCTCCACTACAATGGGCTGGCTGTTTGATAGGCCAATCCGCAGCGTGATCTCATGAACCCCGGGCTCGGTGGCCTGATAGCTCCCCTGAGTGAGTCCGGTTTGAAGGTTCAACGATGTCACAACTCCGGTCAGGCTCTCGCCGGTCTCCCAGATATCATAGATCTTGGCTACACCACCGGTCGGCGAGTAAGAAAGAAGAGGAACATTGCTGCCCCTGCCGACCTGGATGTATGTGCTGCGTTGGCCGCTTAGAGTCTGGGCAATCCATAGGCCTGCACCGGTGTTCTGGCCAGACGAAACTCCCATGGAATTGGCCTGCCAGATAGGCATTTCAGTAGCAAGGCTGGCGTATTGGGAATAGCCTTCGCTGGGTCCGATCTCATACGAACTGGATTGAGACTCAGCCGGATATCCAGCCCAGCCGATATGTCCCGTGCCAATCACATTTCCCTCGTCGTAACTTTCATTTGATGGCGAAGCTGGCATGGTCGAAAGATACGGGGCATCGTATAATTGAGGGGACGCAAGCGGGGCAGTAGAGAGAAGAAGGGCAACTGCGGCAAGGATAATATCCTTAAAGCCGACCTTCACCCTCCGCTTCTCCGAATAACTGAGGATTCCCATGGGATTACACCACACATCTGTGCATCAAGATTTTGCAGCCGATGGAGCAGACTTCTGAACTTATTCTATTCACCTTTTTCATTAATAATCTTTCTCTTTGCCATCAGATCTCAGTTGCGTGCGGCTGGACATTGGCATCACGCCGCTCCAAGATGCAATATTTCCCACCTGCCGAGGATGGGCCTCAAAATGGAACTTTGGCAAATCCTCTGGCTTTGCGAGAATTTCGATCAACTAATACATCAAAATATTTATATAGTATAAGCACTATTAATTATTATGGATTCGTTTATAAGTTTTGGCCTTAGGCAAGCATATTCCAGGTTGGCTAAATTGGGGGATCCATTGGCCGAAGCCAACACGCTCATTGATTGGGAAAGGTTTCGTTCAATTGAAGATGGCTTGTATGATAATAAGACCGAGAGAGGAGGTCATCCCAACATTGATTTTGTCCTGATGATCAAGATTTTGGTTGTGCAGCATTGGTATAACTTATCAGATCAGAAAATGGAACGTGAGCTTGCCAATAATCTGTCCTTTATGAACTTTCTTGGCTATCCAGCATCCATTCCCGATTCCACAACGATATGGCTATTTCGTGAGCGTCTTAAGGAGAAAGAGAGATTTGATTCAATCTGGCAGGAAGTTCAAAGGCAGCTTGATGCTAAAGGATTGACCGTCAGAGAAGGCTCCATCCAGGATGCTACGTTCATCACATCGGATCCTGGCCGATCCGGCAATAAACCTCGTGGTGGTGAAGCAAGAACACGCCGGAGCAAAGATGGGACCTGGGCAAAGAAGGGCGAAGAATTGCATTTTGGTTACAAGCTTCACGAAAATGTAGACAAGAAGTATGGTTTGATTCGGGCAATCGAAACTACTACTGCTTCGGTTCACGATAGCCAGGTAGATTTATCCAGAGCAGGTGAGACTATCTACAGAGATAAAGGCTATTTTGGATCACCTGCGACAGGAAGATCTGTAACCATGAGGAGAGCGACGAGAGGTCACCCCTTAAGCTCCTGGGACAAGAGACGTAATTTGAAGATCGCGAAAATAAGAGCGCCTGGCGAGAGGCCATTTGCAGTCATAAAGAAAGTCTTCAAGGCTGCTCATGTGCTCGTTACCACAGTTAGGAGAGTCCATGTCAAGATGATATTCACTGCGATCGCCTACAATTTGTATCAGCTTGGAACGCTCAGAAGAGCCGGAGTCATCTGACCTAGCGGAAGCTAGCAAAATCTGGAAGTAAATTGCGACAATTGAGCGCCAAAGAGAATTACATGACATAAGACCTCAAAATCAAAAACTATAGTTTCATGTAGGTCTCAGAATCCAACGTTGATCGTAATCCTCTTTGCCAATAAAGACACAATTACTTTATAGGAAGAGATGCCTAAATAAACTATCCGCCATGAGACGATATCTCATCTTTTGGATCGCGTTGCTAGCTCTGATCTACCCTTACAATTGCACTGAGATAGCTTATGTCCTTGGTCTGCATGGAGAGAGTCCCATTGGCCATGCCAATATCACCGATTACAGAGCCACTGACACAGTCTCCTTCACGGTCTCCGATCCTCCCCGGGGGCCATCGGCAAGCTACAAAGCAGTGAGAAGTCTGAGTTCCATAATAAGCGAGATCAATCAGAAGGTTGATCGGGGAAATGATCTGGTGAGAGACCAGGGACTCAGGTTGATCGGAGATAGGTCCGGTCCCCAGAGGATAGACCAGATATGCTCGATCTATGATTATATGGTGGATAACTGGACGTTCGCCAGCGACTGGAGGGGTCTTGAGCAGTTCCAGTATTCCAACTACACACTCAGAAAGGGCATGGAGTTCGGCACATCTGGCAAAGGCGATTGCGACGATTTCTCGATATTGCTGGCGTCTTTGATCGAGGCCATTGGAGGGACGCCAAGAGTGGTATTTGCCTACGGCCAGGGAGGGGGTCATGCCTACACCGAGGTCTATTTAGGCCGCCGCAATGACAGCGATGTGAAGAGAATGCTGGCATGGCTTCGATCAGAATACAATTCAGATATCAATTATCATGTAGGCTCGGAGAACGAGGACGTATGGCTGAATATGGACTGGTGGAATGATACCGAAGGGGCAAGACATCCCGGCGGGCCGTTTTATCAGGCCAGCGACCACATACCCATATATATCCAGGAAGATCTGGCAAAGGTGCCGCTGACCTCTATTGAGAATCGGCCTCCATCTCCGGTTCTCAGATACTATCCGCTTCAACCAGAGGCGGGCACGATAGTGAATTTCGATGCATCTGAGAGCATAGATACTGATGGCCAGATAGTGGATTATGAGTGGGACTTCGGCGATGGCGAGATGGCCCACGGCATGCTAAAGTCAGTCAGCCCTCACATATACTCATTCAGCGGTATATATTCGGTTAACCTCACAGTTACCGATAACGAGGGTGAGAAGCGCACTAGGACCGCGCATCTCAATGTGACCGACCCCCTCCCTGTCGCAGTAGGGGTATTTTCTCCGTCCGAGCCTGTGGTTGACGAGGCTGTCACCTTCGATGGATCCGGCAGCAAAGGTAATAATTGCAGAATTATCTCATTTAATTGGGATTTTGATGATGGTTATACCGGAAATAGGGCAACCATAAAGCATCCTTTCCTGGAGAGCGGGACTTATAATGTCAGGCTCACCGTAGAGAATGAGAAGCACAGGAAGAACACCTCAACGATTGTCGTGGTCGTCCGACCGCAGGATGAGAGCCAGGCGTCCACCGGCCAGGAATCGGGGGGCGGTGCTTCTACAGAGGGCGAAGCTGCATATCCTCAAGAATTTACCACAATCACCGTCCATGTCCGTGAAGGCGGCGTAGGCGGATCGCCTCTACCCGGTGTTCAGATATCGGCATCAGACCAGGACACCGGCCAGGAATTCTTGGGAGTGACCGACTCCACCGGCACTGCTGTTTTCAAAGTTCCTCCAAAGGACTGGTGGCTTTTCACAATAAAGAAGGATGGCTATGATACGCATACTACTAACGTTGGAGGAAGAAGGGATCTGGCATTCGAAGAATATATGGCGAAAGACACTTCAGCCATCGCGGCCGAGCCAGAGTCTTCCCAGGACTTCATTGCCCTCAAGGTCTATGTTCATGAAGGATCATTGGACGGGCCGCTGCTTTCGGGTGTCAGAATCACCGGGCAGGATGCCAGAGGCAACGAATTCTCTGGGGTGACCTCCTCAGGCGTGGCGGTTATCAGGGGAATTCCAGGAGAGTGGACCTTTATATTCCAGAAGGGTGGCTATAAGGTTCTCTACCTGCGTTACCCTGCGACGCAGACTGAGGACGCGGCTGTGTATATAGTGCGGGCCCAATAAGCGTATATCCAGATCAAGGAATTGTCAGAAAGGTGGATTTCCACAATGATGGTGCCATAGGTTATGCTTTGGCAGCTCTCGAACTGTCTGAGTTGTTGAACTGTCTAAGGTATCGGTTTCGTCCTTTGGCCTTATGAGGGTCATCAGGTGTCCACTTTCTATCCCATACATCGCTAACATCGCCATTAAGGAAATGATCTGTGAGGTTCGAAGCCAGACAATGAGAGGAATGGCTTCATTATAAGCTTCATTATAATTTAGTCCGGTCGTTGAATGAAATGTTCTCCATTGAAACGCACTAATATTTGAAGCTTAACTTGGAGATTTATTAAACAATTTCGCTAAAGATTATGCAGAGATAGTACGGAAAAGTGTTCCGAAGCAAGATAATTTAATACTTCCATAAATTGAAAAACATCGCTTTTGATCAAAAGTTCATTCACACGTTTCACCCCAACGGTGGATTGAGCCCCCATTATTTCCAAAGGTCCCCCTATGTCTGCGGAAATTCAAGAAGAACCTATGTCCGCCTCCATAAAATAGGAAGCTGTTGCCCGCTTGGCATAGGAGGACCTTAGCCAGGCATAACTACTAAATATGAAGAGCTCATAAATTGAGCCAGCCTCCATGATACTATATTTCGTAGTGTATGTTTTTTGTCCAGCCTCCAATTACAGCCCAATGTTGATTCATCCTAGAGACCTTATTTCGAGCACTTTAACCTCCTCCAAGGAATAACTGGATATCACGAAACTGTGGCTTCTTGAGTGTAACCTCGCCGCATCGCGCCCTTAACGATCTATCCTTGTACCCGTTCCTATGAGCCTTCCGGGACTAGGCTCGTTGATACGGCTCTTCTCCTGCCAGTTGCATCGCTTCCAGCTGCATAACCAGATTCAAAACTAGGTCAGCAACTTCTTCAATCCATCATCCTAATATTTCACCTGGCGGTGAAAGAGTCCCGATTCCAATCGGGACCTCGATAATGTAATCTTTCCATGATATCGGTAGGTATCATGGTCCTGTTCCCTCCGGTTTCCAAAGACAGAGTGGGATGCATGGCCTATAATCGTTCTTATTATCAAATTACAGAAAATCAGTTACGCTGACCAGGATTATCCTTGCCAATAAAAAGTTTTATCTCCAAAGGCATAACACACATTTAATAGTATAGAATCTGCTCGATTATGAGACATGGGGAGGTGATCCGTATCAATGCTTTGAGAATAATTGGCATTGCAGCTCAATTGCTGGATAATGAATTCGAACCATCGCAAAAAAATTTGTCCGAATTCTTGAGCGAATTGGATCGATCGCGATCCGAAGAAGAACTATTATATAAAGTTGAGACATATTATTTTAAATTCGGATGGTCGCAAGAAAAATTGAATGACTTTCTGAGTGATTTGAATCAATTAGAGGCTGAATTATATAAAGTTGTTAGAGATAATTTCAAGGGAGATCCGTACGCTGAGCAGATATTTGACTATGCCAATAAAAATCCCTTTTCAGAGGAGTGCATCTCCCATCTAAGAGCCGTGATGGAAGATAAAATGAGACAAAATCCACCGTTCAAAAAAAGAGTGAAAAATATTATATACTACTTATATACTCATGCAATTCCAATTTTATATGGCAATATGAATTTAGAAGATCCTCAGCGAGCCAAAAGCGTCTCGGGCTCCGATGACGCTAATATTACGCCTGGTAGATATCAAGTCATGGTAATCGGGAAAAAAGCTTGCGGCGCTCCAGCCTCGCCGACCATTTCATATCGAGGTTCTGAGACTGAGTCTCGGAAGGCAGTGGCTGCTCCAGCTTCATATAACGGTCCGCAAGATAAGTCAAAATGTTCCGATATATCGACAAGCAATGCACAACTTGACGATGCTGCTCAACCTCGCTACCTGAATATATTCATCGCCCATAAGGATGGACAAACTATAGTTTCATCCGATCTGCCACTGATCAACAGGCAGCATTACCGCCTCTGCGTTAAGATCGATACTGAGCGCGATGGATTGGGAGATGATAAACAACCCTTCCCTGACAAAGCACTTACCCATGAAATCTGGAAAGGACGCAGTTCTTTACCATTGACAGTCATGGTCTCGTCGAGGGATTTCGATATCGATCCCAAAGTGCAGACCTTGGAGCTTCCCCGCAATGGTGCCTCACAAATCATACAGTTCGCTACAATCCCCAAAATTGGTCACGGTAACGGTAAGATAATGCTGGAAGTCTTCTACCATGGATTTATCTTGCAGTCCAAAAGCATAGATGTTCTGGTAGTTCCATCATCCGAACCAGAGTTCGTGATCCACCATCCTAAACCAGTTCAGACGGCTAAGACCACATTTCTCACATTGGATAGCCTTGATCATGATACTCTATCGAGCCTTCCTGAACGTCTTCTGACCATTGTAGTAGAGAATGATCCTAAAGACGGAAGCAGAGACTTCCGTCTATTGGATCGTACGGGAGGTGATAAGAATGTAGCTTTCTTCGACACACGCCTGCAGCCTGATGATATAGGCAAGGCGATAAGCAACATTCGCAATCAGATCAAGGTGATGGTTGAGGGCCAATCTGGGAAAAGAGGATACATGTATTCCGTGGATGGAAACATGGGGCTTCTCAACACATGGCTACCACGATTGGCCAATGCCGGACACAGCTTCTACCGCGCACTATTTTCCAAGGGCGACGGGGGACCCAATAATGATCAAATCAAAGAACTGAAATCCGCTCTCAAGGCTGGTACAGTCATCCAAGTCAATCCTGTAATGGGTGTGGTGACCATCCCATGGGGCCTGCTCTATGAACGCGAGATAAAATACATTCCAGATAAGACCAAGGTATGTGATAAGTTTCTCGATTGCGAAGAGGACTGCGCAGACTGCAAGATATTGAGCGATCCTTACATAGTGTGCCCTTATGCGTTTTGGGGTTATAGATATACAATTGAGCAGCTTCCATGCTGGGTTAGCGAGAGTCCATATGTTCCATCGGCTATGATCAAGAAAATCAAGAACGAGGTCCCGATCTCAGTGAATTTCAATGTTTGGAATAAGTTCGACAAATGGAAAGATCACCTTAAGAGGTTAGATGAATCGGCCAGGATAGACCTCCATCAAGCAGAAAAGGTCCACGAAGTTGAGAATATTTGGAAAGAGAAAGGTACATCCATTGACGTGATATATTTTTATTGTCATGGCGGGACGGACACGGATTATGGACCGTATCTGGAACTTACAGACAATAAGATCAATAGCAATTTCCTTGAAGCATCTAATCTTCAACAGCCTGAATTTCACTGGCATCATAATCCTCTGGTCTTCCTCAATGGCTGCGCTACCGGAGACTACGGTCCGGGAAACTATGTTAGCTTGATAGAAGATTTTATTCAGGGAGGAGCTTGTGGTGTCGTGGGCACAGAATGTGGTGTTCAAGAAGATTTTGCGGAAGCCTACGCCGCCGCACTGTTCCCAAAGTTCTTCTTGGGTCAACCGCTGGGACAGGCGATGCATGAGGTATCTCTGGATTTTCTTAGAAAGAAACAGAATCCGATGGGTCTGGTCTATACGCTTTATGCCTACAATCAGATATCTTTGGCCATCCCTGTATCCAAGGCAATAACCTCGGGGTGAGGTGAAAATGAAAATTATAATTAAATGGATTTTAATAGCATCGACTCTACTGATACTCACGGGAAATGCCCACGCAGGAGATATCGATGTAGACGATAATGACGATCCGATTGTGATCACGGGCTGGACTAGCCAAGAGAACGCGTTTACTGGCAACCTGCGGATTGTAGCCAATGACAGTGATGTAGATGAATTAATCTTTCTCGCTTCGGATCTAAGAGAGGAACAGGGAGAAAAGATAATAGGTAGACAAGACGTTGCTATTGTTGGAGATTTAACTCTCAAGGCTGGCGTGCCTAAGAATTTCCCTATTACTATATCCAACATCAGGAGTCCTGGAAATTATTCTGGCAAGATCGAACTCATGGCTGCCGGAGATAACCGAAGCAATTCCAGGTCTGTCGAGATTATTGTGACCGCCAAGTCCCGACCCAAGCTGATTGCGCTAGCTGGAAGCGATAATATAAAACTGCATCTGTCAAACTCAAATGGCCATCTTGCCAGGTTCTTGCTTCCAGCAGGGGCCTTCATTAATGAATGGATGTTGCAACTCGAGAATCCTACCGGCGAGAATGTTACCGTTGATGGCAATTGCATATCCATTATCGGCGAAAAGGCCGGTTACCAGCTAAATGATATGCATATCTCTATCCCTGTGGGGGATAACGCCATCCCTGCGAATAGAATGGGCGGAATTAGAATAACTATGGACCGTATGAAGATACCGGCTGATAGCTATGTAGGAAGCGTTTATCTGTTCATGAAGGATGGCGATGATAAGCTGACAATACCTATCACAGTGGATGTGCGAAACGGCCCATGGTGGGCGATTGTTGCTCTACTTGTGGGAATCGTCCTGGGACGACTCTCCAAACATATGAAAGATAAAGAACCCCAGTTGAAAGCAATGGAAAATGTGAATCATCTGGAAAACCTCATACAGGGACTTGACACTGATGACCTGGCGATTCTTAAGCCAATGATGGATGATGTGCGAACTAATGTGTATGACGGGAAGCTAGAGCAGGTGACGTCGGACCTCAAGTCTATAGAAACAAGAATGCAGAGACTCAAGTATCTTAGATCCGTTGATTCAATTCTGGACAAGTGGACGCAACTAGGCGACGTCGAGCAGATAAGAAAAGACATCGCTTCAGCTCGAAATCACATTAGTCTAAGGGAAGACACAGAAGCAGATACTAAAATAAATACTATAAAAGAATCTATGCAAAAGCTCCCGCAACATCTCCCCCGTATGATGGGCAAGACAGAGCCCGATCAGGCTTCAGCCAAGGCTTTAGCCGAAGATTCGAAGAAGGCGAACACACTGCTAAAACATATAGTAACTTCGTCCACTACTCCCACGCCTTCCAAGTTTGACTGGTTAAAGAAGCATCTGATATCACTCACAGCGCTTTCCGATCAAATCCAAGCTGAGGCAACTTATTGGTTCGTGCGACCGCTGCTTTACATAGTATTCCTGCTGGGATTGCTAGCAGTAGGTTTGCAGTACTTGTATATTGAGAATGGATTGACGTTCGGCGCAAATCCCTTTGTTGACTACCTAAGTCTTATCCTTTGGGGACTCAGCGCCGATGTGGCGGGACGCAATTTAAGCAGCTTGCAAGGTAACAAAGCGGGAGGAACATAGGATCCTATAGCGCCGAATATAAGAATGATATTAACCATCGATATCAACGGGGGATTACCAGGCCATATATATCGTTTCCAGACGTGATCATGGAACGCCTGCCAAAAATCGTACATTCTCCCCTAATATAATAATAGGGATACGTGTACGTTTTTTTGTCTTGCCTTCCAATTAGAGCCCAACATTAATTCACCCCACTGGCCCTATTTCGCGCCCATTTGCCACCTCCTTTAATCATGAAGGGACGGGAATTCCTCATGTAGTTACCATAATTCGGAGGCTGAGCGGATTATGAGGATTTGCTAACTCCATCATTTTGATGGAGTTTCAAGCTGGTTCAAGTGCATCCATCCCAGGGCCAGAGACGTTTCCTGGAGGTATCCAGCTAATCTCGTGAACGCCAGCATTAGAAATCTGGCTATTCGTCGCAGGATGAGAGGATCAATCAATCACGTCGCTGTATCGAATCCTCTGCCGTTGGAGCCTACCGAAAAAGCGGGATCTCATTGGCTCCAGGCATGGAGATATATTACGTGTTAGCGATGCCCATCGATGGGACGCGGAGCCGGGAACTACCGCAGAAAAGTTCGATATCGCGTATTATTCTATGATGGTGCGAAAGGAAGTGCCCTTTGTCTTTGGATTGGATGGTCCGCCTCCACGACATTCTCCTATTCCCATCTTCCAAGGATGCCGGAATTCCTGCATGTAGACCTCGCCAAAAATTTTGGGCCAGGAGTCCCACTGTTAGGGACATCAATATTTGCATTAACCATCTCACTACACGATATCCAATAATATATATGGATGCACTGTCAATTGCATTTAGTAGGTCCAGGGACGACTTTCAATGGCCTCAATCTATAACCCCATGATTTGCGAGGCCACTCAAATGCTGAGAGGCGGTGGTTATGTCCGAGATTCTTCAATTAGAGGTTGCCAGATTCGATAGCCGTACAAAATGGAGATGGGAGCTAAAGGACGATAAGGGTAACCACCTTTGTGACCACGAGGTTAACCTCGATCCCAGTCATCCCAACGTTCCCGCTCTTTTAAACCTGCTTCAATACGTCTACGATAATAGCGCTCCCGACACCTGGATCCGGGACGAGCAACGGATCATCGACGAGATGGGTACCTGGCTAGGGGATAATGTATTCGGCCCGATCGGCACTAGAATAATCCAGGACGCACCCGTCACCGTTCTGGTCAAGGTACCACCAGAGGCATCAGTCATTCAGCAGCTGCCCTTGGAGATCGCCCGAATTAACGAGATACCACTGGCTCTCCAGGATGTCAGCCTTGTCTTTGAGGTTACCGGAAAAGAAGTCCGCAAGAGACCCGTAGGCCCAACTCTTCGAATGCTTGCAATATTCAGCCTTCCTACTGACGCCAGTGCATTGTCGCTGCGCCGGGAACGATACGAACTTATGCGCCAGATCCATAATATCAGCAAAGGTAAGTTGGCTATCGATATGCGTGTTCTGCAATACGGTGTGACCAGAGATGTGTTGAGAGACGTTCTGGAAGAGGCTGAAGGCTGGGATATCATCCATTTTTCAGGGCACGGCAGGGAAAACATACTGGTCCTGGAAAAAGAAGATGGAACTCAGGACACCATACCTTCCGACGATCTGGTCAAACTGCTCAATCCTGCTCGAAACCAGATCAAACTGGTGACGTTGTCGGCATGTCTCTCTGCCGCTGCCACTATCGAGGAGACGTTGAGGTGGTTGGGGTTATGGAATGCGGACAACCAGGCTCAGGCAAGGTCTTGCGATATCGATTCCCAGGATTCTGTGGCTTCCCTGGCCTCCATTCTGGTCCAAAAAATGGATTGTGCCGTCCTGGCCATGAGGTACCCGGTAGCCGATGGGTTCGCCATATCATTCTGCGAGAACCTTTATGATCGGCTCCTGGGAAAGAACCAACCTCTACCTCGAGCTCTTCAGCTTGCTCTTCCGGCAGCCTTAAGCGGCGACTCTGATGCATCAGTCCCACCTATTTCCGTGGCTACACCGGCATTGTTCGGGAACTACGCGACAAATCTATCCTTGAAGCCTCCTAAAGGCAAGATTCCCGTGGATGTTGGTCTGGCTGGATTTCTCCCTGAGCCCGAACATTTCGTGGGGCGGACAAGCGAGATGGCTAATGCAAGCTCTGCACTGGCACACGAGTCCGGCAAATCCGGTGTCCTTTTCCATGGAATGGCTGGGGGTGGAAAGACTGCATGCGCGTTGGAGACGGTATACCATCAGCACCGCAGCGGTCGGTTTGATACATATGTGTGGTATCGAGCTCCTGAATCCGGCAAAGCAATCGAAGGATCGTTACGAGAGTTTGCTGTGGCAATGGAAACCAAGATCCCGGATTTTGCTATGATCCAGGCTGTAGGCAGTGAGGATGAACTTAAAAAATGGTTGCCGGTCTTGACCGAGCGGATGGAACAGGATAACATACTGGTAGTGATGGACAATATCGAATCGCTGCTCGACAAAGAGGGTCACTGGAGAGACAGAATGTGGGGACTCGTCATATCTGCCATGATCGATCACGATGGTCTGTCCCGCATAATCCTGACGTCTCGCACCAAGACCGCCGACCTGGATCTGGATAAGATACAGGTGGACACAATTAATGCATTAAGTCTCAAAGAAGCTGCTCTGCTGGCTCGAGAATATCAGCATCTGGGTCAGCTGATGGCCAAACGCCAGACTGCCGAGCTGGTCACTCGTACGCTCGAGCTGGTCCAGGGCCATCCCAAGCTAATCGAGCTGGCTGAGGGTCAGGCTGTCGATCCCAAGAAGCTGGAACAACAATTGGATCTGGCATCCAAAACGTGGCAGGTGGACGAGAGCAGGTTGAGATCGTTCTTCCAGTCTGGTCAGACCACGGTTGAGGCTGAGGAATTCCTGGAGGCATTGAAAGGCTGGACGCAAGGGATTTCAGCATCTATGCCACCAGCTTCCAGAACTCTTTTCCAGTTCTTGAGTTCGCTCGAAGAGGATGATCGGACGAGTTTCGTGGTGGAATCAAACTGGGCCGATCTGTGGAAGAGGTTGGGGCTCGGGGAGGAGCCGCCAACAATCCAAGACGCGTTGACGCCATTGGTTAATGCTGGGCTGGTGAAGATCCAGCCGGCCGGTGACCTGACAATCTATAGCATCCATCCAGGAGTGGCTGAGGCGGGACGGGCCGACAAAGACTTCCAGGCTGCCGTGGACAATGAACTGGCTTTGTTCTGGTATACAGGATTTAAGAAAGGGTTGGAATCCGATGAGGAAGGAGGAGGCGGTCTGGTAGTGTATGCTGGACTGCGAGCTGCACCTTACTTGATGAGGTTGGGAGAATGGGGGGCGGCAGCTGATCTGTTGGAGAAGGTGATGTATCGAGATAACTCTCCAGCTACGGCTAACTTGGTACTTCCTCTGCTCCAGGCAATCGGTTGCAAGACGGAAGGTGATGAGACGCTCATCCTTCAGGGTAGAATGGCCAAGGCGCTCCGCAATGCCGGTCGGCTGGAAGAGGCGGAAAAGGCGTTTAGGGAGTCGATGGCTCAGGCCGAGAAGATAAGAGATTTTAGATCAGCGTCAACTTTGGCAACAGATATTATCAACATCCTGAGAGTCCATGGCCGTTACCCGGAAGCGTTGGAACTTGTGGACAAGATGAAAGAGTTCACCCGCCAGGCTGGACTTGGTCGATGGAACCAGATTGGAGATGAAGGTCAAAGGTTGCAGATACTGAACGAGATGGGACACTATCAGGAGGTGCTCGATGCTATCGGGCCCCTCTGGGAAGAGATGCAGTCATTACCTAAAAAAGATGAGGATAATGTCGTAGAAACATGGAATGTGAAAGAGGGCGTGTTGGATACTGGACATACTGCTGCTTTGAGATTAGAAGATTGGGAATTGTGTTTGCAGATAAACCAGGTTATCGTCGATATCACAAAATCACGTAATGCGCCAACTCTGGAAGTCGCACGTTTCATGTTTAATGACTTCAGACCGCTGATAGAGCTGAAGAGAGATGATGAAGCTGAGAACCTGCTCCGATACTGTCGGGCTGTCTATGAGCAGGAAAATTATTTCGAAGGTCTGGCCAGGCTTTTCGGTGCCTGGGCAATCCTGGAAGATAGTAGGAGCCATTTGAATCAAGCTGTGAAGTTCGGCGAGAAGTATTTAAGATATTCATATGTGTCAGGCTCCATCCAGGATATATCTTTCAGCCATTTCAATATGGCCAACTATTTGCGCAAAGCTGGATCGGAGAAGGCTCTATCTCATAGGATAGCTGCTGGGATTATAAATTATCTGAGTTCCGGTGAGTTGGAATCTACATTAAGAGCAATAGGTAGAGACATTGCTATATTTGGCCGTGAAAAGGTGCCTGCCAGTTTTGGCGATCTGTGCAAGGTGGCGGGAGAGGTTGAAGGAGTGGAGTTTAAGAAGTTGTTCCACCAACTGGCAGGACTGAATGCAAGTGGGGATCAAGTGATGCAGAAGGTCCTGGAGATGCTGGCAGGCCAAGATCTTGAGTCCACCAGTTCTTCTCCAGATGAAACTGAACCGGAATCGGAAGAGGGCTTAACACTGGAGCAATTGCTCTCGATGGTGGAGGAAGCAGCAAGAGGCAATGTTGAGCTGAGAGACCAGTTGCTTCCTGCAATGGATCAGATGGCGCAAGCGTCGGAGTTCCCGCCTGAATTGAGATCTCTGAGTGAGGTGCTGGGCAGCATTCTCAAAGGGGATCTCGATCCGAGCCTGGATGTGCTGACTCCCGAATTGGCCACTTTGATAAGGGAAATGGTAGTGCGGATCAAGCAAGCCCAATCATGAAAGAAATGATCCTGTAACCGAGCAGTCGACTATTCGGAAATTATGCACTTCCAACAGGGAGGCTTGGCAATTTTTGGTTGCTTGGTTACAGTCAGGAAATAGGCTTGTCTAGAGACAATTGGGCCAAAATAACCATTATGACAGGACGGAATGTAATCCGCAGCAACTATCCGGTTGGAAAGACATTGCCTGCACATCGATCTAAAGTAACCAGAAACATGCCATAATTTCATAAGAACGACCTCACATTAAAACTCTTTTAAAGATCAAGCTGGGTCGGACTCCGCCGGCAGCGTGCCGAAAGTTCTGTAATTTGGGTTAGCCCTGCAGTCCCACATTTCACTCCACGTCCATAGATAAATACCTTCTAGCAGTCATCCACTCTTCATTTATATCCATCAGAATCGATACGCCA
>Ga0208196_1002962_pt1 | contig 14960 bp, 17 predicted proteins | sample AD_JPNNA7_MetaG_FD_184443 | JGI IMG/M metagenome (GOLD analysis project Ga0208196, IMG submission 184443) | Active sludge microbial communities of municipal wastewater-treating anaerobic digesters from Japan - AD_JPNNA7_MetaG (SPAdes) (version 2) | ecosystem: Engineered > Bioreactor > Anaerobic...
ACAACATAATCGGGAAACTTGTCAATATGGCTCGTGAACCCCAAAATTGGACCATATAAAACCTTTCTCCCAGTCTCAAGGTCTCCCAGTCTCAGAGTCTCTCAGTCTCAAAGTCTCCTTAATATCGTCATTTTAATATAAATCATTAATAAACTAAAAGAAATTGGAGGGCATTATGTTAAAAGCAGGCGTTATTGGTTATGGTTACTGGGGCCCAAATATTGTACGAAACTTCTACGGTCACCCGGAAATATCCGTCGTGAAAGTTTGTGATAAGGATGGTGCTCGTTTGAAAGTTATGAATCAGCATTATCCATCTATTGCAGTTGATACAGATGCAGATAGTATACTAAATGATAAAGACATTGATATTGTGGCTATTGTGACCCCTGTATTTACTCATTACAATTTAGCCAAAAAGGCTTTAGAAAATGGGAAGCACATTTTCATTGAAAAACCTTTTACTTACAATGCTTCACAGGCTGAAGAACTTATAGAACTGGCTGAAAGAAAGAATCTCTTGATTATGGTTGACCATACCTTCCTTTTCACCGGTGCAGTAAAAAAAATGAAAGAACTTATAGCTGACGGTTCTCTTGGTAATTTATATTATTATGATTCAGTCCGTATCAATTTGGGATTATTCCAGCATGATATAAATGTAATTTGGGATTTGGCGCCCCATGACATCTCCATAATGGATTATTTAATTGATAATTTAAAGCCTGTCTCTGTTAATGCTATTGGTGCAGAACATTTTGGTAGTGGGCTGGAAGATGTTGCATATCTCACCGTAAAGTTTGATAATCATTTCATTGGACATTTTCATGTTAATTGGCTTTCACCAGTGAAGATTAGAAAGACACTCGTTGCTGGTGATAAGAAAATGATTGTCTGGGATGATCTTGATGTTGATGCTAAAATTAAAGTGTACGATAAAGGCGTAGATGTTAAAAAAACTGAGGATATTTATCGCCTGCTTGTCCAATATCGTTCTGGTGAAATGTTTACTCCTACTGTTGAAAATTTAGAAGCATTGCAATTGGAAACTGAATATCTAGTAGAATGTCTTAGAAATAATAAGAAACCAATCAATGATGGAGAAGCAGGATTGCGAGTCGTGAAAATACTTGAGGCAAGTAATAAGTCATTGAAAAATGGCGGAATGGAAGTTAAGATATAAGAGGTAAGAATGATGAGTGCAATTATAAGAAAAATTGAGTATTATTTTCCAGAATTGATTCTTTCAAATAAGGATTTAGAAAAAGAATTCCCTGAATGGGATGCTGAGAAAATTGAAAATAAGACTGGTATAAGAGAAAGACATATAGTTGCTGAAAATGAAACTGCACTTGATTTAGGTTTTGAATCAGCAGAAAAAGTTCTTCAGACTTACGATAGAAAAAAAATAGATTTTCTACTGCTTTGTACCCAAAGTCCAGATTATTATCTTCCAACAAGTGCTTGTATATTGCAGGATAAACTTGGTCTTCGAAGTGATATTGGTGCATTTGATTATAATTTAGGTTGCTCAGGATTTATTTATGGACTTGCAATGGCAAAATCTTTTATTAAGACTGGGATTTCCGATAGTGTGCTTCTTATTACCTCAGAAACTTACACGAAACATATTCATCCCAAAGATAAAAGCAATAGAACAATTTTTGGAGACGGCGCAGCTGCAACCATTATTGAAAAGTCAGATGAAGAAGGAATTTTTGAATTTTCGCTCGGTACAGACGGAAGCGGATATAAAAACTTGATTGTTCCAAATGGTGGATTAAGAAATAGATATGATATAAATGCTAAAGAAATTGATGATGGTTCAGGTAGTATTAGAACAGAAAATAATCTTTATATGAATGGACCGGAAATATTTAATTTCACTATTAAAGCAGTACCAGTAGTTGTCAATCAGTGTCTGGAAAAGAATAAAACAAATCTTGACGAGATTAACTATGTGATTTTTCACCAGGCAAATCTATTTATGATTGAATATCTAAGAAAAAAAATTAAAATCCCTAAAGAAAAATTCTACATTGACATGTTATACACTGGCAATACAGTATCTGCGACAATTCCAATTGCTCTTAAAAATTGTATTGATTCGGGAGTTGTCAAAAAGGGTGATAAAATACTACTTGTAGGTTATGGAGTGGGCTATTCCTGGGGTGCAACAATAATTAAAATATGAGTTTTAACAAAATTAAACATAGGAGATTAGAAAAATGAAAGTTAATGAATTTATTGAAAAATTAAAGGAAACACTTGAATTGGAAGATGAGGAATTAAATGAAGATACCAATTTAAAAGATTTAGAAGAGTATGATTCTCTTTCTGTCCTTTCAATTATTGCAATGATTGATGAAAATTTTGGAAAACAATTATCTGCTCAGCAATTTTCTGATGTAACTACTGTTAAAAGTCTAATAGAAAAAATTGGAGTGGAAAATTTTGAATAATCAATTTTCTTTAACTGATAAAAATATAATTATTACTGGTGCATCATCAGGAATAGGAAAGCAATGCGCTATATCCTGTTCCCAGATGGGGGCGAATGTGATTTTGATTGCTAGAAATGAAGAAAGACTAAAAGAAACTTATAATTTATTGGATAAAGGTAACCATTTATATTTTTCTCAAGATATAAAAGAATATGATAAAATTGAATCAATTATAAGTGAAATAGTTTCAAAGCTTGGGAAAATTCACGGATTTATTCATTCTGCAGGCCTTGAAATGACATTGCCACTGAAAATGATGAAGCCCGAATACTATGAAAACTTATTTTCAATAAATGTTATTTCCGGATTTGAATTTGCAAGAATTATCTCGCAAAAGAAATATTTTGATTCAAATGGGGCAAGTTTTGTTTTTATTGCTTCAGTAAGGGGATTTTTAGGTGAACCAGGAGCAATTGGATATTGTAGTAGTAAAGGTGCCTTAATTTCAGGCGTTAAAGTGATGGCTCTGGAATTAATAAATAGAAATATACGAGTTAATTGCGTGTCACCTGCTATTGTAGAGACAGATATGACTAAAAAACTATTTGATAATATTCCAGCAGATTCAAAGAATGAAATCTTGAAAATGCATCCTATGGGATTTGGCAAGCCTGAAGATATTGCAAATGCTTGTATCTTTTTATTGTCTGATGCTTCATATTGGATTACTGGGTCGAATTTAATAGTTGATGGTGGGTATAGTGCTCGCTAATTAAAAAAATGGAGGAATTAATGAAAAAGGGTAAAAATTGTAAAATTTATGATGGCGTGAAAATCTTTGATAATGTAGTCATAGGAGACAATGTAACTATATTTCCTGGTGCTGTAATTGGCCGCCCCCCTATGTCAACGGGTGCTACTCAAAGGATTGTTGATGTTGCTAAGTTGCCTCCCGCTTTTATCGGAGATAATTGTATTATAGGATGTAATGCGGTTATTTATAGTGGTGTAAATATCAGCAATAATACTATGATTTGTGATAATGCATGTGTAAGGGAAGGTACTAAAATAGGCTCGTACACAGTTATTGCTATGGGAGTTACTATAAATTATGATGCTACTATTGGGAACTATGTTAGAATTATGGATAATACCCATATAACAGGAAATATGATTATTGAGGATTATGTATTTATAGGTCCATTAGTAGCTACAGAAAATGATAATTCTATGGGAAGAATAAAAATGGAGATTGAAGAAATGGGTGGACCGATTATTAGAAAATTTGCAACAATCGGTGGAGGTGCAAATATTTTGCCTAATATAGAAATTGGTGAAAATGCTTTAGTAAGTACTAATTCTTTAGTAAATAAAAATGTAAAACCTAAGACTTTGGTTGCCGGTGTGCCAGCTAGAGAAATCAGAAAATTACTGAGAACAGAATTGAGAGAGGAATAAAAAAAGTTAAACACAAATAATCAGGAATGAATTCTAATTATACAAGTTTGGTTATTCTTAGCTTATAAAAGGATTGTTAAATAATTATATAGAGTGATTATTTGTGAAATTCGAAATAATTCGTGTTAATTTGTGGTAAATAATTCTTAGGAGAGATTATGAGAGTAAATTTTTTGGACTTGAAATCGCAATATTTGTCAATTAAAGACGAGGTTGATGAAGCCATCCAAGATGTAATGATGAGCAGTGCTTTTGCCGCAGGACCTTTTGTCAAGTCTTTTGAGGATAATTTTGCCAAAAGGCATAATACAAAATATTGTGTAGGAGTTAATTCTGGCACAGCCGCATTGCACGCAGTGTTAATGGCGCTTGATATAAAAGCCGGTGATGAAGTTATTGTTCCTGCGAACACCTTCTTTGCTACGCCAGAGGCTGTAAGCCTTACAGGAGCGACCCCCGTTTTTGTAGATTGTGAAGAAAAATTTTATAATATTGACCCTGATAAAATTGAAAATGCAATCACCAAAAATACCAATGCAATTATTGCCGTTAATTTATATGGTCAACCTGCAAAACTCAATAAAATTAAAAAAATAGCAGATAAGCATAATTTGATTTTAATAGAAGACTGCGCTCAGTCTCATATATCAGAATTGAATGGACAGTCAGTTGGTACCTATGGGTTATGTGGATGCTTCAGTTTCTACTGCGGTAAAAATCTCGGTGCTTATGGAGAAGGTGGAGCAGTTATAACCAATGATGAAAAGTTATACAAAAAAATGATGATGATAAGAGACCATGGCATGTCCCAGAAATATCATCATGAGATTATAGGTCACAATTACAGAATGGAAGGAATTCAAGGAGCGATTCTTGATGTAAAACTGAAGTATTTAGATGAATGGACTGCTATTCGTCGCAGAAATGCAGATTTATATTACAAGTATTTGAAAGATTGTTCTGAAATAGTTTTACCAGTAGAAATGCCTGGTGCAAAACATGTTTATCACATTTATGCCATCCGTACCCAAAAGCGAGATGATCTAATTAATTTTCTAAAAGATAATGAAATTTTCACTGGGATCCATTATCCCATTCCCTGTCATTTACAAAATGCTTACAAATTCTTAGGCTACAGAGAAGGTGATTTCCCTGTTAGTGAAAAATATTCTAAAGAGATCCTCTCACTTCCGATGTCTGAGCAACTTAAGGAGGAAGAAATTGAATATGTGGCTGAAAAGGTCAAGGAGTTTTATGCTGAATTGTAGATGCCTATAAGACGATCTGGGAGATGGTGACTTTTAGGATACCGAGTGCGTACTAATTGTTAATGTTGAATTTTGAATTTTTAATGAATAATGAAAACTGAAAATGTTGTCAAAGACAAGACGTTTGAGTTTGCTTTGAAGACAATTGATTTGTATAAATATTTACGTTATGATAAAAATGAATATGTTCTATCTAAGCAGTTGTTAAAATCTGGTACATCCGTTGGGTCTAACGTAGAGGAAGCACAAGCGGCGCAGAGTAAAAAAGATTTTATATCAAAAATGTCCATCGCGCCAGCCCTGTTAAATCGTTTTTAAATTTGACCTGCTTTTTATAATGTATATTCGTGTTATTAACAGGGGCTAAAGAAGCAAGAGAAACACAATACTGGCTAAGACTACTGAAACATGGTGAATTTATTATCAAGGATGATCTGTTAGAAGATTGTGACGAACTTATCAAATTATTGACCTCAATTGTTAAAACTGCATCAGAATATAATTCATAATTCACCATTCAGCATTCATAATTCATAATTCACCATTACTTTTATGTGATTGTGAAGAATTAATCAAACTTTTAACATCAATCGTCAAATCTTCATAAGAAAATAATTAAAAATTAAGCATTATTTTTCCTCTTTTCATTTGGAGTGCACCGACCATTTGGAGTGCACCGACCGTGTCGGTGCATGCAGTGACCCCGCAGCGAAGCGTGGCGGGATCACTGCACTCCATATCTTCACCTGAAAAATACCTTTTTGTGTCATTGCGAGCCCGCCGTAGCGGGAGAAGCAATCCCTATCCCCAATCTGTCATTGCGAGGAGCGTAGCGACGTGGCAATCCCCATCCCAGTCTTTATTATTAGCCGATAATGCCTCCTCAATCTTTCATTGATCCCGCTCCTGCGGAATTTCCTACCGGAACGATCCTGCCGTAGCGGGAGAAGCAATGCCTAATTCTAAGTGCGACTTTCTCTTACCTTCACTCACAATTCAAAACCAATACAATATGCCTTAATAGATTGTCACAGTCGTCCGCCAGGTGGCGGACTTTTTGCCCTTTTAAGTAATGAAGTTTACTTTAACCTTACATCACGTCGAAGAGGTGCCTACTTATCAGGGCGAGCAATGACAGAAAGTGCACATATGGAGTGCACCGACCGTGTCGGTGCATCCGCTAGCTGGCGGACTCCAAAGAAAAGGTTATAAAGTTGGAGTTAAGGCTGAGGCTGTCATTACGAGCCCTTCTCCCCTCTGCTCCCCATCTCCTCTGTTTGCAAAAACTAGAGAAATTCTATCACTAACTGCTACCTGCTCTATACTCCCTACTTACTACTTCTTACAAAGTATTTGTATATATTTCCAATAATTGTTATTATTAACAAGTAATGGAAATATAATTTGCAATTGGTATGAATTATTTTGTTTTTCGGCAGAAAATGAAATCTTTTCCTATCTTCTCAGTTCAAGAGATTGAAAAGCAATTTCCGGATTTTGATAGCCGCCGACTGGTAGAATGGCAGGCAAAAGGTTATATCCAAAAACTTAGAAATCGCTACTATTGTTTTAAAGATGTCCCGATTAATGAACCATCCCGCTATTATATTGCCAATCAGCTGTATTGCCCCTCGTATGTATCCCTGGAATCAGCATTTGAGCATTACGGCTTTATTCCGGAGGGAGTATTTCAAACTGTTTCCTGCACTACCCTAAAAAGCCAAAGATTTGAGACACCGGCCGGAACGTTTATATATCACCACCTAAAGCAGAGGATGTTTTTTGGCTACCACCTTGTCCCCTGGAAACAGTATCATTATGCATTAGCCGAACCACAAAAAGCGCTTATTGATTTTCTTTATCTTAATCCCGATGTGCAAAGTATTCAAGATATTGAAGCAAAACGTTGGAACGTATTTTCAATCAATGAGCAGATTGACCGGAAAAAGTTAGATATATACGAAATGTATATAGCTTCACCGGCTTTAAGTAAAAGACTAAAAATATTAAAAGAGTTTCTCGATGCTTAGTCTTAGAGAAATACAAAACTTTTTTCCAGAAGAGCTTTACCGCTATCCGCAATTTATGCTCCGCGAATACTTGCAATGCAAAATTTTGGAGATTGTGTATTCCAGCCAATATGCAACCTCACTCTGTTTTCTGGGCGGAACGTGTCTCCGTATTGTTCATGGGAATCGCCGTTTTTCTGAGGATATAGATTTTGACAATCTTGATTTGAACGAAGAAAAATTTGTGCGGCTTGCGGACATCATCAAGAGACAATTACAGCGAGAAGGGTATCAAGTAGAGCTGAAAGTTGTGATGCGCGGTGCCTGGCATTGTTATATTAGATTTCCTGGTATACTATTTAAGGAAGAACTTTCCGGGCACAGAGAAGAAAAAATCCTGATCCGATTGGATACCGAGCCTCAGTTATTCAGTTATAGTCCTGATAGATTTATTCTGAATAGGTTTGAAGTTTTCACAACAATTTTGGCTACTCCGTTACCGCTTCTATTATCGCAGAAATTCTATGCCATTGTCAATCGCGACCGTAAACAGGGTCGTGATTTTTTCGATGCTGTATTTCTAATGAGCCGGGGTATTAATCCGGATTATGAGTTTTTACATGCTAAATTAGGTATCGCTAATGCCGACTCTTTGAAAAAACTAATTCTTGATGAATGTCAATCTCTGGATATGGAAAAAATAGCCGATGATGTAGAGCCGTTTCTTTTTGATTCAAAAGACAAACAAAAAGTGGTCCAATTTGTAGATTATTTCAAGCAGAGTTTTTGATCTCAATCTTTCATTGATTCCGCTTTGGCGGGATTTCCTTCCGGAACGATCCCGCCGTAGCGGGAGGGCAATCCCTCAAGCTGTCATTGCGAGGAGCGTAGCGACGTGGCAATCCCTATCCCAGTCTTCATAAGTATTCAATAATGCAAAAACATTACTACGTATATATAATGACTAATGAAAACGATACTGTACTATATACCGGAATTACTAGTAATCTGAAAGTCAGGGTCTATCAACATAAAAATAAATTAGCAAAAGGATTTACCAATAAATATAATGTCAATAAGCTCGTATATGCTGAAGTTTATGATTATGTTTGGGATGCACTAAGAAGAGAAAAGCAGATCAAATCAGGCTCAAGGCAGAAGAAGATAGGTTTAGTAAATAATAGTAATCCTGAATGGAAAGATTTATCAGATGATTTAGATTATGAATGATAAACACTTTTGTAATATATGGGGAGAATGTCATTCCGATCCCGCCGTAGCGGGAGGGCAATCCCTATCCCGTAAAATTCATAACCCCACCTTTACCAACCTGAATAATTGAATTTTCAGCCTCTTACGAGACTTTTTGCCACCAAGGCACCAAGACACAAAAAAATTAGATTTAAGGTGGAGATAGAGAGAAAGGAAATCATTGAAAGCCCTTGACTTAAGTCGGCGTTAGACAACTTGAGTTAAGGGCTTTAAAATAAATCAGGCAGAGGTTAAATCCGTGATCAAATGACCAAATTAATATTATACTTTACATTTGGTTCAGCTGTTTGTATATTAGACTTAGTATATGGTTGAGTTAAAAACTGATCAAATCAAATTCAGAAATGTCATAACGAAGATTGTCAAATATCTCCAATCTCCGGAGGCAATTGTTATTACCGGGATGCGAAGAACTGGTAAAACCACAATCCTAAATTATTTCTATCAACAAATAGAATCAGAAAACAAACTATATCTCGACCTGGAAAATCCCATCAATAGGATGTATTTCGAAGAATCTAACTATGAAAAAATTAAAACCTCATTTGAGATCCTGGGACTAGATTTTTCCCAAAAATCCTTTGTATTCCTTGACGAAATTCAATTTGTTGCTAATCTTCCATCAGTCGTTAAATATTTTATTGACCACTATCGGATAAAATTTTTTCTTACCGGTTCAGCCAGTTTTTATTTGAAAAATTTATTTACTGAGTCATTATCGGGCAGAAAAGTTATTTTTGAATTATTTCCGTTGACTTTCAGGGAATTTTTAATATTTAAAGATTCATCGTTGAAAATACCCGATGATTCCATGAAGGTTACTCGATCAATCTTCGATACAATAATACCTCTTTATAATGAGTATCTTACTTTCGGCGGATTCCCCGGAGTAGTATTAAAATCTAACGCTGATGAGAAAAAGAGAGCCTTGGAGGAAATTTTTACCTCATTTTTCCAGATGGAAGTTGTTCATCTTGGTGATTTCAGAAAGAATGATGTAATCAGGGATCTGATCCTACTTCTAATGCAAAGGGTTGGTACAAAGTTGGATGTTCAGAAACTATCTAACGAGCTGGGTGTTTCTCGGACTACCTTGAATGAACATCTGTCCTTTCTGGAAAGCACCTATTTTATCAAAAGAGTGCGACCTTTCAGTAAGGGGCGGGATTATGAAATTAGGAAAGCGCCAAAAGTCTATCTTTGCGACTCCGGACTGGCAAATCACTTTGCCAAATTGAGTCCTGGAACCATTTTCGAAAACTCTGTTTTTCAGAACTTGATAACTAATGGTGAAGTCAATTATTATCAGAAAAAGAGTGGCGTAGAAATTGATTTTATTCTTAATAAAAAAGTCGCCTACGAAGTAAAAATGACTCCCGATGAATCTGATGTCAGACGATTAAAGCATTTATCTCAAGAATTAGGGATAGAAGAATTTAAGATTATTTCCGGAAATTACACTTCTTTAGAAAATGCCTTATACGGTTTTATGATTTAATGGGTTAATGTTGAGTTTGCTAATGACATATTAATCGTGATTAAGGCATAGGGCGTATGGAGTACAACTGTCAAGGATCGTTAAAAGTGTACATTTGGAGTGCACCGACCATTTGGAGTGCACCGACCGTGTCGGTGCATGCAGTGACCCCGCCACGCTTTGCTGCGGGGTCACTGCACTCCATATCTTCACCTGAAAAATACCTTTTTGTGTCATTGCGATCCCGCCGTAGCGGGAGGGCAATCCCTCAAGCTGTCATTGATTCCGCTTTGGCGGAATTTCCTTCCGGAGCGATCCCGCCGTAGCGGGAGGGCAATCCCTCAAGCTGTCATTGCGAGGAGCGTAGCGACGTGGCAATCCCTATCCCGTATAATTCACAAACCCCCACCTTCATTGTCTATTAAAAATTCTGATCAATTTTGCCACTGACCTCTACTCTTAGACCTCTGCCTTATAACATTACAATTCTATTGCAATATATTACTCAATATATTATATTCCTAACGTAATATATGGAAAAAGAAAAATTAAAAGAACTGATAATCGAACATAAAGAAAAGTTCTTAAAAAAGACTGAACTGGTCAAAAGAGAAATTCAGAAGGATATTGCCCCCCTTTTAAATCAGAGAGAAATCATTATAATTACCGGCGTGAGAAGAGGTGGCAAGTCCTCGCTTATGAGATTAATTTCTAATGACCTTATCGAAAAATATGATATTCTACAAGATAATATTCTCTACCTGAATTTCGAAGATGAAAGATTTACTTATTTTGACATTAACGATTTTGAGCAAGTTTATGAAATATTTCTGGAATTGTATCATCCTGTTGGTAGAAAATACTTTTTTTTAGATGAAATTCAAAATGTAAAAGGCTGGGAAAAATGGTTGAATAGGCTTTATGAATTTGAAGATCTAAAAATATTTGTCACCGGTTCAAATGCCACGTTATTGAGTCCCGAAATAGCCACGGCATTGACGGGCAGGAATAGGCAACTAATTGTTTATCCATTCTCTTTTAATGAATTTTTATCGTTAAGAAATTATTCTATAACCGAGAAGGATTTTTATTTAAGAGAAAAGCGCCTAGAAATAAAAAGATTATTTGATGAGTACCTTAAGTTGGGTGGTTTTCCTGAGGTCTTAAAGATCAGCGATAATACCCTATTAGAACAGTACCTTAAGGATATAATTTACCGGGATGTGATTGCGCGCTATTCGATAAGGAATATAAAAGAGATAAAAGAACTTACTCTATTTCTGGCATCCAATATTGGGACAATCCAGAGTTACAACAATCTCCGAGAAATGATAAATGTAAAAAGCCTCAACACTATAAAGAACTATTTAGAAATGCTGGAAAATGTCTTTCTGTTTTTTAAAATAGACTTATTCTCGTTTTCGGTTAAAAAGCAGATTTACAATCCGTCAAAAATTTACTCAGTTGATTCAGCCCTAAGTAATGTGATTGCTTTTAAGTTTTCTGAAAATATAGGACATATTTATGAAAATATAGTGTTTATAGAATTGCAAAGGAGAAATAAAGAGGTCTTTTACTGGAAATCAAAGAGGGGGCGGGAAGTTGATTTTGTTATAAAAAGTGGATTAAAAATTGATGAAGCTATTCAGGTTTGTTTTTCATTCACAGATAAAAAGACGCGTGATAGAGAGCTTGAAAGTCTATTATCCGCTAAAAATGAGTTGAATGTAGATAACCTTGTGATGATAACGGAAGATGAAAAAGGGGAGGAGGTAATTGACGGTGCAACAGTCAGAATCATTCCCCTGTGGAAATGGTTACTCCAGTCTGAGTAAAATTGCGGGAGGGCAATCCCTCAAGCTGTCATTGCGATCCCGCCGTAGCGGGAGGGCAATCCCTATCCCCAATGTGTCATTGCGATCCCGCCGTAGCGGGAGGGCAATCCCCATCCCAGTCTTCATAAGTATTCAATAATGCAAAAACATTACTACGTATATATAATGACTAATGAAAACGATACTGTACTATATACCGGAATTACGAGTAATCTGAAAGTCAGGGTCTATCAACATAAAAATAAATTAGCAAAAGGATTTACCAATAAATATAATGTCAATAAGCTCGTATATGCTGAAGTTTATGATTATGTTTGGGATGCACTAAGAAGAGAAAAGCAGATCAAATCAGGCTCAAGGCAGAAGAAGATAGGTTTAGTAAATAATAGTAATCCTGAATGGAAAGATTTATCAGATGATTTAGATTATGAATGATAAACACTTTTGTAATATATGGGGAGAATGTCATTCCGATCCCGCCGTAGCGGGAGGGCAATCCCTCAAGCTGTCATTGCGATCCCGCCGTAGCGGGAGGGCAATCCCCATCCCCAATGTGTCATTGCGAGGAGCGTAGCGACGTGGCAATCCCAATCCCAGTCTTTATTGTCTTTATTATTAGCCAATAATCCATCCTCAACGTATCATTGATTCCGCACGGTTGGGATTTCCTGCCGGAACGATCCCGCCGTAGCGGGAGAAGCAATCCCTATCCCAGTCTTTATTATTAGCCGATAATGCCTTCTCAATCTTTCATTGATTCCGCTTTGGCGGAATTTCCTACCGGAATAATCCTATCTTTCGTTTTTTATTCTTTAAAATCCACTTAATAAAACATTTAAGTCATTTGGCCAAACATTTTTCCAGTCAAACAAAGTTGCCAAACGATTTGGCCAAACATTTTAACCGGTTAACAAAGTGGCCAAACGATTTGGCCAAACATTTTTCCAGTCAAACAAATTGGCCAAATGATTTAGCCAAACATTTTACCGGTCAAACAAAATGGCCAAACGATTTAGCCAAACATTTTACCGGTCAAACAAAATGGCCAAATGGTTTATCAAAATTGATAAGTGAGTAAAATGTTTTTCCAATTGGTTAAAATTGACAACGCTAGGGCTATTTATCATAATGTAAATTATAGGGTACTTAACTTAATTACGCATTACTATGGTTATGATATTTTGATATAGAGCCGAGAATAGTATTATTTTCTCCTATTGACTAAAGATTAAATAACCAATATATTTCAGATAGAATTGATTTTTGATATTTTAGTTATTTAGTATAAAAAGCAAAACCTCCCAGAACTGGAGTTCCGGGAGGTTTCAGAGACGAGGAATGGTTCAGTTGTTACTGGAGATTACCAGTTTCATCTGAACCATTTCCATTTTTCGGCTTACGTGCCTTCATAGTATCGAGCCCGAACTCAACCAATCGTGGGTCATATTTACCGAAATGGGCATAAAGCGCATCTCGCATACGACGCAAAAGATCAACTGACCGATCGCGTACGGCATATAAGTCTTTAGTTGCTTTTTCAGCAATACCAGCCGCTTGTACCTGATTTTGAAGTGCACTGGTTAATTCCGTAACGCAAGCGTCGAGTTCGTCTTTCGACGGACTTACTGGAACGTAAGTCTCGGCATATTTTGCCAATGCCGCCGACATCATCTGTAACTGCGCAATGAGCAGCGCAGGCCTTGGTAGAATCAATTTAGCCATGGTTCTCACCTCCTTCCTAATTTGTTCCTGTTAAAAACAGCCAGAAAAACCAGAAACTTTGGGTTAAAGTACAATTGGGCTTGTTTTTATTTTTTCGATAATGTCAAAAAGCAAATATCGTTCGACTACCCTTAATATATCTATTAATTGCGTTATTTGCAAGTAAAAATAAAATATATGTGTGTTTATCGCACAATGGTCTTGCATATCATCAAGTATTGCTTTAAATTAAGTCAGCAATGAAAAAGGAGTAAAAAAAATGCAACGTCTAATTAGCATCCTGCGTCGGGAGCGGGAAAAAGCGCACCTGACGCAAAATGATTTGGCGCTACGTATGAATTGTTCTCGGGATACAATCGCTCGCATCGAGACCGGACGACAGGTCATTAATCTCGACCAGTTGTTGGGATATATTCGTATTTGCCAGATCAATCCGAATGTTATTTTAAAGGCTTTTGAGCCTGAAAAACCGGCTGAATTTGCCTTTATGTTGCGTATGCATAATGTCCATTATATTACTGACCAAACCAGACAACAGTTTGCCGATTGGTACTCGGCTTGTGAAAAAAGTCGGACTAATGAACATATCATTATACGAGAATTACCTGATCTTAAATACGATGAAAGCCAGGACCCTCGTCACAGTGGCGAACACCATGCAATTGTCACCCGCGCAAATTGGAATTTAGGTAGCGTTCCTATTCAAGACCCCGTTAGTCTGATTAGTGATCTTGGAATTTTTATCCAGGGTGCCGATTTAGGCAATAACGATCTTTTCGCTTTGACCGGTAAGAGGAATGATTCTAACCAGTATGGGATGATTATCAATACTAATAGTGCCATTACCATCGAACGCCAGAGATTTTCCATTTTTCATGAGTTAGCCCATCTGATAGCCCACCGCGATGATTTTTCCATTGATTATAATGAAACTGGTAAAGGAAGGTCTAAAGATCCCAGAGAAATTTACGCTGATGCCTTTGCCGGTGCGTTTTTAGTTCCTCAAGATGAATTGGAGCGTTTTATTCAAATTGCTAATGCCAGAAGCCCCCTTAATCTTGGTAGCTGGATTCTGGAAGCCAAACGTTATTTTGGAGTCAGTTATCAAACCATATTACTGCGACTAAAATCTATTGGATATTTTAAAAACGACCGTCAATTCGGGATAATATTTGGCAAATTGCGAAAAATTTACGGTTCTAATGAACCTAATCCAATTACCACACCGCTGAGTTTTATCAATACGCCTGATTGGCCAGATACTATCGTCTTTAAATTATCCAGCTAGCACAGTAATGTGCTATTGAGATTAAGTTTTAATTGGCTTAAAAAAAGAAAAAGTCCCGAAAATCGGGACTTTTTTTATTAACACTGATATTTTCTAAAAGACCTTAGAATGGGTAAGCAATACCAAGCAGTAATCCGTTTTCGGTATGCTGGTAATCAGCATCAGGATAGAACGGATCGCCGTTCTG
>Ga0208196_1002972_pt1 | contig 14928 bp, 12 predicted proteins | sample AD_JPNNA7_MetaG_FD_184443 | JGI IMG/M metagenome (GOLD analysis project Ga0208196, IMG submission 184443) | Active sludge microbial communities of municipal wastewater-treating anaerobic digesters from Japan - AD_JPNNA7_MetaG (SPAdes) (version 2) | ecosystem: Engineered > Bioreactor > Anaerobic...
CAGACGCGTCTGTCGGCCGCGGCCGGCGGCGTGGGGGTGGCGCAGGCCTGCCTGGACATCGTGACCAAGTACGCCATGGAGCGCGAGCAGTTCGGCAAGCCCATCGGCACCTTCCAGATGAACCAGGATATGATCGCGCAGATGATGGCCGACATCGAGGCGACACGGCTGATCGTCTACAAGGCGGCCTGGCAGAAGGACCAGGGGCAGCTCAACAACAACGTCGAGGTGGCCATGGCGAAGTACCTGGCCGGGGAGCTCTGCTACAAGTGCTCGCAGTACGCGATGAAGATCCTGGGGGCCTACGGCTACTCGCCGGAGTACCCGGTGGCGCGGATCTTCCGCGACGCCCCGACCTACGCGATGGTGGAGGGCTCCACCAACATCTGCAAGTTCATCATGGCACAGGACCAGCTGGGAATCCGGAAAGCAAACCGCTGAGGCGGTCGATATAGGGGACTGCCGGCGGCCCCGCGGCCGCCGGCAGCATCATCACAACGCCCGATGAGGAGGCATCAACGATGAACCAGTACTTCGCAAAGATGAAAGAGCTGGGCAAGGCGCTCCGGCAGTCGCAGATAGACGGGATGAAGGAGAACGTGGAGCGGGCCGCGGAGATCATGAAGGAGATCGACGCGGAGATCGACCGGATCAAGAACAACGTCGGCGTCTCCACCGAGGAGATCCACAAGCGCGGCGAGATGACGGTCTGGGAGCGGATCGACTACGTCGTCGACCCCGGGATGTTCTTTCCCCTGCACTCCATCTACGACCCCGAGGGCGAGGAGAGCGGCCAGACCAACGTCGTCGACGGCCTGGCCCGGATCAGCGGCAAGTGGTGCGTGCTGATCGGCTTCAACAACAAGTGGATCGCGGGGGCCTGGATCGCCGGGCAGGCCGACAACAACCTGCGGGTCACGGACCTCGCCAAGCGGCTCCACGTGCCGCTCGTCTGGCTCGTCAACTGCTCCGGCGTGAAGCTGCCCGAGCAGGAGAAGGTCTACGCCAACCGCCGGGGTCAGGGCACCTGCTTCTTCCGCCACGCCGAGCTCGAGCAGGAGGGCGTTCCCGTCATCGCCGGCATCTACGGCACCAACCCCGCCGGCGGCGGCTACCAGGGCATCAGCCCCACGATCCTGCTGGCCCACCGGAAGGCCAACATCGCCGTGGGCGGCGGCGGCATCGTCAGCGGCATGAGCCCCAAGGGCTACTTCGACCAGGAAGGGGCCGAGGCGCTCATCGAGGCCACGCGGCACTTCAAGGCCGTCCCCCCGGGAAGCACGCGGATCCACTACAACGAGACGGGCTTCTTCAAGGCCGTCTACGAGAAGGAGACCGAGGTCCTCGACGCCATCAAGGAGTGGATGACCTATCTGCCGGCCTACAACCCGAAGTTCTTCCGCGTGGCCGAGCCGGCCGAGCCGAAGTTCTCGCCCGCGGAGCTGCCGAGCCTCGTCCCGATCAACACCAAGCGGGTCTACTCCTTCGAGGAGGTGCTGGCGCGGCTCACGGACAACTCGGAGCACATGGAGTTCCGGCCGAAGTACGGCCCCGAGATCTACTGCGGCATCGTGAAGATCGACGGCTACCCCATGGGCGTCATCGGCAACCGCCAGGGCCTCATCCCCAACTACCCCGAGTACACCAACGAGTACCACGCCGTGGGCGGCAAGCTCTACCGGCAGGGCCTCATCAAGATGAACGAGTTCGTGACCCTGTGCGGCCGCGACCGCCTGCCCATCATCTGGATCCAGGACACCTCGGGCATCGACGTGGGCGACATCGCCGAGAAGGCGGAGCTTCTGGGCCTCGGGCAGTCGCTGATCTACTCCATCGAGCAGACGGACGTCCCGATGATGCTGATCGTCCTGCGAAAGGGCACCGCGGCGGCCCACTACGTCATGGGCGGCCCGACGGCCAACAACCACAACGCCTTCACCCTGGGCACGCCGGCCACGGAGATCAACGTCATGCACGGCGAGACGGCGGCGGCGGCCAGCTATGCCCGCAGGCTCGTGAAGGACAAGGACTCCGGCAAGCCGCTCGACGGCACCATCCAGAAGATGAACGCGATGGTCAAACACTACGAGGAGTCCTCGCGTCCCTACTTCTGCGCGAAGAAGGGCTTCGTCGACGAGGTCGTGCGCTTCGAGGACATGCGCAGGTACCTCGTGGCCTTCGCCAACTGCGTCTGGCAGAACCCGACGTCGATCTGTCCGCAGCACCACATGATCCTGCCTCGGATGATCCAGTCCCAGGTCGTCACGGGCCTCGAGCGTCCGCCGGTGGAGCAGGAAAAGAAGGCGGCAGCGAAATGATGTGACTCATCCCCCCCCCGCCCGGCTTGCCGGGCGGGGGGAATCATATCCTACCTGAAATCGGAGGGAGTCTCTATGAAACGGTCTTATTGGATTCCATTCATGGTGGTCGCTGCCGGTCTTCTGATGGGCTGCGACATGGCGAGTCTCAACAATGCGATCGGCGGCAACGCCCTCGGCGTGATCTCCCTGATTGCGCTGATCATCGCCGTCGTGATCAGCTGCGTCACCGAAAAAAACGTCGGCGTCATGTGCATTGCCTTCGCCTTCATCATCGCGCTGGCGACGGGCGGCGCCCTGAAGGTCTCGGACCTCAACAAGTTCTTCCCCCTGCGACTGTTCATGATCCTCGTCGGGGCGACCATGCTCTTCAGCATGGCCACCATCAACGGCACCGTCGAGAAGCTCGCGCGGTGGGCGGTCAAAGGGTCCGGCGGCAACGTGGGCATGCTCCCCGTCGTCTTCTTCATCCTGCCCTGTGTCCTGTCCGCGATCGGCCCCGGCAACATCGCCACCACCGTCGTCCTCGCTCCCATCGGCATGGCCCTGGCCGGCGAGACCCGGATCAGCCCCTTCCTGATGACCCTCATGATCTGCAACGGGGCCAACGCCGGCGCCCTTTCCCCCGTGGCCCCCACGGGTATCATCGCCAACGGCCTCGTGGAGAAGATCAACATCGAGTACATAGGCAACCAGATCTTCCTGAACTCGATCCTGGGTAGCGGCGTGGCGGGCATCTTCGGCTTCGTGGCCTTTGGCGGCCTCAAGCTCTTCGGTAAAAAGGTCGACCCCGACGTCCAGGCCCGCGTGAAGGCCATCGTCAACGCCCCCATCGAACCCTGGAACCGCAACCAGATCATGACCCTCGGCGCCATTGCGGCCTGGATCATTCTCGTCCTCGTCTTCAAGTTCGACGTGGGCTACACGGCCCTCACGCTGGCCGTGCTGCTTTCCTTCCTCGGCGTCGCGGACGAGAAGGAAGCCATGGCGAAGCAGCCCTGGTTCACCATGTTCATGCTCGTGGGCGTCATGGTCCTCGTCGAAGTGGCCGGCAAGACGGGCGGCCTCGAGTACGCCATCAACGCCATCGCCTCCGTGTCGAGCGTGCACACGATCTCCTCGGTCTTCGGGTTCATCAACGGCTTCGTGTCCATTTACAGCGGGTCCTCGACGGTCGTCATGCCGACCTTCATCCCGCTCATCCCGGGCCTCGTGGCCAAGCTGGGCGTGACGGGCCAGGAGGCCATCGACATGATCCGGAACCTCGTGTACACCTGCTGCGTTTCTGCGCACCTGGTCGACGCGAGCCCCCTGTCTTTGTTGGGCGCCCTCTGCATCGCGGCGGCCCCCGAGTGGGACGACAAGAACAAGCTGTTCCGCAACCTGCTGTTCTGGGGCATGGGCATGTCGATCTTCGCGGCCGTCATCAGCTTCATCTTCTGGAGATAAGCGCAGAAAGAACGGAAGGGCAATTCAATAGGGTGTTCAGCAAAGACCATTGAACCCTCCCTGCGGGGCCGTTTCCGACCGGGAACGGCCCCGCCAATTCCGGGCAAGCGGGCGGATGGGCGCCGCTCGCGGCGGTTCGGAGGGGAGACCTGTTTGAGGGATCATTCGTTCGCCTCATGACATGAAGGAGTTGACGTCGTTATGGAGATGGACAATTTCACATTCGGCATCACGATGCTGGTGGCCGGGATGGGGGGCACGCTGGTGACCCTGGGGCTGCTGAGCCTGATGATGGCCGGCCTGGGCAAGCTCTTCCCCTACAAGGAAGAGGACGGGAAGGAGGGCTGAGACCATGTTGGAAGCGATCATCGCGGGACTGGGCGGCCTGGTGGTGGGATTCAAGCTGTTGTTTGTCAACTGGCAGAACCTGATCATGCTGGGCGTGGGGGGCGTGCTGCTGTGGCTGGGGATCAAGAAGGACTGCGAGCCGCTGCTGTTGGTTCCGATCGGCTTCGGCTGCATTCTGGTGAACATTCCCATGTCGGACGTCATGCTCAAGGACGGCTTTATCCGGACGATTTACGACGCGGGGGTGGACACGGAGCTCTTTCCGCTTTTGATCTTCATCGGGATCGGGGCGATGACGGACTTCGGGCCGGTGCTGGCGCAGCCCTACACGTTTTTGCTGGGGGCGGCGGGTCAGTTCGGGATCTTTTTGACGCTGCTGGTGGCGCTGTGGCTGGGCTTTCCGAAGCTCGACGCGGTCTCGATCGGGATCATCGGGGCCTGCGACGGCCCGACGGCGATCTACGTGACGTCCAAATATGCGCCCCATCTGTTGGGCGCCGTCGCGGTGGCGGCCTACTCGTACATGTCTCTGGTGCCGGTGCTGCAGCCGCCGATCATGCGGCTGCTGACCACGGAGAAGGAGAAGAAGACGGTGATGAAGTTCACCGCCAAGCCGGTGTCGAAGACCACGAAGCTGCTCTTCCCGATTGTCATCACGGTGGTGGGGGGCTGCATCGCGCCGAAGGGCTTGCCGCTGCTGGCGACGATCATGCTGGGCAACCTCATGAAGGAGTCCGGGGTGGTGGCGCGGCTCACGGGGGCGGCGGAGAACGAGATCGCCAACGTGGTGACGCTGTTTTTGGGGCTCTCGATCGGGGCGACGATGGCGGGGCCGGCCTTCATCCGGGCCGAGACGCTGATCATCCTGGCGCTGGGGTTCATGGCGATCTGCCTGGACACGGTCTGCGGGGTGCTGTTCGGCAAGGTGCTCTACATCGTGACGGGCGGCAAGATCAACCCGCTGATCGGCGCGGCGGGGATCTCGGCCTTCCCGATGGCGGCCCGGGTGGTGCAGAAGGTGGGCTCTCAGTACAACAAGAAGAGCTACCTGCTGATGCACGCCATGGGGGCCAACGCCGGCGGGCAGATCGGCTCGGTCATCGCCGCGGCCGTCATGCTCTCCGTGCTGGCCGGCATGGGCGTGATCCGATAAGGCAGGCGCCAGGCGTCAGGCATCGAGCGTCATGAAAAAAGGGAAAACCTGTAAGACAGGCACCAGGCTTAGGGCTTAAGGCGAAAGGCTTAAGAAAAGAGGCCGCAGCCCACATAAGATTGGAGACCGTCACAAACTATTCCCGCTGTTGTTCCCGTGAAAACGGGAATCCAGTAGAAGAGGTCACAGGTTAAGGCTTGAGAGGTCCAGGCTCTTTGCCCTGAGCCATAAGCCCTTAGCCTTAAGCCATGATTATAAAAAGAAAGGAGTATGGTATTATGGCAATGGACGTCGTAGCCCCGATGCCCGGCACGATCAAGGAGATCATCGTGAAGGCGGGCGATGCGGTGAAGGAGGACGAGGAGCTGATCATCCTCGAGGCCATGAAGATGGAGAACCCCATCGTGGCCCCCGGCAACGGCACGGTGCAGGAGATCAAGGTCAAGGAAGGGGACAAGGTCAACACCAGCCAGGTCCTCGTGGTGCTCGGATAACGGGGCCGGGTCCCTTCCCTTGCGGGGGAGGGGATTCCGCACGCCTCCAATCATTTTCTTCCGATCAACACGTACCTTCTGACGAGGCGCAGGCCGACCCGGAATCCGTCAACCCATTCCACCAACGATCCATCCAGGACGAGAAGGAGGTTTACCCATGGCAATTCGAGCGATGATCAAACGAGTCATTCCCAAGGGAAAAGAGAAGGAGGCCATCGCCATCATCACTGGCCTGCGCATGCTCGCTTCCCGCTACCCGGGATATATCTCGGGAGAGACGCTTCAAAATGTCGAGGATCCGACGGAGATCCTCGTCATCAGCACCTGGCAGACTCTGGGGGCGTGGAACACCTTTTATGCAGACCCCAGGCGAAAGGCGCTTCAGGACAAGATCGACCAGCTTCAGGGCAGGACGACGGAGTACAAGATCTACCAGTACCCGGAGACGTTCCAGATGCCCCTGGAGGAGGATATAGAATTTTTCAAGTAGAAGACATCCGTTGAAGCAAATCGAAAGAGGGCCGCAGCCTCCGGCGTGGCCCTCTTGCCGTCGGGATGGGCTCTCGGAGATGGGGAATTTGCGGTTGAGACCTCAGGGGAATCGTTCTATGATGACGTGCCGTTGATGAGGGTGCAGTCAGAAGCAGGGCGTTACCATGGACGGAGTGCATGAATCCATCTGCCGCAAAGCCCGGGCTGTTCTCTGACCGCCGCTGGATTCTTTTCGGGACGGTTTCCATCCTCTTCGGGCTCTCCATGTTCTACCGGTCCGCGATCGCCGTGCTGGCGCCGGACCTCCTGCGGGACGTCCCCATGGACGTCGGCACCCTGGGCCTGGTCTCGGCGGCCTTCTTTTACACCTATGCCCTGTTCCAGATCCCCGGCGGGCTCCTGCTCGACCGGTTCGATCCGGCCAGGGTCATGACGGCGTTCTACGGCTCCGCCCTGGCCGGGGTGATCCTCTTTTCGATCGCCGACTCGCCGGGCGTCCTGGTCCTGGGCCGGCTGCTGACGGGGGCCGGCATGGCCTGCGGGTTCATCGGCGCCCTGAAGATCCTCTCGCTCAAGTTTCCGCCCGACCGGTTTGCGACCCTCTCGGGCATCATCGTGTCCGTGGGAAACCTGGGCATCGTCTTCGCCACGACGCCCCTCGTCTTATGGGCGCAGGGTCTGGGGTGGAGAACGACCTTCGGGTTCGTGGGGATTGTTCACCTTACACTGGTGCTGGCGTTTTTCTTCTCCTGGCGGGAGGGGCGGGGAAACGTCGGTCAAACGATGGAAAGGGGCTGCGCCACGCCGGACGGGATGATGCAGGGGCTCCGGCTGGCCCTGCAGGACCGTCAGGTCCGGCTCATCTCCGCGTCCGCCTTCATCCGCTACGGGATCCTGGCGGCCGTCCAGGGTCTCTGGGGAGGGCCCTACCTGATGGACGTGATGGGCTGCTCCCCCGTGACGGCGGGCAATCTGCTCTTTCTTCTCACGCTGGGAGTCATCATCGGGAATCCCGCGAGCGGGTTCCTTTCGGATCGCGTGCTGAAAAAAAGAAAGGGGATCGTGGTTGTCGCCCTGGCGGGCTGTTCAATCGCGCTGGCCGCCCTTGCCTTCATTCCCGTCGGGGCCCCGCTCTGGGTCCCGGCCGCCCTCTTCTCGCTCTTCGGCCTTTTTGCCGGCACCGGGAGCCTCCCCTATGCCCACCTGAAGGAACTGACCCCGCCGGAGCGCTCGGCGACCGCCCTGACGGTGCTCAACTTTTCCGCCGTCGTCGGGGCCGGTGTCTTCATGCAGGGCCTGGGCGTGCTTCTCGAAACCCTGCACCCCGCATCCGCGCTGAGCATCGAGGCCTTCCGAGACGCTTTCCTTGCCTGCTCCGCCTGCATGGCTGCGGCCTCCATCCTGTACGGATCGACCCGGGAAAGCCTCTCCGGGCCGGGGGGCCCTGCCTGAACATCGAGACGAAAGATTTCTCAGCGACCCGTGGCGATCACCTGCTCGAACCAGCGGAAGGTCTCCTCGTCGGCGATGCCCAGCTTGCGGGCCGCATCGGGGGTGAAGGTGGCCCAGAGGCCCGTGGCTCGGGTGCAGATCTCGCCCTCGCCGTTCGTGATGACGCCCTCGGCCGCCGCCTCCCGCTCGCTGCGGACTTCCAGGATCCTTCCCTCCACCTTGAATTCCCGGCCGATCGGCACGGGCTTGCGGTACTCGATCGTGATCGACTTGGTGAGGATGAAGCGACCGAGCCGGTAGATCATGGCGCGACCCATGATCTCGTCGAGCGCCGTGAAGAGGATCCCGCCGTGGACCAGGTTGCTCCAGCCGCACAGGTGCGGCGGCACGGTGATCCAGGAAGCCACCGTCTCTCCGTTGGTGTAGAACTGCATCCGCAACCCCTGGGGGTTGGCGGGGCCGCAGCCGAAGCAGTGGTGGTCTTCGCGGTTGGGGAGAAGGGTGTATCCGCTTTTGTCCATGGGTCGTCTGATTTCCTTTCTAACCAGGTCATATCTCGCCGGCGGGGGCGTGCGTTGTCGGCGGCGGGCGCCTGTTCTTCGTGCCCTGCTCGTAGGCGTAGCCGATGGCGATCAGCAGCCCCTCCGTCCAGGGCCGTCCGAGGAACTCGATCCCCACGGGCACGCCGATCGCAGCCGTTTCGGTGGGCCTCGTGAACCCGCCGGGCACGACGATGGACGGGAATCCCGTCACGGAGCCGAGGCTGCCGTTGCGCTCGACCTGGCTCTCGCCCACGGGGACGGCGGGCCGCTTCTGGTGCGGAAAGACCAGGGCGTCGAGCCTCTGTTCGGCCATGAGCGCCATGACGCGCTCCTGGAGCTTCGCGCGCTTCGCGAGCCGCTCGAAGTAGGCCGCGTCCCGCTGCAGGGCCATGGCCTCCATGATGTTCTTCTCGATGCCGGGGTGGTACTTGCCCGAGGCGATGATTGCGCCGAGCGACTGCACGGGCGTTGCCGCCTTCGGGTCGCCCAGGTAGGAGTCCAGGTCGGGCCGCAGGTCGTAGAGGTGGACGCTGATGTCGGATACAATCGCGCCGGAATCGAGATCCGGCGTGCTCAGTTCCACCATCACGGCGCCCAGGCGCCTGCAGTCCGCGATCGCCTTGCGGGTCACAGCGTTGACTTCCTCGTGGATGGGACGGGTGCCGAAGAAGCTCCGGAGGACGCCGATGCGCTTTCCCCGCAGGCCGTCCTTCCTGAGATGCCGGGTGTAGTCCCTCTCGACGTGCCCGATGCCCCAGGCCGTCGCGGGATCGCCGGGGTCGTAGCCCGCAAGCACGCCGAGCATCGCCGCGGCGTCCGCGACGGTCCGCGCCATGGGGCCCGCGGCGTCCTGCGTGAAGGAGTACGGGATGATCCCGTCTCGGCTCACGAGCCCGATCGTCGGGCGGATGCCCACGAGGCTGCAGGCCGAGGCGGGGGAGCGGATGGAATTCACCGTGTCCGTGCCGATGCCGAGGATGCCGTAACCGGCCGCCAGGCCCGCCCCCGTTCCGCCGCTCGAGCCGCCGGGGGTGCGGGTGAGGTCGTAGGGGTTGAGGGTCTGCCCGAGCATGGAGCTCACCGTCTCGCCCCACACGGCGAACTCGTGCAGATTCGCCTTGGCGAGGAGGATGGCGCCCGCGTCGCGCAGTCTCTTCGTGATGAAGGCATCTTTCGGCGGGACGTATCCCTCGAGACTTTTCGATCCGCCCGTCGTGGGCATGTCCTTCGTGTTGACGTTGTCCTTGAGAAGAACGGGGATGCCGTGGAGCGGTCCCGCGGGGCCGGTCTTTCGGAACTTCGCGTCGAGCCGGGCGGCCTCCTTCCGGGCTTTGGGGTTGACGGTGATGACGGCGTTGAGCCGCGGGCCCTTCCGGTCGCAGGCCTCGATGCGCTCGAGGCACATTTCGACGAGCTTCACCGCCGTGAGCGCTCCGGACCGAAAGGCCCGGTGGACGCCGGCGACCGTGGCTTCCTCGAGCTTGAACGGCGCCATGGTTACGCCTTTCCGGGCAGGATCATCTGGGTGCAGCGGAACAGGGCGATGTCTCGCCCCGTCTTCTCGTCCCACACGCGGGCGTCCCAGACCATGGTGCGCCGCCCGATATGGGCAGGCCTCCCCTCGCAGAGGATGGCGCCGTCGCGGGTAGTGCCGAGGAAATTGGTCTTCAGCTCGATCGTGGTGAATCCCCCTGAGCCTTCGGGGAGGTTGACGATGGTGGCAAACCCGCACACCGTGTCGGCCAGTGCGACGACGGAGGCCGCGTGCAGGTAGTCGTTGGGGGCCAAATGATGCTTCTGGACCGCCATGCGGGCCACGACGCGTTCCTTCGCCACCGAGGTGAGCGTGAAGCCCAGCAGGGCCGGGAGATACCCCTCGCTCTTGCGGTTCATGACGGCCGCCAGCTGCTCCGGCGGCAAGTCCTTCCAGTTCTGCGGTTTTTCCGTGTAATCGGCCATGGGCGATCTGCTCCGTTTTGCTTACCGTAAGATAAAATCATTACCTCCAGGAAAACCTCCGGCTTTGCCGGAGGATGCATATTTCAGTCGGCTTTCTCCTGGTTCTGCGAGTCCATGCCTCAGTTAGCAAGCAGGAAGTAGCGAAGCGGAAGCCGCAACAACCCATCTTCAAACCGGACGGATCGGTCTCGTACGATTTTGACCCCGAGCGCAAGACGATATTTCCTCATAAAGTGCTGTAGTCCCGTCACACGCTCCTTCCTTCTTTGTTTCACCTCGATGGGCAGATATCGGTTTCCCCCGTGCGTCACAATGAAGTCCACTTCTTTTCCCTTTTCCCGATAGAAGGCCACCTCAATGGCCTCCGGCCATTTGCAGAGATCCTGGACAACGAGATTCTCGGCGTAAAGCCCCATCATCTGAGGATCGGACGTGAAATCGTCCCATGTTTTCAACACGGCATTCCGAAGAGCAAGATCGGCGGAATAGCACTTAAAATTTCCTTTGCGAACCCGTAGGGGTTGATGGGTGAATTTCGGCACCCGGAGAATCAGGTCTGTCATGACCAGCCGAGGTAAATTTTCCTCGATTACCCTTCGCTCAATGCCTATTTCGTCGGCGATGTTGGCCGTATTGATCTCGTTGCCGGGATGAGCCAGAAGATAGACGAAAAAGCGAAGCACGTTTTCCGGTTTTCGGTACTGGGTAATCGACATGAGGTCTTCATACAGGACCTTCCGGACCTGCTGCTCCATGAGGTATTCCATCTTGCGTACCGGATCGGCGAGCTGCCATACCTCCGGAAAACCTCCCTCCCTGCAGTAGGAGATCACGGCCCGGTTGATATCGTCTTCGAAAGGCTGCAACTCCTGTTCGAATCGACTGATCTGCGCCAGTGCTTGCTCTCCGTCATTGGTCATAAGCAATGTACGAAGATTGCCGTAGCGATGCAGGATGTCGACGAATGCAGAATCATGCCGCAGCCTGTACAGGCAGTACTCCTTAAAACTGAACGGCAGGAGATGGCGATCCTTGATTCTTCCCAGCAAGCTCTCCTGGCTGCTGCGAAAGATAGGGGATGAAGCCGAGCCCGAGACAATAAAACGGATGGGAAATTTGAGATCGTAATATTTTTTCAGGAAAAGCTCCCAGCGCGGAAGGCGCTGGATCTCATCGAGGAAGAAATAGCGCTTTCCGCGGTCCCCCGGCTTTACGCCCGCCTTCTCGACCAACCGATCGAAGATGATGCGTTGCAGTTCATCGGAGCCATATACCTCCGGATCGTCAAAAGAAAAATACATCACGTGATGCGGATTGACTTTTTTCTCGTCCAGCAAATGACAGATAACCTGGCGCAGGGCGGTCGTTTTCCCCACTCTCCTGGGGCCGGTTACGGATATCATCTGTGGCAGGTCATCAATATCCTCCAGAATATCCGCCACGACGAGCCGACAAAAATCGGGCAGATCGCTCCGCCATGAACCTTTCGGATCTTCCCACCAGGGATTGTAGAGTTTGAGAATATCCGTCAGAAGGCGATCCGGCATAGCAACCCCTTGGATCTCCTTTGGAATGGTTGTGTTTTCCAAATATGAGCCTTATAGTGCACATATCTGGAATGTTGTCAATTTGTTTTTTTATTACAGCTAATTAGAAACCGTCAATAGTTGCATCTCTTGGTGCGGCTGGCACCGGCGGATGAGCCGATCGGCGCCAGTAGTATATTCCGAGTGACAAATTCCATCGATTCGATGAACTACCGCACTCGGGGTGTACTTTCGTTTGTCAAGGGATCGTATCAAGAGAAGGTACATTCACGAAAATGGAGTTAAGAGCACAAGCGACAAAGCTGTTTGTGTAAAGCAAAAGCGGTCTTGCTTTACACAAAGCTTTCTAAGCAAGGAACGATGCAAACTGCTTTCCGGACCGGCAGGCTGACCTGTCCACGCTATGAACTCATTTCAAGATCGTGACCATTTATCGCCATTTTTTGGATACGTTCCCGGGACGTGTCCAGACCCTGGACATGAACTGCTATGCCCGATCGTAGAGCAAAAAAAAAAAGAGGCCGGCTGAGATCGCCGGCCCCCATTCGGTGGATCACTTCAGCCAGGCCGGGAGCTGGGCCTCGTCCTTGCCCTTGAAGCTGCAGGCGCCGATCGGGCAGGTCTTGCAGGGGCCCTTGACGCCGGGCAGGGCCGGTTCCCCCTTGATCTTCGCCTCGATGAACTCCATGCACTTGTTCACCTCGTCGTCGGGCCCCTCGACGATGAGCGTGACGGCGCCTTCCGCCCCGCCCCAGCCGCCGGAGGCGAAGTGGACGGCCGCAACGTCGAAGAGCGCCTCCAGGGCGTCGATCTCCGTGAAGGGCCGCCCGTCGGCTACACAGGCCAGGCCGGCCTTGCATCCGATCGATTTGCCGATGACCATGGTGCCGCCGTAGCGGGCCGCCTCCTCCACCGAGGGGATGAGCTTCTCGAGGCCCACCGTGTAGATGATCTCGAGGCCCCGGGCCTTCATGCCCATGTAGAAGGAGCCCATGGTGCCGCCCGCCGGGTTGACCATGACAACGCCCACGTTGCCGAAGGCGTCGAGCGCGTTGGCGCCCTTGATCACGATGTCTCCGGGTCCCAGTTTGTCCGCCACGGTGGTCGGCTCGACGGGCAGGATTTCCCCCTTGTGAAGGGTGATGGGCCTGGCGCGCTCCCCGGCGTCGAGCACGCACATGACGCCCCGGATGGTCTGGCCTGCGAGGTAGCGCTCCTTCTCGACCTTCTGGCCGAGGATCTCCTCGAGGCAGTAGGCCGTCGTCGAGCCGCGGCTCACGAGGAGGTAGCCGTTCTTCTTCGCGTTTTGCACCTCGGGGAGGGCCGCAATGCCCTTGCCGATGAGACGCTTCGATTCCGCCGGTGTGAGGGTGAACAGGGCCTGCATCGCTGAAACTCCTTTCATGCGTTTGTTTCGATGAGGGTTGCGGACCGGAGTGTCCGGCCCGAAGGCTTGAAACCCTTTCTACCACAATTCGGCCCGCGCGGACAGGCGGAAGTTGGGCACGCTGCCGCTCGCGGCCCGGCTGTCGATTATCCGTTGCGCACGGGTCCCCTTTTCTGCTATTTTGGCGCCCAACAGTCTGAACCCCTTCCCCGAAGGAGGGGGCCCTGACGGGCAGGGTCGCCGGGAGGGTTCAAGGCTGTCGACTCCTTCCACTCACGCATCATAGAGGATGCCGTCTCGTTCGTTTTGCGGGGGAATGGACTTTTTTGCCCATCCGGTATCTTTTTTCTTTGTGTGTGCCAAAATGGCATTATGCTTGCAGGTATGACGGTGAAACATCAACGCTCGGGATCGAGCCGGGTTTTCACGTGAGACCCAGAGCCGTAAACCAAATCAAAGAGCCGCCGAAACCGGGAACCCCATGCCCAGAAGAGCTGGACTAGCAGCCCTTTTCATAGCCCTCGTTCTTGCAATCCCGCCGTTTCCTGTCTTTGCCGCTTCCCCGGAATCAGCCGCCCCGACGGACGCCGCAGTCCAGGCGAGGGAGGATTACCGGGAAGCCCTGCAGAGGATCCGGGACGGCCGCAACGACGAGGCGCTCCCCCTGCTGGAGAGGGCCCTGAAGGCCCTGCCCGACGACAGGCACCTCCAGGCCGACTATGCCCTGTGCCTGGTCTGGACGGGGGCGTACCAGAAGGCCGTTGAGTTCTATGCCCCCCGCGAGAAGGACCTCCGCGAGATCCGCTACCTTCCCCGCCACATGGCCAGGGCCTACTACGAGATCCGGGAGTACCCGAAGGCCCTCGAGCTGTACCGGCTCGGCCTGTCCTACGATCCGAAAGACGAAGAGGCCTTCAAGGGCGCCGTCTACACGCAGATGCGGATGGGCGACGGCGCAGGCGCCTATGCGACGTGGCTCGAGGCGAAGAAGACGGGGCAGGTCCCGGCGCAGGCGCTCGATGCCGTCAAGGTGTCCCTGCTGGAGCAGTACGGCGCGAGCCTCGAGGCCCTCGCGGTCGCAAAGGGAGGCCGTTTGGGTCGGCAGGCTCAGCTCCGGTCCCTCGAGCTCGATCGGGCGGTGACGAAGCTCCGCTGGGGACTCGCCGACGAGGCAATCGCCGAGATCGAGGCGATCCTCGAAAAGGACCCCGGCAATCTCCGTGCCCGCGGCGACTACATCGTCGCCCTCCGCCAGAAGGACCGGATGCACGACGCCCTGCGGCAGTTCGACCTCTACCGGCAGTCCGGCGAGCCCGTGCCCTGGTGGGTCAACCAGGCCGTGGCCGACGCGTGCCTCTATCTTCGTAGACCGGAGGAGGCGGAAATCTTCTACAGGAAGGTCCTCGAGGCCGAGCCGGACCAGTTCGCAGCCACGATGGGGCTCTACTACGTCTACGCGGATACGCGGCAGTGGGCCGAAGCCTCGCGGACCCTCGATCGTCTCCAGGCCATCGTCGAAAAGCAGAAGAGGGCCCTGGGCTGGAACGAGTCGGTCCTGGCGAAGCAGCGAGCGCTTGCGGATTCCAACAGCCTGATCTCCACGAAGGGCTGGTTCCTGCTCTACCAGGACAAGCTGAGGGAGGGCCAGGCCTACTTCGAGCACTACCTGGCCGAGGCGGCCTCCGAGACGGGCCTGCGGTCGGGCCTGGCCCACGCCTATCTCTGGCGCAACTGGCCCCGCAGGGCCCTCGAGCAGTTCGAGATCAACCGCAACCTCGACCCGCAGG
>Ga0208196_1002982_pt1 | contig 14880 bp, 7 predicted proteins | sample AD_JPNNA7_MetaG_FD_184443 | JGI IMG/M metagenome (GOLD analysis project Ga0208196, IMG submission 184443) | Active sludge microbial communities of municipal wastewater-treating anaerobic digesters from Japan - AD_JPNNA7_MetaG (SPAdes) (version 2) | ecosystem: Engineered > Bioreactor > Anaerobic >...
GGACCCCAGGCATAAGGATTCTATGGATTTTCTCCGGCGTAAGCTCTTCCCCCTTGTAGGGGTTCACGGCCTCTGCATTTCCCGTGGTTACCATATCCCGAAGGACCATACCCTCCAGGGCTCGGTAGGCCTCTTCCAGATAGGCGCCGTTATCGGCGCGTACCTGGGCCATGTCCTTTTCCAAGTCGTCCGCCCAGACCAGCTCGCTGGCCACGAAGGAGCTGTCCCCTTCTTCCACGATGCGCACCCGGTTGATGGGAGCCACCTTGCGCAGGATGACTTCGATGTGCTTGTTGTTGATGGGCACCCCCTGCGATCGGTAGACCTCTTGGATGGCATCCACCAGGTACTTTTGTACTTCCTCCACGCCCAAGCACTCCAGGAGGTCCTGGGGGTCTTTGTGCCCCTCGGTCAGCTCCTGTCCCCGCTGTACCGGGTCCCCTTCTTCCACCAGAAGATTCTGGGAGATGGGCACGTTATACTGGACTCGCTGTTCTTTTTCTCCTTCGCGGGAGGCCACGATGACCTTGCGCTTTCCCTCGGTCTCTCGAATCTCCACCACGGTCCCTTCCGTCTTGGACAGGAAGGCCACTTTCTTGGGGCGGCGCACTTCGAAGAGCTGCTCAATCCGGGGAAGGCCTTGGGTGATGTCTTCTCCCGTGAGGCGCACTCCCCCCGTGTGGAAGGTCCGCATGGTGAGCTGAGTTCCGGGTTCGCCTATGGACTGAGCCGCCACCACTCCCACGGCCTCTCCGATGGAGACCTTCTTCCTGGTGGCCAGGTCTCGGCCATAACAGGTGCGGCAAACGCCGTTTCTCAGGATACAGGTCATGGGGCTCCGGACCCAGACCTGGTGGAACTCCAAACGGTCGAGGAGCTTGGCGCACTCCGGGGTGATTTCTTCTCCTGATTTCACCAAGATTTCTCCTGTGGAGGGGTGGTAGAGGTCTCTCAGCGCCGTGCGCCCCGACACCCGGTCGGAAAGGGAGATCACCACGTTGCCATCCTGGAGCAGTGGTTCGATGCAGATGCCCTTTTCGGTGCCGCAGTCCTCTTCGGTGATAATAAGGTCCTGGGCCACGTCCACCAGGCGGCGCGTGAGGTATCCGGACTTGGCCGTACGAAGGGCCGTGTCCGCCAATCCCTTGCGAGCTCCGTGGGTCGAGATGAAGTACTCCAGCATGTTCAGCCCCTCGCGGAAGTTGGCCACGATGGGGTAGTCGATGATGCGCCCCGAGGGGTCCGCCATGAGTCCCCGGATGCCCGCCATCTGGGCCACCTGGCTCTTGGTACCCCGGGCCCCAGAATCCACCATCATGCGGAGGTGGTTGTGCTCGGCCATGTTCTGAACTATGCGCTCCGCCACTTCCCGGCTGGCATTGGACCACAAGAGCTCCTTCTGACGGAGATACTCTTCCTCTGTCAGGATACCCATCTGGTACTGAGAGGATACTTCTCCCTCTTGCACCATGGTGGCGTCCACCACTTCTTTCTTCTGGGGCGGTACCACCACGTAGTCCAGGCCGAAACTCACGCCGCTCCGCGTCGACCAGGTATATCCCAGGGACTTGATGGCGTCCAAGGTCGCCACGAGCTGGACGGGGGAAACTTGATCGAAGGCGTCATCCAAGAGTTTGGACAGGGCCTTCTTGTCCACCGCCTTATTGATAAACCGTAGTTTAGGCGGCAGGACGCTGTTAAAGAGCGCCCGCCCCGGGCTCGTTTCGATCCACTCCCCCTCCCACCGGAGCATCACCGGGGTGCTTTCGTGGACGACCCCGTGGTGCAGGGCGGTGTTGCAGTCGTCAAGATCTCGGAAGTGATACAGGCGTTCCTGACGCAAGTCTTCTCTAAGCTGGGTGAGTAAAAAGATCCCCAGCACGATGTCCTGAGACGGGGTGACTATGGGTTTGCCGCTCGCTGGCGACAGGAGGTTGTGCGCCGAAAGCATGAGAAGGCGGGCTTCGGCCTGGGCCTCCAACGACAAGGGCACGTGGACCGCCATCTGGTCTCCGTCGAAGTCCGCATTGAAGGCCGTACATACCAGGGGGTGCAGGCGGATGGCCTTCCCTTCCATGAGCACGGGTTCAAAGGCCTGGATCCCCAGGCGATGAAGGGTGGGGGCCCGGTTCAGGAGCACGGGGTGATCCTTGATGATCTCTTCCAGGATAGCCCAGACTTCCTCCCGCCCTCGCTCAATAAGCCGCCGGGCGCTTTTGACGTTGGGGGCCATGCCCCGCTCCACGAGCTTATGCATAACGAAGGGTTTAAACAGCTCCAGCGCCATCTGTTTAGGCAGGCCACACTGGTAGATTTTCAGGTGGGGGCCGATGACGATGACCGACCGTCCGGAGTAGTCCACGCGCTTGCCCAGCAGATTCTGGCGGAAGCGCCCCTTCTTTCCCCGAAGGAGATCGGACAGGCTCTTTAGGGGACGGTTTCCCGCCCCCAGCACGGCCTTGCCCACCCGACCGTTGTCGATGAGGGCGTCCACGGACTCCTGGAGCATGCGCTTTTCGTTCCTAATGATGATCTCCGGCGCCTTGAGTTCCTGGAGCTTCTTGAGGCGGTTGTTGCGGTTAATCACCCGGCGATAGAGGTCGTTAAGATCCGACGTGGCAAACCGTCCCCCGTCGAGCTGTACCATGGGGCGCAGGTCCGGAGGGATGACGGGCAACACGTTGAGGACCATCCACTCGGGCTTACTATCGCTCTTGCGGAAGTCCTCCACCACGTTGAGACGCTTGACGAGCTTGCGTTTTTTCTGTCCCGAGGACTCGGCGATCTCTTCTCGGAGCTCTTCCGCGAGCTCATCCATGTTCAACACGCCCAGGAGGTCTTGCACCCCCTCGGCGCCGATGGCGGCGGAAAATTTCTTGTCATAGGCCGCGCAGAGGCGATATTCGCTCTCCAGGATGATGAAACCCCGTTCGAAGGGAGAACTCCCCTGTTCCTTGACGATGTAGCAGGGATCCTCGAGGGTCCGGGTTTCCATCTGGGCGGAAAACCGGCCGGGATATTTCTCATGGAAGAGCTTGTATTCACTGTCAGAGACGATGTCGTTTTTGGCAAAGGGCAGGCGGGCTGTCGCCGTCACGACGAACCCTTCCTGGTTCCCCACCAGGACTCGCTCCACCACGATCTCTCCCGTGGATCGGAGCTCCGCCAGGCGAGTGGCCCCCAGGATCTCTCCCGCCGCCAGGCCGCTGGCGTCCTCCACACAGCGATAGGCCGGTTCCACCTTGAAAAGGTCTTCCCCGTACTCCGCCCGGTATCGGGAAATCATGTGAGCCCCCACGACGTCCCCCTCGGCCAGGGGGACGTCGTCCACCGTCATGATGCGATACGCCCCTTCGGCGTTGAACTTGGGGTCATAGTGACGGTGGATGGCCTCCTCGCAGGCCAGGATCGTATCTCCTTTTTTAACGAGATCATGTCTCTTACCGTCCACCACTACCTTGAAGACGGTCTCCCGACGACGACTGGGGGCGAAATAGACGACCCTCTCCAGGTCCTTGGTGGCGGTGCCCAAAAGGAGCGACAGGCGACTGGGAATGCCCCGGAGGTACCAGATGTGAACCACGGGGGCCGCCAGCTCAATGTGGCCCATGCGTTCCCGCCGCACTCGGTTATCCGTCACGGTGACGCCACAACGGTCGCAGGTGATCCCCTTGAACTTGGGGCCACTGCGCTTGTACTTACCACAGGCGCACTCAAAGCTCCTGGTAGGGCCGAAGATCCTCTCGCAGAAGAGGCCGTCCTTTTCCGGGCGCAGAGTGCGATAGTTGATGGTCTCCGGTTTTTTCACTTCGCCGCTGGAGAGCTCCCGAATCCGTTCCGGACTCGAAAGTTTGATGCGAACTCCCGCGATCTCACGCCGACTCATCGCTGCGTTTCCCCCTCCGCCCCGGTCTTATCGCCCGTTCTACCGCCGAAGAGGAAGGATTCCGTGTCTGAAGAAGGGCTTCCTCTTTCAGTGACTTCTTCTTCGTCATCATGCACCGCCACATCGCTGCGGAAGGATGCCAAGGATCCGATCCGGGAGCGGTCGTATTCGTCGTCCTCCAGGGTGAGGCCCCCCACGGAGCCGTCGTCGTACATGATCTCCACGTCCAGGCTGAGCCCCTGGAGCTCTTTCACCAACACGCGAAAGCTCTCCGGCACTCCGGGCTCAGAAAGGTTTTGCCCCTTGACGATGCGTTCGTAGGTTTTTAGGCGCCCACGGATGTCGTCGGACTTCACCGTAAGCATCTCCTGCAGAATAAAAGAGGCTCCATAGCCCTCCAGGGCCCAGACTTCCATCTCCCCGAAACGCTGCCCTCCGAACTGGGCCTTCCCTCCCAGGGGTTGTTGGGTGATGAGGCTATAGGGGCCTATGGATCGGGCATGGATCTTGTCGTCCACCAGGTGGATGAGTTTGAGCATGTACATGCATCCCACCGTGACTTTTCTCTCCATGGGCTCCCCCGTACGGCCGTCGTACAGGGTGATGCGGCCGTCACCGCTGAGCTCCGGGTAGCGCTCCTGCTTGAGCTCATCGATGAGGGAGAAGATCTCCTCCTCCTGGGCTCCTTCAAAGACCGGGGTGGCGATGCGAAAAGGCCCCCCCTGGCCTTCGATCCCACAGTACCCCACGAAGCCCATGACGGTTTCCAGCACCTGTCCCAGGTTCATCCGGCTCGGCACCCCCAAGGGATTTAACACCACGTCCACTGGCGTGCCGTCGGGAAGATAGGGCATGTCCTCTTCGGGAAGGATCCGAGACACCACGCCCTTGTTGCCGTGGCGCCCGGCCATCTTGTCCCCCACGGTGATCTTGCGCAACTGCGCCACGTAGACCTTGACCACTTCGTTCACTCCGGGGCTCAGGTCCTCGGCGTTATGCTCCCGGGAAAGGCGCTTGATCAGCACCACCTTACCCCCTTCGCCGTGGGGCACTCGGAGGCTCGTGTCCCGCACCTCCCGGGCTTTTTCGCCAAAAATGGCCCGGAGGAGTTTTTCCTCCGGAGACTGATCCGACTCCCCCTTGGGGGTGACCTTTCCCACCAGGATATCGCCGGATTTGACCTCGGCACCGACCCGCACCACGCCGTCCTCACCCAAGTTCCTCAAGGCGTCCTCTCCCACGTTGGGGATGTCCCGGGTGATGTCTTCGGGGCCCAACTTGGTGTCCCGGGCCTCCATTTCGTACTCTTCGATGTGGATGGAAGTGTAGTAGTCCTCTTTCACCAGGCGCTCGTTGAGGAGGATGGCGTCCTCGTAGTTGTACCCCTCCCAGGAGACGAAGGCCACCACCACGTTGCGTCCCAGGGCCAGCTCCCCATTTTCCACGGACTGACCGTCGGCCAAGACCTGCCCCATCTCCACCCGATCTCCCCGACGCACCACAATCTTCTGGTGGATAATGGTTCCTTGGTTGGATCGACGAAATTTTACTAATACATACTTTTGAACCATGCCATCATCGGAGGTAACTTCCACACGATTCGCGTCCACATAGGTCACAGTGCCACTGCGGCGGGCCAGGACACAGGCCCCGGAGTCTATGGCGATCCGCCCTTCGATGCCCGTCCCCACCACGGGGGCCTCGGCACGCACCAAAGGCACCGCCTGGCGCTGCATGTTGGACCCCATGAGGGCCCGGTTGGCGTCGTCATGCTCCAGGAAGGGGATGAGGGCTGTGGATACGGAGACGATCTGTTTTGGAGAAACGTCTATAAAATTAACCTTTTGTGGTCCTACGGAGACGATGGTATCCTTGTGGCGACAGTGAACCTCGTCTCCCAGGAGTTTCCCCTGGGGGTCCATCGCCGCATCGGCCCGTCCTACGTAGAAGGCGTCTTCTTCGTCCGCCGAGAGGTAATCCACCTCGTCCCCCACCACTCCACCCACCGTACGGCGCCGCGGCGTCACCAGAAATCCGTAGGAATTAACCCGGGCGTAGGTGGCCAAAGACGTCACCAGGCCGATGTTCGGCCCTTCAGGGGTTTCGATGGGGCACACCCGGCCGTAATGGGTATAGTGCACGTCCCGGGCTTCAAACCCGGCCCGTTCCCGAGAAAGGCCCCCGGGACCCAGAGCGGACAGGCGGCGACGATGGGTGAGCTCCGCCAAGGGGTTGGTCTGGTCCATGAACTGGGAAAGCTGCCCCGATCCGAAAAACTCCCGCAACGAGGCCGAAATGGGGCGCACGTTGATGAGCTCCCGGGCCGTGGCCGCCGCCAGGTCAGGGATGGTGGTCATGCGCTCCTTGGCGATGCGCTCCATGCGGAGCAGGCCGATGCGGACTTGATTCTGCAGTAGCTCTCCCACGGCACGCACCCGGCGGTTTCCCAGGTGATCGATGTCGTCTTCCTGGCCCACGCCGTCGCGCATGCCCAGGAGACCCTTGATGATGGGAACCATGTCGTCCACCGTGAGGAGACGGATGGATTCAGGGATGGATAACCCCAGCCTGCGGTTGAGCTTATATCGCCCCACACGCCCCAGGTTATAGCGCCTGGGGTCGAAGAAAAGCCCCGAAATATACTCTCGGGCGTTCTCCATGCGGGCGGGCTCGTTGGGGCGAAGGCGCCGGAAGAGCTCTAGCACGGCGTCATCCACCGTGAGGGAGTTGTCTTTTTCCAACGTCGCCGCCAGGGCCCGATCGACCCGCCAGACTCGAACGCGGGACCGCCCCAACTTCCACAACTCTTCCAGGTGCTCCTTGGTGAGGCGCTCATTCTTGCGGACCACCGCGTGTCCCGTGGCATTGGCCACGCTCTCGGCGATGAGGAGCCCCTTGACCTCTTCTTCGACGAGCTCCACCTCCTCCTCCGTGGCCCCGAAGCGCAGGAGCAAATCATCGTTATTCGGCACACCAAAGGCCTTGAGAAGCATGGTGATGGGGATCTTCTTGCGGTTGTCGATGTTGACGGAAAGCACGTCCCCGGGGGACAGATCGAACTCCAGCCAAGCTCCCCGGTCGGGGATGACCTTCGCCGCAAAGGTCTCCTGCCCCGGCACTCCCCCGTCGGAGCTGTAGTAGACTCCGGCGGAACGGGCTAACTGGTTCACCACCACCCGTTCGGTGCCATTTACAATGAATGTACCATTATTGGTCATGATGGGGAAATCGCCCAAGAAAACCTCTTCTTCTTTGATCTCGCCCACCTTCCGATTGACCAACCGGATGGTGGCCCGGACGGGCATGGACCACGTAAGGTCCCTCTGCCGAGCCTCCTCTTCGGAGGTGCTGGGCGGATCGGTGTGGTAGGAGACGAACTCCAGGGCAAAGGATCCGTCATAACTTTCCACGGGGAAAATTTCTTCGAAGAGCTCTTGAAGCCCCACGCTACGGCGTTGGGAGGCTTCGACATCGAACTGGAAAAACCACCGATACGAGTCGCGCTGCACCTCAATAAGATCCGGAAGATCCACCAGATCGTGGGGTCGACCGAATGCCAGCCGCCTTGACCTCCTGTCCGCCGGTGCCAATACGGGCATGGGAGCTGCAACCTCCCTATCGAGAAAAGGATGTGGGGAAATGGGGATGTGACGAAGGTAAATCATAACAGAAGGGGGTACTCGTGTCAACTGCACACAAGTACCCCTATCTGCCTTTTCTTTCCGCCCTCCCAGAGAAAGGCGCTCCGTACGATGGTGTCGAGGGGGAGACTCGAACTCCCACAGGCGTCAGCCCACTAGAACCTGAATCTAGCGCGTCTACCAATTCCGCCACCCCGACGTTTTTTCGTAACGGAGAGCATTGTAGCAACCCGGGGGAGATTTGGCAAGAGCCCCGGGACCACCTCGATTCGAAAAATGTGGTCTCGGCTAGGAGAAACCCCTGGGATCAGCGCGGCTATCGCCCGGAAGTATAAGAGGGCTCCGAAGCCCGGAGGAGGCGATCCCTCAGGGCGCGCCCCACGCCGACGCCTTCCGGCCACTCGGCGAGGATGGCCTCGGCGGCGCCGCGCTCCAAGGACCTCAAGGCGGCAAAGAGCCCCGCCGCATAGGCCGCCAGGTCGGGAAAGCGACGCTCCATATCGCAGGGGAAGGGCGGGGGAGCCATGCCCACATACCCCCATCGACGGACGGGATCGAGCTCCTCTGATCCGGCACGCCCCCCTTCCCCGGGATCCCACAGGACCACCGGTATCCGAGGGGCGTAATGCCGGTGGCGGGTGCCGGGGGAACGCCGCAGGACTACCTCGTGATCCGGAAGGCACACCGGCCCTCCCAGGGCCTCCAGGTCCTCCAGGGAAAGGCCCCCGGGGCGCAAGAGCACCAAATGCTCCCCCGTGGCGTCCACCACGGTGGATTCCAGTCCCACGGCGGCGGGTCCTCCGTCCAACACGAGGTCCACCCGATCCCCCAGGTCTTCCAGTACGGCTTCGGCCGTGGTGGGGCTGGGGCGGCCGCTGGAGTTGGCGCTGGGGGCCGCCACGGGGCACCCCGCCTCTCGGAGCAAGGCCAGCGCCACGGCGTGGTTCGGGATGCGAACCGCCACCGTATCAAGCCCCGCAGTGACTTCCCGGGGCACGGAAGGAAGGGCCGGGAGAACGAGGGTCAGGGGCCCCGGAGAAAACTTGCGAAAAAGGAATGCCGCCCGGGGATCCACCCGGGCGACGCCCTCGGCGTCTTCCCAACGGGGTACGTGGAGGATCAGGGGGTTATCTCCCGGACGTCCCTTGGCTTCGAAGATCCGCCGCACCGCCCGGGGATCCAAAGCGTCCGCCCCCAGGCCGTACACCGTCTCCGTGGGAAAGGCCACGAGCCCCCCTCGGCGTAACAGGTCCCCCGCCTCGGCGATAGATTCTGCGTCGGGGTGCCGGGGGTCCACCTTCAGACACCTCAAGGGACCACATCTCCTTCCCGTAGCGCCGACATGACCTCCCGCCGCAGTCCGTCGAAACGGCCCTGCAGGATGGCTCCTCGGAGGCGCCGCATGAGGCGGATCAGAAAGTGCAGGTTATGCCAGGAGCAGAGACGGGCGGCCAAAATCTCCCCCGCCCGGTACAGGTGACGTATATAGGCCCGGGAGTGGTGGCGACAGACGTAACAGTCACAGGTGGGGTCCAAGGGGCCCTCGTCCCGGAGATAACGCTGGGCCTTCAGGTTCAACCTTCCCCGCAGCGTAAAAACCGTGCCGTTGCGTCCGTTGCGGGTGGGTAGCACACAGTCGAACATGTCCACCCCCCGGGCCACCCCCTCCACCAGGTTCTCCGGCAACCCCACCCCCATGAGATAGCGGGGCTTGTCCTTGGGCAGGACGGCGTTCGTCACCTCCAACATGGCATACATCTCCTCGTGGCTCTCCCCCACAGAGAGTCCGCCGATACCGTATCCCGGAAAGTCCATGCGGGTCATGCGCTCGGCGCACTCCCGTCGCTGATCCGGAAAAGTCGCCCCCTGGACGATGCCGAAGAGGGCCTGGTCTTCCCTCCCATGGGACCTCTGGCAGCGCTCGGCCCACCGCAGGGTACGTTCCAGGGCGTCCCGGGAGCGTTCCGGAGACGCGGGGAGGGCCACGCACTCGTCGAAGCACATGGCAATGTCGCTCCCCAGCTCCTCCTGGATGCGCATGGAGTCCTCTGGAGACAAAAAACATCGCTTCCCGTCGATGTGGGATCGGAAGGCCACGCCCTCTTCGGAGACGGTGCGAAGCTCTCCCAGAGAGAACACCTGGAATCCTCCGCTATCCGTGAGGAGTCCCCGGGACCACCCCATAAAGCGGTGGAGCCCCCCCAGGGACGCCACCAGCTCCGAGCCCGGGCGAAGCCATAGGTGATAAGTGTTGCCCAAAACCATGGAAGCTCCCATCTCCACCAGCTCAAAGGGGGCCATGGCCTTCACCGTCCCCTGGGTCCCCACGGGCATGAACACGGGGGTTTCGATGACTCCGTGGGGCGTGTGGAGCTCCCCCGCCCGGGCCCCGGTGACGGGGTCTTCTGCCACCACCCGGAAGGACACGGGGCTCTTCATGGGGCCTTCTCCCCAGCCCACCGGAATAAGGCCTCGGCGTTGCGGTAGATGGCGGCTTCCAGCTCGACCCGGGCCTCCCGCCGGACCTCCGCCAGCCGGTCGTAGATTCGGGCCACATGGGCGGGTTCGTTCCTCTTGCCTCGAAAGGGGCGAGGAGCCAGATAGGGGGCGTCGGTCTCGCAGAGGAGACGATCCCGGGGGATACGGGAAGCCACGTCTCGTAGGGCCTCACCCTTGGAAAACGTGACGGGTCCTGCGAAGGATAGGTAAAATCCCAGGTCCAAAGCCGCCACCGCCTGCTCCCAGGTGCCGGAAAAGCAGTGAAAAACCCCACCGCTTCCGGCGGCCCCTTCCGATTTCAGAATGTCCAGGGCTTCGTCGAAGGCATCCCGCACGTGCACCACGAGGGGCTTTCTCACCTCCAGGGCCCAGGACACGTGGAAGGCTAAGACCTTTTTTTGCACCTCCCGGGGGGAGTGGTCGTAGAAGAAGTCGAGCCCCGTCTCCCCCACGGCCACCACCCGGTCGTGCCGGGCGAGATCGCGAAGAGCCCCGGGTAGCCCCTCCGCCACGGAGGAGGCCTCGTGGGGATGGACCCCCACTGTGGCAAAGACCCCCCGGGAGGTGTGGCGAAGGGCCAGATCCAAGGCTTTCAGGCTCGACGCCCCGTCCGTGCCCACCGTCACCATCCGCCCCACTCCGCATGAGGCGGCGCGATCCAGCACCGCCTCCCGGTCGGGGTCGAAGGAGTCCATATCCAAGTGGCAGTGGGTGTCCACCAAAGTTCCCATCGTCAATGGATCCGCGCCCCGAGCTCCATATCTCGGTCCACGGTGAGAAGGGCCAAGTTTTTCCCGTCGAACCGCTCCGCCGCCAGGAGCATGCCGCAGCTCATCACTCCCCGGAGCTTGGCGGGCTTCAGGTTACAGATAACCACGATGCGCTTTCCCACCAAGTCCTCGGGGGGGTAGAACTCCCGGATGCCGGAGACGATCTCCCGCTTCTCGTACCCCAGATCCAGCGACATCTTGTAGAGCTTATCCGCCTTGGGCACGGGCTCCACCGCCGTCACCAGGGCCACCCGGAGCTCGATCTTCCGGAAGTCGTCGATGGTCACTTCCGCCTCGTGATCCCCGGGGTCTTTGGGGTTTTTATCCTCTTCGGCTCTCGCCTGGCGCTCCTTCTGCCACAGATCCAGGTCGATGCGGGGAAAGAGCACTTCTCCTTTGTGGACGAGGGTGCCCGCAGGGTACCCTCCCCAGGCGGGGGAAGTTATTTTGTCCGGGGCTCCCCTTAGGCCGAGCTGCTGCCACATGCGCTGCCCCGTGGAGGGCATGAAGGGAGTCACGAGGAGCGCCACGATCCTCAAAGTCTGCGCCAACGTCCCCAACACGGTGCCCAGCCGGTCCCGATCGCCCTCTTTTCCCAGGCGCCAGGGCATGGTTTCGTCGATATACTTGTTCCCCCGGGCCACGAGGCCCCAAAGGACCTTGAGGGCTTCGTCGAAGGCAAAGGATTCCAGGGCCCGATCCACCGCCTCCACCGCTTCTTCCGCCTCACGACAGAGGGCTTCGTCTTCCGGGTGCAGGGCCTTCGAGGCGGGGACCTCGCCATCGCAGAACTGGTTCACCATCTGCAGCGTGCGATGCAGCAAGTTGCCCAGGTCGTTGGCCAGGTCGCTGTTAATGCGCTGAACCAGAGCCTGTTCCGAGAAGTCCCCGTCCAGGCCAAAGGGCACCTCCCGGAGCAAGAAGTATCGGAAGGCGTCCGCCCCGTAACGGCGGGCCATGTCGAAGGGGTCCACCACGTTACCCTTGGACTTGGACATCTTCTCCCCCTCCACGGTCCACCACCCGTGGGCAAAGACCATTACCGGAGGATTCAGTCCCAGGGCCATCACCATGGCGGGCCAGATGACGGAGTGGAAACGGATGATGTCTTTGCCCACCAAGTGGTGCACCGCAGGCCAGTAGCGCTCCCAAAGCCCTCCCTCGTCGGGGTAACCCAGGGCGGAGAGATAGTTGATGAGGGCGTCGAACCAGACGTAGACCACGTGCCGGGGGTTCTCCGGCACGGGCACGCCCCACGAAATGGTGGTCCGGGAGATGGACTGATCCATCAACCCTCCCCGGATGAAGCTGACAATCTCGTTGTATCGCCCCCGGGGCTGCACCGCCTCGGGATGAGCCTCATAGAACTCAAGCAGCGGGTCGGCGTATTTGGATAGGCGGAAGAAGTAGCTCTCCTCCGTCATCTTCTCCAGCTTCCGTTTGCAGTCCGGACAGGTACGTCCTTCCCCCATCTGGGATTCGGGGACGTAGGTCTCGCAGGGAACGCAATACCACCCCTCGTAGCTTCCCTTGTAGATGTCCCCCTGGGCCAGGAGCTTGGAGAAGATGTGCTGGACCACCCGTTCGTGCCGCTCCTCCGTGGTCCGGATGAAGTCGTCGTACTCGATGCCCAGCACCTTCCATAGGTCCTGAAAGTTGACCACCGTACGGTCGGCAAGCTCTTGGGCGGTCAACCCCCTCTCCATCGCGGCGCGCTGGATTTTCTGACCGTGCTCGTCGGTTCCAGTAAGGAAATAGGTGTCGCGCCCCCGGAGCCGGTGGTGCCGGGAGAGCACGTCGGCGGCCACGGTGGTGTAGGCGTGGCCGATGTGGGGCACATCGTTAACGTAGTAGATAGGCGTGGTAATATAGAAACCCTTGTCAGTCATGGTATCCCTCCTAAAAAAGATTTCCGCACCGCCCGGACTGATAAACCCGGGAAGGACTTCTCGCATTGCTCCAAGGGCCCTCGTCCCCGCCGATGGGGGGCCATGGCGTCTTTTCCTATGGCCGGGGAAAGGGGCGCCATCCGCCCTACCCGTTAGCTAACCCCTGGCCCGGGATCTCCTCCTCTTCCGCCCCTTCGTCTTCGGCAAATAAAAGAGCCTTGACGCGATTTTTCGGGATACCATACCGCTCCCCCAGCTCTTTGGCAATATCCCGCCAGGGATGTCCCCCTTGGGCCATGGTCCGAGCCTCTCGTCGCCACATCTCGTCATCCGGAGGGCTATCCGGGGCCCCCGATACCACCAGGACCAGCTCCCCTCTGAACCCTCCCCGCGCCCTTTCCAGGAGTTCAGGGAGGGTTCCCGCCACCGCTTCCTGGTGGATCTTGCTGATCTCCCGCACCAGGACCGCCGCCCGATCTCCCCAGAGGGAGGCCAGGTCCTCCAGATGGCGCTCCGCTTTGTGGGGCGACAGGTAAAAGACCAGGGTCCACGGATGGGTTTTCAGGGCCTCCAGGGCGCGCCGCCGATCGCTTCCCCCCTCGGGGAGGAAGCCGTAGAACGTGAACGGCTGGGGAGGAAGACCCGAAAGAAGTAGCCCAGGCACGAGGGCCGTAGCCCCCGGAAGGACGTCCACGGGAAGGCCCGCCGCCAGGGCCGCCGAAAGGAGAAAGGCCCCGGGATCCGAAAGCCCCGGGGTCCCCGCATCGGAGACCAAAGCCACCGTCTCGCCCCTTCGCACTCGACCCAGCAACTCCCGGGCGCGGGAACGCTCGTTATGTTCATGACACGAGACCATGGGCGTCCGGATACCGTGAAAGTTCAGCAGCTGGAGAGTTCGTCGGGTATCCTCACAGGCGATGACCTGGGCCTCTCGCAGGACCCGCAGCCCTCGAAGAGTCATGTCTTCCATGTTTCCTATGGGAGTGGGTACCACGATCAGCGGCACGGCAAGCCCTCCCGGGCGTAGGCTTGGAGAAGGGAGGGGGTGAAGCGGCCGTCTTCTCCCTGGAGGATCATCGGAGATTCCATACGACCCCCGGGGCGGGCCCCCTTCACCGCCCCCACCAGGACCACCGACGCATCTTTTCCCGCCTTGGGATAGACGGGAAGGATCCTCTTGGGCTCCAGGCGAAAGTGCTGCCACGTCGATAGGAGGGCCGAAATTCGCGCCGCCCGGAACACCGCGTAAAAGCGTCCCCCGAAGCGCAGGGCAAAGGCCGCCGCCCGGGCCACCTGGGATAGGGAACAACATAGGTCGTGGCGCGCCATCGCCGCCGGCACGGAGGGGCTGGGGCGGGAAAGGCTTCCGTCGCCGTAGGGCGGATTGGCCACCACCACGTCGAAGGACTCGGGGGCACAGAACTCCCGGGGGTTCCGCAGGTCTCCCGCCACGAAAGACACCCGGTCTCCCAGGGCGTTCTCCTGCACGTTCCGCTCCGCCAGCGCCACCAGGTCCCGCTGGATATCCACCCCCAGGACCGCCACTCCGGGAAAGCGCCAAGCCAGATGCAGGGCCACGGCCCCCGAAGCACACCCCAGATCGAGCACCCGATCCCCCCTCCGGGCCCGGGCAAAGGCCCCCAAAAGCACCGTGTCCACGTTGGCCCGGGGCCCCCGGGAGGGTTGCCAAAGGCGCAACGCCCCCTGGAGGTAGTCGTCCCGCGAGGGCGGGAGGTCCTCCTCCGGGGAGGGCGCATCGGAAAAGGCGAAGCGCCCTCCCTCGGCAGCGGGGTCCTCGTGGCAAAGGCTTTCGTCTTCTTCTCGCCGAAGGTGTTCTTCCATCATGTCCAATCCTCCAGCCGGACTCCCACCACCTGGGAAAGGCCAGGCTCGCTCATGGTGACGCCGTAAAGCACCTGGGCTCGCTCCATGGTGTAGCGCCGATGCGTCATGACGATCAACTGACGGGTCCGGGCACATTCCTCCGCCAGGGCGGCGAAGCGTTTGAGGTTCGCCTCGTCCAAGGCCGCATCCACCTCGTCCAGCACCGCCAGAGGGGCTCCGGCCACCTCCATGGCGGCAAAGAGGAGGGCTATGCCCGTGAGGGATTGTTCCCCTCCGGAGAGTTGCCCCAGGTGCTGGGGCGTTTTCCCCGGAGGTCGGGCCATCACCTCCACCCCCGCATCCCAGAGAGA
>Ga0208196_1002985_pt1 | contig 14873 bp, 14 predicted proteins | sample AD_JPNNA7_MetaG_FD_184443 | JGI IMG/M metagenome (GOLD analysis project Ga0208196, IMG submission 184443) | Active sludge microbial communities of municipal wastewater-treating anaerobic digesters from Japan - AD_JPNNA7_MetaG (SPAdes) (version 2) | ecosystem: Engineered > Bioreactor > Anaerobic...
CCACCGATACCTGAACACCGATACTGCTAATGACCTCGCCAGCGGTATTTTTCCATTCAATACCACCGGTCTTAAATCCGCAAAAATAGCCGTGCCGTGAGAGCCAAGGGATGTCAATGGACTTGCACTCTTCAACGGTGCTTCTATCTGACCAAGACCATCTGCCCATTAAGACCTATACCCCCAAAGAAAAAACTCTTCAAAATTTCCTAAATCATTAGCATAAAATATCACCTTTGAGCGACGCCCGATCAGCGTAATGCCTTCATTTACAAGGCATTTCATAGCTTCTCCCCGCTGAATCTGGTATGCAACTTATTTAACCCCTTTTTGCGAAACGAAGCCAAGTCAGGACTCCGTTGAAACATCTACATCAACAGCAATGGGCAGGGGTGGCTTTTCCCCTCTCCTTGCGCTCTGGAGTCTAAGCAACTCGTGGAGGGCCTTGTAGATTTGCTTCTCGATGGTGGTCTCGTAGCGGATCAGGTTGAGCCAGGCGTTGCTGTTACCGAGCTCTCTTGCCACTACCAAATTCCAGGCTTTGTTATCCTGCCTTTTTACCCCGCTGAAGTCATCATATTTACAATCCTCGTATTCCGCCTGGATGTAATCCCGCTCCACCCAGATAGCCCTCTTTAGCCTCCAGGTTGAGGACACAATCCGATCCACAAAGATATTTTCCAACTCCCCTTGCGGCGCCAACTCCAGCCTCAACCTTCTGCCAAGCTCCTCAAGTGCCCGCTTGTCCTCTCCCTCGATAAGGGTCTCTTTGCTCAAAAGCCCGTGCTTCAGGGCATTCAGGCGGGTTAGGGATGTATCCTTAGGGCCGGTTGATTTCCGGGCATTCTCTCTGTTCGCCTCAATCTTTGCCAAAGATGTCGTCTTTTCTTCCATTTTGCAATCCTCCTATCTCTGGTCTCCGTTGCAGAAGACCTTGAGTTTCTTAATCCCGTAGCGGATATGCTGTGATACTGTGGTCTGATGGATGCCCAAGATTATGCCGATCTCCGTTTGGGTCTTGCCTTTGAAGTAATAAAGGCTCACCGTCTCTCTCTGCCTTTGAGTAAGGTATCTCTCCATCGCCCTTTTGAATTCGGCAATCTTCTTTCTGACAAACCTGCGCCTTGCTTCTCTGTCCTCAGCGTTGCCGTCCCAAAGGGAGCGGTCATTAGAAAAGAAGGTGTCCATTGCCAGGGGGTCCATTGAAACTTCCTTGAAGTCGCTATCGGAGTAGGGCTTCTTCCCATCATGCATCACTTCCCCTGCTTGCCCTGCTCTTTGCAGTAGATTTCAATCCCCTGAAGATGCAGGAGATACCACTCCTTCAGTGTCTTGCGGAATTCCTCAATCCCTGCCTTTCCTTGAAGGCCTGCCTTCCAGACCTCATTTAGCCTGTCCTCTGCCTGGTTCGTTTTCTGATAAAGGTCAGGATGGTGCTTTCGGATATAGTCAATCGTCCCCTCGATATACCGCCTGTTGAGTTCATCCACCGCCTTCTTGAACATCTCGGCGAAGGGATCGGAGACTGCTTGACCCTGGGGCTTCTCTCCCCCTTTCTCTCCGGCAAGGCGCCTATATTCGGCGGTCAACGCATCTCTCAACGCCTTGTGCGCCTGAGGGTCAAGTTTGTCTATCTGCTCTTTGAGTGCCCGCATATCCATAGTGCGCCCCCTCCCTAAAATGGGTTCCGAAAAACGTCAGTATCGTCAGAAACGTCAGTATCATCAGGAAATCGGGCTGATGTTTCTGACCTATCTGATGTTTCTGATGTTTTTCGCAGGCCGTATGTCTCTTTCATCCGCTCTATACTCTCCTCATCCCAGATGATTGCCGAGGCTCCATCGCTTGCCCTCGCCTTCTTAAAGCCCATAGCGGATAGCCTCCTGCCAATCCGCTGATAGGTAACCTGGCTCTTTTCCGATTTCCCCTCGTTGAAGGCATCGGTAATCGCCTTGACGGGGAGGATACCCTTCTCTACTTGACCCTTGAGTCCGACTAAGGTCATCAGGATTTGAGCCTCCAGGCTGTCCGCCTTTTCAATCAACTTCTCCGCCTCAAGCTCCCTGACAAATTTCAAAAAAGACGGCTCCCGCTCTGGCTTGACCATGCGGATAATCTGCTGAAGGGGTTTGAGGATGTCCCCCAGCCTTCCGGCGGCAGGCTTGGGGATGTCGGCAAAGGTCTCCCCAAGGTGTGCCGCCCGAAAGGCGATCAACCGCTCTTTGAAGGGTAAGGAAAGCTCCGGGGTTACATCGTTCTCAAACCTCTTGCTGGTCTCAGGCATGTTGATATGCACGGCTCTCGTCTCCAAAATCCGATGAACCCCCTCATTTGTCCCGATGACGGTCGGGCCAAAGATGGAGTAATAGACAATATCCCGATGCGCCCCTCGGTCAGGAAATAAGACCCTGGGCACCTTCGCTCCTTTCTCAAAACGGTGAAGCAGGATGTCCTCGCTCCCGTTCTTCTCCGCCTTCTGCCAGATGTCTTTCACATCGAAAAAGAGGGAGGCCCGAAGATCATGGGCAACCCTCACCAGATAGGCATCCCTCAGGGATTCAACATGGATACCCCGATAGGCGACATGGATCATTCCTTTCCCAGTTCGGCTTTTGCCCCGCTCAGGGACGGCAAAGAGGCAGATGATCGGGGAATACTGGACAGCCTCTAACAAGTAGGTGTGGAAGTCCCAGGCGACAATCAGGTCGTAGTGTTCCTCCCCTGGAAGCTCGGAGATTGCCTTGTGATAGGACAAAAGGTCATCGTAGAGCGCCCCGTCCCTCTCTCTTTGGGATAGCAACCCTTGAAGTTCATAGAGTTTCAGGACCTCTTCTCCACGAGGTAGAAGCCAGGGGATTTGTTCCTTAGGGGGTGGGATATAAAGGACGCCATCTCGTTCAACCTGGGGCAGGATGGAAAGCTTGTCTCCCTCTTTAACAAGGAAGGCGGGACTGCCGTTATACTCTACCAGGTCAACCAGTCCGTCAAAGAGAGCGGTATAGACAGGCTCGGTATCCGTGCTGGCGGTCTGTATGTTGGGAGCTTCGGCTTCCCCTCGACGGTATTTGTTGACCAACTCACGATAGCCATCTATATCTTCCTTCTTCAGCTTAAAGCGGGGTTTGATCTCATAGCTTAGATACGCCTCTGCCTTAGCCTTCTCCATTCGGGCAAGTTTCTTCAAAATAGGCTCAAGCCTTTGGGGAAGCTCGGTCTTATCCATAGTGGGAGGAATGAGGCTCAGCTCATACTTGATGATGTCCTTGGCGGAGGCAACAAGGCTTTCAAAGTCCTCTTTAGTGTGCTCTTTGAGATAATCATTGAGGTCAAGACCTTCGGGAAGACTGACGATCCTTGCCCGCTCGCCGATAAGCCCTCCGATCTTGAGAGCCCCCTCCTCCCCGGCCTTGTCTCCGTCAAGGCAGAGATAGACCTTCTCGCATCGGGAGAACTTGGGCAGATATTCCGGCTTGAAATTGGATGAGCCTAAAATGGCAACAGTAGGAAAGCCAGCTTGAATGGCGGAGAGACCGTCAGGTATCCCTTCGGCGATATATGCCGTTTTGCTGGATAGGGCGTCCTCGTTGTAGAGGTAGCGCATCTCCCCCGGGAGGTGGAGGTATTTGGGCTCCTGACCGTCAAGGCTCCTGCCTGTGAGATGAACCACCCTGCCTCGCTTGATGTTGGGGAAGATGACCCGATGATAGAAATAATCCCTGATGGCTCCTTCGCCCGTTTTCTTAAGAACCCCTGCCTTGAGGCAAAGGTCTAACGGGAATTTCCGCTTATCTATTACATGCTCCCGCAAGCCGCCATTGGCATAACCGATCTGAAAGCGGGAAATGGTCTCCTCGGTAAAGCCCCGCTCTTTGATAAGGTAGCTTTTGACCTCTGGGGTAAGGTGCTGATGGTAAAACATAGCAGTCTCGCCGAGGATGTCTTCAATGGTCCGAACTTCCTGTCTTCTGAGGTTATGGAAGATAGGGAGATCCCGACTTGATTGGCAAGCTCGGATAAGACCTCCATAAACGGCTTATTCTCATAAAGCTCAAGAAACCTGAAAACATCCCCTCCCACGCCACACCCAAAGCAGTAAAAATACTGGCCTTTAGGATTGACGGAAAAACTGGGAGTCTTCTCCTCGTGAAAGGGGCAAAGGGCTTTATGGTGGCGATCAAGGGCGATACGCTGACCGATGACCTGCACGATGTCCGTCTGTTCTCTCACCCTTTCAATCAAATCCTTGAAATCCAAATCCTTCATCGCTGGGCGGCTCCTTTCCATCATTCCTTGCCTGTTACTCTGTCCACGGTGAACTTATCCTCGCCGAGCTGACGGATCATCAAGCCAGTGAAGACCTGAGCGATGTGTTCCCCAACCTCTGTGGAAACATCAATGGCAACTTGTGGCTTTTTCTTCTTGTCTGCCGTTGAGCTTCCGGGTGAGACACAGTAAGCGGCGCTGATCCTAACCTTGGGCTGACCAAAGGTGCACTCAGCGGCAATGATGGCAAGGGCAAGCTGGGTCTCTATGATTTCCCTGTCTAATCCTTCAGGAAATTCGAATCGGCAAACGGCTGGCATTTCTCATCCTCCTTGTTTGAGTTAAAATTTCTCCCATCACAGGGCATATATACGGAATGTTTTGGAAAAGTGTCGGAGGGTCATTTCAGATAGTCCTCAAGCCCTTCTTTCATAAAGATTGTTCTGATCCGCTTTAACTCGTCGTATATGGTGCTTCGGGGGGTCTTGAGATAATCGCTTGCCTCTTTGACGGTAAGCCCCTTCTCGCCAAGCAAAAAGCAGAGCTCTTTTTGTGTGGGGGTAAGCTTCTGGAGAGCCTTTGAGAGGTCTATCTTTAGCTGGATTTCCAAGAATGGATTGGGAGCGGTATCGCTGATGGTCTGCTCATCAATCTTGTCAATTAGGGCTGGAGAGTCCTCATCGTCTCCTAAAGGCTCATCAAGGGAGACCGTGAGGTGAGCAATCTTTCTTTTGTCCGATTCCCTTTCTCGGACAAGGTCAGTGAGCTTGTTTCGGATGATCCGCCCCATAAAGGTCTTTTGAGACGCCTCCCGTGTGGAGTCGTAATCATCCTTGGCAAAAAACCAGTGAATAAGGCATTCCTGTAACAGGTCGTCAAAGTCTTCCCGCTCCAGGCATCTCCACTTTCCTTGAAATTCGTTGACCAACTTCTTGGCAACCGCAATCTCCCAATCTTGAAAAAGTCCTCTGTAATGTTGACCCATTGAGACACCTCGCCGTTGCGTTTTTGAGGCGTCTCAAATGAGCCTTAATGAAATGGTACGAACCCGGAGGCCTCCGATAAATCACGGAGGGCTCACGGAGGTTGAGGCAACAGTTACCTCCGACAGATTGAAAAAGTATTCCGTATGTATGCGGCAGGAGGAAAACCTGCCGTGTTCAAAAAGGTTGAAGTTTCATACACAGAGAAGGCAGACGACAGAGAAAGGCAAAAGAGGATTACCGAAATCCTTGCGGAGGGGGTCTATGTCTATCTCAAAAAGAATGGACTCCTGAGAGAAGATATAGAGCGGGCAGAGAGGATAAAAAAGCTTCTGGAGAAGGCGAAAGGGGTGGGTAATCAGGCAGGGGAAGTAATTGAAGGAGAAGATTCTTGAAAAATCTCTTGACTCCTAAAAAGAATATCTATATAATTATGGATGTATGATGAACCAGTTACCTACGGAGGAGAATCCATGAGAAAGACAACGATTGAACTCACCGAGGAACAGTATTTTTACCTTCAGGAGAAGGTGCTGGAGCTCAAGAAGAAAAACGAAAGCGTGTCTATGGCATCTCTGATCAGGGACCTGATCGAAAAAGACAGGCAAGCTTCCACGAAAAAAGGGAAGGCTGGAAAATGAAGAAGTGCGGCTTTGTTATCCGTGTGAGCACGGACAGGCAGGCAAAGAATAAGGAAGGCTCCCTCAAAAACCAGCTTCAAAGACTACGGGCTCATGTGGAATATAAAAATGTGGCCTGCGGGGAGCAGTGGGTTGAGGTTGAAAAGTATATCCTCAAGGCGGTCTCCGGTAAGGACTCTTTTCGTAGTAAGGAATTTGCAAGACTATTTGAGGATATCCGGGCAGGAAGAATCAATACTGTTATCTGCACTGCCCTGGATAGGATCAGCCGCTCCGTCAAGGACTTTCTCAACTTCTTTGAAATCTTAAACAAATACAATGTAGAGTTTGTCTGTCTCAAGCAGAACTACGATACCACCTCCTCCCAGGGAAAGCTCTTTATAACCATCATGATGGCTCTGGCGGAGTTTGAGAGGGAGCAGACATCGGAGAGAAACAAAGACGCAACTATGGCAAGGGCGGAAAGGGGGCTGTGGAACGGTGGGCAAATCTTGGGATATGATTTAGACCCCAATAGAAAGGGATACCTCATCCCCAACGAGAAAGAAAAGGCACTTGTCAATTTCGCCTATGATACCTACCTGCAATGCGGCTCAATCCTTGAGACCGCAAAGATAATGAACAAACACGGCTACAGGACGAAGGAATACACATCACGGAGAGACAAATTTCACCCCGCCGAGGAGTTTTGCTACTCCTCTGTCCAGTGCATATTGACGAACTATGCTTATATCGGAAAGAAGGAGATCAACAAAAAGAAAAGGACGGAGGATCAGGAGAAACTCCCGGAGAGTGAGCGGTATCGGATTGTGGATGCCGTCTGGGAGCCGATTGTAGATGAGGAAAAGTATTATAGCGTGCAGGCTCTCCTAAAGAAAAATTGCGTATCAAAACACAACGAGGCAAAGCCTGTCAAACATAACTACATCCTAAACGGTGGGCTTCTCTGGTGTGGGAAGTGTGGGAAGGAGATGGAGGGGCGCTCTGGAACCGGGGCCAAGGGTGTGAGGTATTATTACTACATCTGCAAAAATAAGGAGTGCAAGTTTAAGGTGCCTGCTGACGAAATCGAGGGAGTTGTCCTAAACAGGATCAAAGACCTCTCCACCAAAAAGGACATCATGGAGAGCATCATCAAATCCACCAATGAGAAATTGCAGAAGGAACTCCCGCAACTTAAAGAGCAAAAAACGCTCCTCCAGAAGGAGCTTACGGAGATCAAGAATTTTGCCGACGGCATTATGAATAAATGGGCATCCCTGGCGAGCGAAGACAGTAGCCTTTTCCTCAAAGACAAGCTGGATCAGTTAGGCAAAAGAAGGAAGGAGATTGAGACCGGCATCCAGGCTTTAGAGGAGATGATCGAGGAAATAGAAAGGGAGTCCGTCACTCAAGAATTAGTGATGCTTGCCCTGAATAAATTTACGGATGTCTTTGATCACATCCAGCCCTACCAACAGAAGGAACTCTTGAGCCTCGTCCTCCACAAGGCCATCCTTGCCCCGGACAGCATAAAAATAGCCCTATACGGGCGACCGCCCGAAATAGGGCTACTTTCTTTATGTGAATCTGAGATACGCTCTCAGACACCAATCTGGCTCCCCGGATTGGTATCCCAAAGCGTGCTTTTGTGGGATGGAGTGAGGCTTGAAATGAAGCGGATTGCTAAAGGGCATACCAGGATCAGCCTTCTCCCCCAAAGGATTTCGATAAATGAAGCTCCGCTTTACGCCTCCGCCCGTTAGGGCAATTTCTTGGCAAGCTCCCTGATATGGTGGTCTTGGTGAGCAAGGAGCTTCTTTTTGTCGTAAGTGATAAAGTCCGGGTGAGTAGAGATGCGGTAGTTTTTTGACCCATCGCTCTGGATAAACTTCTGTCCGTCCTTGACCAATAAACTACCTTCTAAGGCAGTTCTGAGGTTGCTGTAAATCTGATACTTCAGGACATCAGTAATTACCGCCTCTGACTCCAGGGTGTAAATATTGACCCACCCGCCTTTTTTCTTCTTTAACTCTATCACAAACCGCAAGAACAAAATAAAGAGGGAGTCTCCTATCTTTATCTCATTCCCATTGACTACCATCAGGTTGCTCCGCTTCATCGGGATCGTGCCGGGGATATAAATCTTGTCATAGCACTGATACTCAAACCTTTCGTAGTCCGTCTTCTGCCTCTTGGAAAGTTCCGTTATTGCCTTTGGCTTCAATAGCCCGGAGACCAGCTTGTCAATGGGCAATTCAAAGGTCTCAGGGTCAAGGGATGAGGCAAGGGATGTCTGGATAATCTTGTCATAGCGTAACCTTCCCTTTAGAGGCACATCCTCAATTTTAGAAGCCGGGGTTAAGACAACAAGGATGTCATCGTCCTTGCAGAGGTGCTTTAGACCTGAAAGTTTTACCAGCTTTTCATTGCCGATTTTGGAGATAAAGATAAACCCTACCCGATTATCGCTATAGGTCTTATAGCCTACATAAAAGTAGCCCCCGTTTATCCTGTGGAGGTCGCCTTCTATTCGGTTAGCAGTGCGAAGTTGAACCAGAAGCATATCTACGGAGAAGGCATACCTGTTAAGGTCGTCCTTTTCAATGGGGATAGGGTCTTCCTCCGGGTGGTCAAGGCATACCGCTTCAAGCCCCCCTTCAGTCTGGACTACGGTTAGAGGGCATCCGTGCTGACAGCGGGGAAGCCTCACTTTCTCCATATCGCTTTCGGAGGGTCTGAAGAAGGCAAGGATTTTTCTTTTGGTGAGGTCTTGAAAGTCTTTAGGGGATAGGTTAAGGAGTTCCTTTTTGGTAAAAAGCGGGTTGGGGCTCTTTTCAATCTCCTGTAACAGAAATTTAATCACACCAGCTTGACTCCTTGCTCTTTAAGATAAGCGCCTATTATATCAGCGTGTTTCTTCTTGGTGAGGTCGGTAACATTGGGAGGGGTGATCTCAAAGGTAACCTTTCTCGGCTTTCCGTCTATGTCCAGTTTGAACCTAAACTTGGCGTGGACTAAATCGCCTGAATTCAGACTTATGCCATCAAGGTCATCCTTGAGCGTCTTCAAAACATCTGAGGAGCTTATCACCACTGCCGGACTGGTAACCCCTCTCATCGCCAGCTTGACCTCCAAAAGGGTTATGGAGGTGATTACCTCATTGCCCGCAAAACTGAAAGTCCCCTTTTGCAGGGGCTCAAGGGTGTAAGTTACATCCCTATCGGGACGCTCTGCCTGGCTCTCATCCCCTAAGATTGCTTCGGTGAAGGCATTGATATAATTGACCTTATCCTTCTGGTAGGGAGCCTTGATCGAAAGGACAGAAGTATTTTTATTGAACTGCAAAATGTCCTCATTGGCGGGCCTGAAAAAGAGCGTCCTTATTCGCTGACCGTCCCATATCACCACCGACCGTTTATAAGAGCCGTGAATGACTACAATGACCGCCTGATCCTCCTCGTCATAGTGTCTGACAAGGCACTCCTGCCCCTTGGCTAATTTGAAATAAAACTCCTTGACCTTCTCCTTGAATCTCTCCATCTTCTCAGGGGTGATCTCAAAGTCATCTGCCGTGATGTTGTGATGGCTCATCTTGCTGGAGGCATTGAACAGGCAATAGAAATCGTAGGCATAGTCGAAAGCTTCCTTGTGGTGAAGGAAGATATCCATCGCAAGAGCCTGTCTTTCCTCCTCCCCTGTCGTCTCAATACCGTAACGCTGGACAGCCTTAACCAGGATATTCATCATCTTTTCACAGATGTCGTTGATGTGGGTAAAGTCCTCAAGGATACTGCTCTTTAGGTCTTCGTCCTGAATGGTATCAAGAAACTTGTTGACGGAGTCATAGTCGAAAGTCTTGAGAGAAGGAGACCCGCCACCCCCGACCTTCTGATTGAAATACTCCTCAACCAGAGGCTCAGGGATTGAATCAATAAATTTCTTTAGATTCAGGCTTCGGTGTCGGGGCATAAACTAACCTCCATCAATCTATTCCTCTAACATCGCCTCAAGCTCGGATTTGAAATCCTTGTAAGTGCCGTTGCTCAACGCCTTGAAAAACAGATCGAAGCTCTTAGGGGAGAGGAATTTGAAATAATACTTCTGCTCCTTTTGCAACCCGTTGACCCTCTCAAAATGTTCCCGTGCATACCGGAGCTTAGCCCTATTCTCATCAGTAACATCATTGTCCATCTTGATTTCCACCACAATAATATCGCTGCCTGCCTTGATAAAGAAATCAGGATTGAAACTGCCCTGCTTCGGATGTTCTCCCTTGCGCCAGGAATATTCTATGCTGTAGAAACCCACATCGAGGGATTTGATCCAGGCATCTATTGCCTTAGCGGTCTGATCGCCAGTCAACCCCCGGATAAACCTCCGTTCAGGCTCATAGGAAGCCAGGGCTACATTTAGGGGCGTCTTGAAGTTGTATTTATTTTCCACCTTGATCAGGGCCGACCTTGGAAGGCTCTCGTCCTCTTCAAGTTCCTTCAGCAGATTTCTATCCGCCGCCTCCCCCAGACTCATGGAATAATCATCGTAGAAGACTGTGCTATCCCGCCGAAGCGATCCCACACCCAGGCTGTTCTTGCCGATCTCTCTGGTGTTTATTTTGATGAGTTCCTGTGCCTCAATCTTGAGCCGTAGGCTTTTCGTCCCCTTTCTTCTGATGACGCCGAATGCCGCCAAAGTCTGATTACGGTTCGCTTCGCTGACCTTGCCACTCTCATCTTTGATTCTTTTAAGGGACTCTCTGATAATCTCTGTGATCTTCTCCTTTGGGAATTGCTCGCTATAGTGGGTCCCTGCCTCCTGATCAAAGATAAGAAGGCGATTGAAGACATCCTGCGCCACTTCTTCAACGGAATACATCTTGAACTCAATCAGGGTCTTCTTGACATCCTGCTCCCCTGAGACGGCCCTGACGTAGGTGGTGCTCTTTTCAACTTCCTCTGCTTGGCTCGAATAGGTGATATACCCTTTCTTCAGGAGTTCAAAGGGGTCTTCCTGAGGGTATTCCACCTCTTCCTCGTTACGCTTGTAATCAATGTTATAGAGGTCAAAGTTGTAATCCTCTTTCTTTGGCACCGGGTAGGAATGCAGGCGCTTCTCAATTTCCAGGACTTCATCTACCAGGTGCTTGATACTGCTTGACCACTTATCGTGATTGAAGATGGTTACCACCGGCTGATTGCCCCTGTAAACCTCAGGAACCCGAAGTCCCCTTCCCAGGACCTGGGCGATAAGAAGTTTTGAGTTAAATGCCCGCTCCTCGTGAGGGACGATCTGGAAGACATTTTTTACATCCCAGCCTTCGGAGAGCATGCTGACGGAGGTAATCCATTCAATCGGGTTGTCCCTGTCATCCACCCTCCGCAGGATGGGTATGTTGCTCTTGTGCTCATTGGCCGAGGTTACAATTAGCACCTTCTCAGCCGCTTGCTCTTTGCTGATCTCTTCTTTCTTGGCAAGGAAGGCAATCAGTTTCTCGGTGAGGCGCTTGCAGGCGGCGATGTTCTTGGTAACCAGGATGGTGATGGGCTTTACCTGGCGATATTTGACCGTCTTATTCTCAATGTGATTGTCGTAAATCTTCTGGAACTTCTCGTCTTCATTCCCTGAGGAGTCCTCTGCCACATAGCGGATAGATTTGACAAACTTCTCCTCAATGGAATCCCTCAAGGAGAAGCGATGAATGACGTCGGTAAAATAGTCGTCCCCGATATAGCAGGTGCCCGAAACATTCACGATGAATTTGAATCCGTATTTCGGATCAAGCAAAAATTCCTTCCATTTCTTGAGGGCGGTATCGGATGGGCTCATCAGGTGGTGGGCTTCATCGTTCAATACCAGTGTCCGCTCACCTTTCCCGGCAAGGCTGTCCTCAATGGCGGACTTGGTGTTGATGTAGGTGGCGTGGATGTTTTCAATGCAGATGTCCCCCTTCTGAATGGTATTGGAGGCATTGATGATGCTGGGATTGGCTATCTTGGAATCGGCAGGCAGAAGGTCCTTGAGTGTTCTATCAGCAGAGAGGTTCCGAAACTTCTCCGTCAAGCCGGCTTCAATGGTGTTGGATGGGCAGAGGACCAATACCTGATCCACGGCCCCCTCGACAAGCATGATGCGGGCGATGCCATACATTACATAGCTTTTGCCGGTCGCGGTCGCATGATCTAGGGAGCAGGAGAGTTTCTCCGGCAGTTGCAGGTGGCTTAAGAAATCCTCAAAAGAGGAATACTTCTCCTGAAGCTTGGGGTTCTTATGGTAGTTTTCCTCTGCCAGTTCCTTGAGGCTTTTATATTCACCACCTAAGAAGTAGCGTAGGGTAACCCGTATGGCCTCCTTCTGATACTCCCTGTCCCCGCAGAGGGCGTCCAGGAACGCCTCGTATTTATTCGGGTCAAATCTCTTTGGGTCGTAATTGGTAGAGACCTTCAGGACCAAATCCTTGTTTTCAAAGGTCTGTCGCTCAAGCATTATTTTCCTTTCTTCCCCGTGTCATTAAAGTCAGAAAGTGTTTTTACTTCCCGCTTTTCATTGCCAAAGATGTCGATGTAGATAATCATGATCTGCCCTTTGACCTTATCCTCGCCAAAACGTACCTCGTAGCCGTTCTTCTTCAAGTCCTCGGCGTAAAAGACCTCATCCAGGTCAAATACATCTCCGTCAAAGTCGTAGTCCAGCATGACCATGGAGAGAGTCTCTAAGTTGCTGAACTCTAAAGGCTTTCGAGAAATGATTTTGCTCTCAAACCCCTCAATCTTAATCACGCATTCTTTTGTCCCTTCGTCAATATTAAGTTGCCCCTTTTTCTCCTGAATGAAGTATTTGCATCCTACTGTCGGCACCTGGATGAAGTCAAAGCCTACGGCATCCACCGTGTCGTTGACATCCATCTCGCTCACCGGCTGCTTGATCTTGCTGAAACCTCGATTATGAATTTCCTCAATAATTGAGTAAGGGATGCGCAGGATATAATATCTCGTCTTGCCCTTTTCGATATAGTCCTCAAGGAACTGAACCGAGGCGGCAGGAGCGATGATAAAGAAGCGCCTGCCAATCTTATCACCCAAATACTTGTGAAGGTCGTCAATGAAGTCTCTACCGAGCACTGCATCGGGATGTTTCTGATAATTGAAAACCAAAACGCTGTCCGCCCCCAGGTAGCCGTCCAGTTCGATCTTTGAAATCTCATGCCGCTCATCCCGACACTGAAAGAGCTTGAGGGCAAAGTCCCGATACTGCTCCCAGGGGAGTTCCTTGATCAACTTGTAATCGTAAAGGCCGGCGTTATAGAGAGTAAAAGGCTTGGGAGGCTTGCCGTATTTCTTCTCGGGGTTTTCTAGGTCTTTACTCTTTGCGATATTTAAGAGCCGCTTCTGCATAGTGTAAATGGCTAACTTTCCGCAGTCCACCCCGATCCAGCGTCTGTCCAACTTCTCCGCTACCGCAAGGGTCGTGCCTGATCCGGCAAAGCAATCCAGCACAAGGTCGCCGGGGTTGGAGGAGACTTTGATGATACGGTCAAGAAGGGCTTCAGGTTTTTGGGTGGGGTAACCTGTATCCTCCTGAGAGTTTCCTTGCACAATTCCAATTTCCCAAACATCAGTTGGGACTTTTCCTCCTCTCTCTAACACTTTACTGATGTCTTTTTCACGAGCCCCTTTGTATTTTAGCCTTTCTAGGGTGGATTCTTCGTAAGGTATTCGAATCAAATCTGGGTTAAAGATAGTCGCTGAGACATCTTTTCCATATCGTAAAATCACCTCGTGTTTCTTGCCGAATGTTCTATCTCCAACAGAACCCGCTTTATAGTGCCATATTATTTCATTCAAAAAACAATTCTCTCCAAAAACCTCATCCATTATTGTTTTAACGTAATGCCCTTTTTTCCAATCCAAATGCACATAGATACTCCCATCCTCGCTTAGCAGCTCCCGCAGGAACACCAGCCTTTTCCTCAAAAACTCCAAAAACCTTGCCCCGGCAATCTTATCTTGATACGCCTTCTGGTCCTGGCTTCCCCTGAATTCCTGCCTGGTGGCAAATGGGGGATCAATATAAACGAGCCTCACCCCCGGCGTTCCATCAGCGTTCTTGAGTTTGCCTTCCTGCTTCATTTGCAAGAGTGTCTTCAACACCTGAAGGTTATCGCCGAAGATAAGCATGTTCGTCCAGTCGTGGCCGTTCTCGCCGTTGCGAAAGGTCTTGACCGGCTGTAAGGGCACGGCCATCGTGTCAGCAAGGATGTCCACCTCCCGCTCCTTGTCGGCATAGATGAGTTCGTATTCCTTCTTGGTGTCAAAGAGGATCGTCTTGTAGTCCTCCGGTAGAGGCTTACCCTCCCTGAGGAGGCTTACGACCCGTTCAATCTCCTGCTCTGAAAGTTTACGCATTGCTGTTACCTTCCCTTTCTTTCTTGCTTTTCATCCACTAATGACATTCTTTATCAATCAGGTATCGAATAATAGAGATGATAGAAGCGTTCTGATTTAGTTACAAAGCTTTAGGACCTACTCATTCAGGAAGAAATACTGCTCCTCTATAAGCTCGATGGTCGCCTTCCTCATGTTCATTTGCTCCTGGTATCTTGCGAATGATTTCTCGCTCATACAATATTACTATAATTATATAAAAATAGCTTGCGAAAGTCAAAAAACTTCAAAATGGATTGTGATAGGTCAGAACCATATTTCTCAAAAATATCGTGGTTGCATTTATGAATATTCGCCTTTAATTTTTCTAAACTAAAAACATAGTATAATAGCTGATTGTGCAAAATGTTATCGATCTATTCTATTCTATGGCCGGATTGGAGGTGAATGCTAATGGCAAGTGTAACATTGAGATCCAATGAATCTCAGGATTCCTTGGTGAAGCGCTTTCGCAAGAAAGTGGTAAAGAGTGGTGTGCTCAGCACCGTACGGCGAAAACGCTGGTTCATCTCCAAAGGCGAACAAAAACGCATGGATAAGAAAAAGGCGGTGCGCCGCTCTTATCG
>Ga0208196_1002996_pt1 | contig 14844 bp, 9 predicted proteins | sample AD_JPNNA7_MetaG_FD_184443 | JGI IMG/M metagenome (GOLD analysis project Ga0208196, IMG submission 184443) | Active sludge microbial communities of municipal wastewater-treating anaerobic digesters from Japan - AD_JPNNA7_MetaG (SPAdes) (version 2) | ecosystem: Engineered > Bioreactor > Anaerobic >...
CCGCGCAGGTGATCGGCATCCAAATCGAATATTAGGTCCGCTCCCTGCCATATCTTCTCTTTCATCGTCGGCGCACCGGGCCGCTGGTAATAGGCGGCGGAATGATAGACATGGCGAGGAATCATGGAGCGCACATAGTCCACCAGCTCCCCCCGGCTGAAGAAGGACTTGTGCCGGCGCATGCCTGAGTCATCGAAGAAGAGAAAACCCCATTCCCTGGACTGGAGGCCTGGAGGGGCATCCAGGGTGGCCTGGATATAATACTCCCGGAACTTCGATATGAGGAAGTTCATGGTCAGGGGGTTTATGCCATCACCTCAATACACCTCGGGCCGGCGGTCGGAAAAGCAGGGGATCTCACCTCGTACCTGGTCCCTCTCGGATAGATCGACCTCGCCGAATATGATCTCTTCGCCGCTCTCCGCCTCTGCCAGCACAGTGCCCCGGGCGCTGATGATCATGGAGCCGCCTCCTTCTGCCCAGTTGCAGGCCAGGTGAGGGATCTGGTTCTCTATCGCCCGGGCTAGGCTTAGCGCCCGCCACTGCTCCTCCCGCTGCGCGGGAAACTGGGCCACGGTCACCAGGAAGTCAGCATCCTGCAGGGCAAGGGAGCGGGCCACCTCGGGAAAGCGCAGGTCGTAGCAGATCTCCAGCCCCACCCGGCCCCACCTGGTGGCTATGGGGGAGATCGAATCCCCCCCATCGAAGTGCTTCTTCTCCTCGCCGAAGGGATGGATTTTGGGGCGCAGCTTCAGGCCGGTGCGGTCCAGGCAGAAGCCGAGGTTTGACCGGCCGCCGCGCACCGAGCCGATGATCAGGCAGTCAGAATCTTTTGCCAGAGCACGGAAGGGATCGAGCTCCTCAAATGCGGCTGTCCCTCTTTCCCAGAAGCGATCTTTAAATCCGGATAAAAAGAGTTCAGGATAAACCAAGATCTCGGCGCCGGCAGCGAGAGCCAATTTGGCCAGATCGAGAGCTCTTGATAGGTTCGCCTCAATCTCGCATGGCTTGATCTCTTGCTGAAGCAGGGCTGCACGCATGATGAAAAAGAAGCAAGTCCGGATATATCAAGATGAGCTTTATCGAGTTATTCTATACGGAAGGCCCGCATCAAGCGATAGCACGTCATTGGTCATCACCATTTATGATCGGCTTTTTCAGCATGACAAGATCTTCATCCGATCCCTGTCGGAAGATTTCGAGCCTTGATGATGCAGCCATTAAGCTATCCGCATGGATTGACTTGATCCGGAACGGAAAGAAACTCGGGCTATCTAGCAACTCTCTTAACGGGGCGGATCTATAAATCCAGGAATGGAGAGAGGCCTCTGCCAGCCAAGAGATTAATAGGGGATCTTCAATATTTAATGTCGTCCTGGTAGTGTAGATGCCCTTTACCTCAGTCTCCTTAAGCACGCCCCAGTCAAGGTACGAACGCAAGACTCGACGAGCTGAGCGAGAAACCGTTTCTCTCTCTCCGTATTGCTCACAAATCCTGCGCTGTACATGAGCAGCGGCTGCAGAATCCTGGAGTCTCAAGAGCCGACCCACCTGCAAAGCTACACTAGACCAAAACGGATAAACAGCCGTAGCCATGCCCCAATGTATAATCAGATGATCCGATCGTGGAAGACGCTTCAAATGTTCAAGCCCTTCGTCACGCAGTTCCTCAAGATCGGTCGGAATAGTCACCCACGTTTTTAGAAGAATTGTGATGATCTTTTCGCGATTGCTGCGTTTGGCCTGTCCACCCACAGAGACTTTGTCCTTAAGAAGCTCCTGAAGAGCATCTTTGACCACAGATTCATCATTTCCAGCCATGACTAAATTAGCGGTTTGTTCAAACCATTCCAGCCGCACACGCTGACTGAATCCGATCTGATCTGTTCGTCTTGTCATTGGCCCATCCTCTCTATATTAACAAGGGGAACAATGAGTTCTTCGATGGAACTGCCCCCATGGCATACAATATGCTGCCCCTCCTGAACAAATGCTTGTCTAGCCGGAGCCATAAGAGCCAAGTAGTCATCCGGTAGGCCTATGGGGTCCCATTCCAATGCAGAAGGAAAGTGTTCTTTTACCCTGCTGCGGAGGGCTTGATCAGGGTAGATGCGCACACGTTCACCACGAAGATCTGCCACTGCTCCCTCAGAAGGACGGCCGCAGCCTTCAGCCTCGATATTGCCATGATCTGAAGTTAGATAGACTTGGAATCCATTATCCAGAAGCAGATTGAGGAGATTGAGCAGATATGGCTGTTTGGCCCATTGACTAACCTGATTGTGCATCCCTGCAGTGCCCAATTCCATTCCATGCATGATCTTATCGACTTTGTCCACGACCAATCCAGCAATCCTTGTCCTAGGATGGGATAGCGCCTCCGACACGGAATCCAAACTGCCATCGCCCAGACCCTTGATGAACACGATCTCATTTGGCTTTAAGCCATGATCCGACCAGAACTGCCTCCATAGCGCAGCTTCTTTGTTCGTGGTCTGGATGCAGCTTGGGAAAAGTATGGGGGTTTTGCCAGCGAAGATGGCCTGGCGGGAAACGGATGTGAGGGACGGAATCCAAGCAAAGACCGCTCGCTCTCGGAACCGGAAGTTTGGATAGCATGAGTAGATGGTGTTTCGGACCACCAGCCATTGATCCATGGAGAGACCATCTACCACAATCAGAGCTACCTTCGCATGTGGGTCATCCTCTATATGACGGGCAAGAAACCGCGGGATATGATGCAACATCGCAGGAGGCACAGGCGGCAAGTTGATCAGCCCAGCATAGCGATTAAAGAGCCAGGCGGTGAAACAATCGTCCGTCTGCGACTGCAATCTCTTGGCGCGCTCATTCACTTCATCGACGAGACTATCGGGCTGCTCATTGATGAGCAGAACCAGCTCTGACCATCCGCGGGCAAAACGGAACCATTCAGTGTACTTTGCATCTTCGTCCGGAAAGGATGCTTGCAGACTCTCCATGAGCTTGTCCAGGCGACGTGATCTGTCCTCGACTGGAGCGGTTCGAATACCTATGCCTACCCAGGTCTTGGACAATGCGTCTGCATGATCGTGGGGTACGGAATGCAGCAGTCCCTCGACGAAAAGGTTGTCGATGTAGACGCGGATATCATCGTGATCGAAAGGCAGATCAACTGGCCCCTCAAAGGTCAAACGGTAGGACTTCTTACCTTCACCAACAACGTTTATTCCTTTGGCAGCTTCGCGGTCGAGGAATATCGGCCACCTCTCTTGTAGGAATGAGAAGAATGCTTCTCGATCCGTAACCAGTGTCTCAAGCGGCCAGTCATCGAATTGGGCACTCTGGCGAAGGAGTTGGATGAAGCGCTCGTCCAGCATTTTCGGAATGCTCTGGCCGCGATAGTGGCGGCGCAGCAAAACCCGCAAGAGATCCGATGGCTGTTTGATCAGTTCGGGCACGATTTCAAAGACGTGTAGGAGGATGAACTCCTTGGTGGCGTTATCGCCCAACCGGCCCGGAGCATGCCTTCTTTGAGCCTCATACAAAGCATCGAGGTCCCCGCGATCAAGGGCGGCTATGACCGGATAGCTGAGGTTCGGGAAGACGTCTCCCAGATTGAACGATAGCTTGCGGCCTGCCTGAAGCAGATCATCGGGCAATCCACCGAGGTCGCTGGCTTGGGAGCGCAATACGACACATTGGTCAGTATGCTCGCCCCGGTCCCAGTGGGATCGGAACTTCGATTCATAGGCGTAGCGGAATGCGATGTGGTCTTCGAACGGCATCAGCTCGAAGCCCCGTTCGCGGACACCTTCGAGAATCCCTTCTTCGAGCAAAAGACCATCTGGATCGGCCACCAAAGTGAGGGGTGCGACCTTTGGGGGGAACTCCTTCAGGATTTGATCACGCCAACTACTCATGCCACCGCCATTCGCTTACAATTGCATGCGTTTTGAAGTGCATAAGGACCACATATCTCTGTTAAGCTACCACATCATTTCCGCTTTTTGGCTCCAAATCGATCTCTGTGCTTTTTCCATACGGCTTCTATATCAACCCCAGCGACAATTGCTGACTGAAGCTTTTCCAATGCCTTTTTGCTGTAACCTTTGAAGGTCGTGGATTTTCTTCGCAATATTTTAAAGCATTCTGGATCGCTTTGAATGCTCAACTCAAGTATCAAAGCGCTAGTTTTCGGTCCGGATATGCCTAACTTCTTGGCAATATCATCCCTGCCAAGGTTGTATTTGTCCCAGATATTGATTTCTTGTTTGATCAACGTTCCAACGACGCGCTCGTTGTCTTTGGCAATACGGAAAGCAATATCGGCATCTTTTTTAATCCGAAGAAAAATCGGAATCCCGCCTCCTTGGGTATCAAGTTTGAGTTGAGCAACTTCGGGCAGTATGACACTCCAATCGTCCCCCTGCCGCCTTCTGCTTATGGCCTTTCGCAATTCGCTTTCAGTTACTCGCTCGGCGCTTTCACGAGTAGCCGTTGCCAGAGCCAAAATAGGTCTCAATCTGGCTGCTGCTTGGATTCCTTTTCGACTCCCTGCGTGTAATAGTTCGTCGACCTGGCTCAGTTCGCTATCTATTAGAATTTTTAGATCTTTCGGCGGCCGCGTCGAAACTGGCAAAACTCTCTTGGGTATGCAATCCGCAAGCCTCTCCGCGAAGACCAATTGCAGCAAATCATCAAATAATGTGACTGCTGCTTGAGCCTGGAGATAAAGAAGATCTTCCGAAACCTCTTGATAGTAATGAATAGCAATGTCTCGATGGGCATCAAGAATCGACAAAGTAGCGCGCTCATCGGCGGAGATCACTTTGATCTCGTTCTGGGCGATCTCCAAGCACTTATCGAAACCATAGGTGTATTTCTCCCCCTTTGCATGAACGGTTCCCGTCTCGTCCTTGATAATCGCCTTCAACAACATCTCGAAGGAATGATGTAATAGAATCAAGACGCTTTCCGAGCGCCCTTTGTCGTGTGGTCGGTTGAATAGTTCGATTCCGAGTACCAAGGAGTTAACGGCTCGCTTCTTAAGCTCTGCAACATCCCTCTTGGCTCTTGGCATTCTTATTCCTTTCCAGAACGTGTGAGCGCCTGGTCATACCACATGAGGAGTTTGGGGTCTTCATGGAGAATGTTATCCGGAATCTTACGGGCCACGTTGATTATGGTGGTATAATCACGTTCCTGCCATGCTTTCTTGAAGCCGGCGCGGACGGCCTCAAGACGGAAAACCTTAAGACGTTTCTGATCAGACATCCGGTACTCATCGAACTCCTTGAGCAGCGACCTCTCCCGCAGCTTCTCCAGGTCTCCTGCCTGGTTGGGATCGGGCACGTACCAGCGGTCCTTGCCTTTAGCCCTCAGCCTTTCATCATCCTTGGGCAAGCTGCGCAGGTCCTTGAAGTTGGTGGATAAGTAGCTGTGAATGCGGCTTGGCACCTCGCCCCTGCCATCGTAGCGAAGGAAATTCTGTGCAAGCAATTCGGATAACTCCAGCATCGCCTCATGTTTTTGCCATCTTCCGATCTGCGTCAAAAATTGAGGGTGAAGTTCCTGGAAGGTCTGGGGCTTCTTGAGAATCTGCTGTTTGAGCCACAGTATGGCCGAGGACTCATCTGTGATAGAAAGCTTAAGCTGCAAAACCTCTCGGATAGACATGCGTTTTTTATCATATTCAGCTACCTGTTCAGGAAGGAAGTACATATTATCACGCTCAGCGAATCTCTGGACGAGCCCTTCGTAAAACTCTGCAGAGGATAGCGGAACTGTTACACCGCGCTGAACATGGAAAGCTACCATGCGGTCAAAGAGCAGGAAATTTTGACGCTCGGCAATGACCTGTCCCTTGTTGTCCTTAGAGACGAAGATAGGGAGGAGCTTTAGATGTGTACGAATGAAATCCCAGACACCTTCTTCGGTTCCGGCTTCGAGATTAAAGCGCTCCTCTAGGCCGCAGTTGGGTTTGTATGCTGAAATTGCAAGATCTTGTTTGACTGCACCAGCGTAAACATTTGCATTATAGCCGCCCTGTTTTTTATCGAGAATGGCTACATTGGCAATGATGAAGCCTGCTTGTTCAAGAGCCTGCTGCAAAGAACTCCATACATATGCTTTAGTGTTGGAAAATTCCACAGTGATCCATCTTCCTGGCTTTAAAATCCTTCTAAATTCACGAAAGCAATTCGTAATAAGCAATTGATAGTCGCATAGTTCTTTATTTTGCCTTTTATTGATAATTGCTTCATCTTTAATATTTGTTGAGACCCTTAGCCATGCCTCCCAAATCGTATTAAGATCAGAATAAGCTAAATTGGATCCAAAAGGAGGATCGATGAACATGTAATCTATTGAATTATCAGGAATTATTAGCTTTGTTGATGAGCCAGTTCCGATAATAGACATGCAGGCTCTTCGCAGAACTTGTTTAATCGCATTTACACGTATTGGCCAATATTTCAGAGGATTTTGTTCGAGAGATATGGTCGGTGGGTGAAGCATGCCTTTCATATTGCCAGAGGCAGCACCACCGCCTCCTGTGAAGTAGTTGGATATGTGCAAGTTGCTAAGCTTTGAAAGTCTCATAATAAGGCTTGTGAATACAAATTTACTCTTATTGCTATTGCAGCAAGCCCACAAGGCACTTGAGCATATTAAATTACGTCGAGTGAAGAACAAATCTTGATGCATAATTCCTAGACTGCGTGGTTCATCTGTTTTCAATCCTGCTGGAACTTCTGAATCCGGAAACCAATAATCAATATTTGCCTCTTCAATTCTTTGAAGTATTGATATATCGAAATCATCAATTCGCTTTCTAAAGCTCTTGTTTCCAATCGCATAATTAATTTCAACAGGAATTTTTTTAGGTGTTCTATCAATCCGACCTTTGACTCGGTTCAATGTGGTGGACCATACTCGTTGTAATTCTCTTTTTGAGAGTCTTGCCATGCAATTTGGGCATTCAAAATTTTCTAGGACACAACCTCTCTCGTGATCAATTGCGACATCCCAAAACGTAATCTCTTTCCCACATACATTGCAAATAAAGACATCACTCCAAATTACATAATTGATCTCGCCGAAGGCATCAGAATCTATATGCCTTGTTTTGTACATCCAAGCTAGATCTGCCTTGGTCTTTTTAAGAATATCTCTACATTCAGCAAGATATTGTTCCTCCACTGCGGCCAAGTTATACCCCTGCGCAATAAAAGTGGCAGCAGGACTTAACTCGTTTTGAATAGAGTATCTAGTTCCCCACTTAACATCAGGCATGTCAATTGAAATCTTTGCCTTGATATCCAAGTCGGGTTTGCCGCATTCTCTTGCAGCCACTCCGGTCATTCCAGTCCCGCAGAACCCATCAAACACGATATCCCCCGGCTCGGTATAATGGAGGATATATCTCATGATTGCTTTATGCGGCACCTTCGTGTGGTAGGAGTGTGCATTATATATCGGGTCGTTCTTGCCTTCACTTACATCCGCAGCAAAAGGCTCACGTCTGTAGGGCTTTGACGGATCATAGGTCTTGCCATAATACCTGATGAAGTCAGCAATAAACGGATTCGGACAGGCGGTATAATACGGTGGGTCAGACAGCGCCAGGATGTCCTCATCTGAGCCGATGGGAAATCCTTCAATCTTCCGGAATTCGGGATCCTTAAGTTTTTCTCTCAGAATGCAAAGGAAATGCTCTCGGCGGGCGTTATCATCCGGAAAGCTCATGCCCAAACATTCCACCGGGCCCTGTGGTTTTGTATTCCCAAATAGGATTTGACTGTTGCATTCGGTTCGCTTATGCTTCTTCATGGTTTTCCTCATTCTTAGCGACCTTAAAAGTGACCAACCTTCTGCCATAGAGCGAACTTGTGCAGTGCACAGGTTGGATGATTGATTGAGTGTGTCTGTTCTGCCGGAAGATGCGGTTCATGAGTTACCTCTGCCCTCTGCGTTTGCCCTCCAGGAAGAGAGAATGCCAAGCCCGTCCTCAGTGATCACATATGCTTGGTTCGGATGATTGGGCTCCTCGGGGTGGGTCATTCGAACCAGATTAGCCTTAATCAATGGCTCCAAATGCGTGCGTCGGAAAAAGGTACGATGAGATACGCCAAGTGTCTTCATGAGGTCGGCCTGGGTTCGTGGCACCTCGCAAAGCGCCATGATCTTTCGTTGCGGTTCAGTAAACTTGGTCAGTTTTGGAGTGACCAAGCTAACCGCCGCCACCCCGCTAAGTTGGTCAGTGACCAAGTCTCTTGCAAGGGGAGGTACTTGGTCATCTTGAGCGAAGCGCTCCTGAAGATGAGACGCCAGCTCCCAGCTCACTCTTGGCTTCACAACTGCAAGAAGCGTTTGGGTGACCAAGTGATCTAATACTTGTTCGGCCTCTCCGGAGCCGCGCCCAATCACTGCTTTTGCATCTGTGACGCCGACTACACCTGCACGACAGGCATACGCAATTACCGCTGCTTCTTGCTCGGTGAGCCTTACGCCCAACTGGGCTTGGAATAATCGTTGTTCTTCGGTCAACAATGTCTCCTTAAGCAATGTGATTTCGAAGGTCTTTTCCCGCTTGTCGTTAACGATGCTCGGAGGGACGAATCCCAACTGCCGCCAATTACCGAAAATAGAACGAACACCCGTGCCAGCCTGATCGCTCAGACCGATGCGTCTAAAAGCCGCCACAATAGCAGGGTTGCGGACTTCTTTCTCAGTTGGGTCTAAGAGTTGATCCATGGTGACAAAAGCATCTCCAGGATTCCAAAAAACGGTACGGTCCAAGAATATCTTGATGACCGGCTTTCTTGTTTGGTCGCCAAAATCCTGGTGGATAAGCAAGTTAATGGCAGCCTCACGGAAAGATATGTAGTCTGGCGGATCGTCATGGCGGCGCAAGGTGGCAGCATCAATTGAAAAAGGTTTTTCAGCAAGGCGAAAATACTTCTCGACGAGCAACTGCCAGGCATGGATAATATTATCCTCCACAACAACCCGGTCACACCACCGGTGTTCAGGTGACCAATCGTCGAATCGCGCATCAATTCGCTGGTAGTCCACAATGCCACGCGGCAACAAATAGCGTAACAGCCTTGACTTGCCGAAGAGCAACGCAGCCGCTCGCGTTGGTCGAAGCGCATTGTCCGATTCGACAACAAAGCCCCATTCATTAAGAAATTCAACATCGCTTAGGTCAGCATGGCGGTTAGCTTGTTTTTCTTGAAACACACGGCGATACCATGCGACCGACGCCTGGTCGAAAAAATCCTCTGCATCCAGATCGGACATGACCCCGCTGTCGTATGGGATATCCCCTGCATCACGAAGGAAGCGTCTAATCTCGGAATCGGTGCATCGCTCATCTCCTCCCCCTCGCCGGATGTAAGATTGTTTGATGTCGCCGTTCAAACAAATCGGTTTATCCTTGCGACGCGCTTCAGGCACATGAAAAACCAACAAAGTCATTCCATCATGCACTACAGTACTTTCTTGAACCGATATCGAGCGCTTAAACTTACCGCCAGCACGCAAGCAGCTCAGGAAGTCGTTCTGAACTTTGTCGACTTCGATTACCCCTACGATTTGAAACGATCCCCTTTTGTCCTCGACGCCGAAGACTAGATGGCCCCCTGCAGTATTGGCAAACGCAGAAACGCTTTTGTATGTGTCACTCGGCACATCATGCTGGGCTTTCTTAAATTCGATATCATTCCATTCGTACTTCTTGAGACGAGCTATCAATTCTTCCTGATTCATTTCGCTACTCCAGCACGATTCTCACTTTGCCTGGTTCCTTTCCTTTGGTAAGTCTATCTAAGTATTCCTCAAACCGCTTCCTTATCTCTTCCGGGGTAGCAGGAGAGCCGCCTGCGAGAAGAGCGTCCTGCAGATCCCCTATTTTTATCGAGACCTTAGTGAGTCCTGAAAGGATGTCCTTCAATGCCTGAATGAAGTTCTGATTCAGGTCATCCGGCAAGGCCCGCGTTCTGATGAAGTCGTCAATCTTTTTGCGCGGTTCAGGCTTGAGGAGGCTCAAGTCCTCTTTGATTGTTGGGTCTTCAAGGTTGGAGAGCAGTGTCTGAGCCCAGTTATCTACCAGATTATCGAGTTCGTTGTCCAACTGATCCAAAATCGTTGCTGCTGGTGCAGCGGGAGCTTCCCCTCCAGGTCTGAAGTTGCAGTGTGGGCAGACCGGCGAGGCTTCTAGCTCCTGTTCAATGAGTGAGGCGCAGCTCTTCAAATCCTCAAGCCGTTTCCGGAAGTCCAAAAGTTGCTGGCGCGGCATCAGGTCAATGTGGGATAGCGTCTGCAGTTTCTTGAGCCTATCGTCGCCCATGAGCTGGACCTTGCGCTTATCCTCATTCACACCTAGACGCGCCTTGGAATGCATGAATAGGTATGAAAGCAAGTAGGATCTCTTTAGTTCTCTGAGCTTGAACTGAGTCTGCTGACGGAAATTGGGAATGCTCCTTTTTGCTGGATCGCTGATTGATGCCAAAACCTCATTTCGCGTCGTCTTCATCTTTTCAATCCATTCGTGGCTTGCAGGCAGGACAGCCTCAGCGGTGGATAAGTACGAGGCTGTAGGTCCGAGGTCGGCTATAAGGTCCTCAAGCGCTTTGATCTCTGCCAGGGAAGCAAGCCCATCCCGATGGGCAGAGACTTCTGGGGCATCATAACGAAAATTCTTTAGTTTGCCGGTCGTCGTGTAAGCCTGTAGAGATTCGAGGAAGTTCTTAGTAGCACTAAGTTTGGTGCGAATCATCTCTGCTTCATCCTCAGGCAGAAGATTTCGACCCCAGAAGAACAGGCCGCCCTGCAGGCTCTGCTGTACGAGCACTACCTGCTCGACAGTCGCCGTAATATCCTTCTGAAGCTGTTGCACTGGCTCGTCATTCCCCATGGTAATCTGTTGGACAAAGCCAGGAGGAAGTCCGAGCAGCTCAAAGAGGGCCTTGAGAGCTGGAACGTTCCAATCCTTAGGCCTCTCGATATGTTTGAACTGCACCAGTTCATCGATGCTAATGCCGGCCAATTGTGTAAGCTCTGTTGCACTGAGTTTCTTGCTCGGAATGGAGAGAACCACCTCACCAGAATAGACCAGAGCGGCCAACACAACCACTGCCCATTCAGGCTCAAGCCGGAAGTTCTCTGGTGCCAGATACTCGACGCCGAGAATATCCTGGATCACCTCGGAACGGTTGATTACCTGGCCTTGACCCTTCATCTTAAGCAGTGATAGTATGTGCTTAGCGTACCTGGATTGATAGGGATCAAGTCTATCTCCATCAAGAAGCTCCAGAGCATCCAGCACCGCAATAGCCTGCTTTGTGCGATTCGGTCCAGCGATAGCGCGTAAGGCGTCCTGGGCAACGAGGGGCCGACTCTTTCCAGTGATGAGCACGGAGAAGTGTGGATATTCAGGAGCCTGATTCTGAAAGTGTGTGCTTAGGCAGATGCTGGCGATGGTGTATACCATGTCGCGGAAGTTGATGCGTTCATGTGGGCTGGAGGGTGAAAATTCACGGATTGACCTGCCTTTAGCCCAGTCATTCATGGACTTGGTACGCCCCTGGTAGGTAACTTCTAAGGCGTTGGTCATGTTCTTCTGAAGCCACTGAACAAGGTCACGAAGGAAATGTGATGCTTTGGAATCGTAGGTAGACTTGGCATGACCTGAGGCAGTGGATGTGAGGTCCAAGGCAGCGGCGTAATTTCGAAGCGACGAGCGGAATTCATCATCTGTGTTTGTTAAACGCAGGAACAACTCGTCTGGCTTTTTCTCGTCTGTGAAATGAGGTGGATCAAAAGGTTGAATGAAGTAAAGATAGAAATCGCGCGGCGGTATTGCCGTGGAACGCTCATTGGCCGATCCAAAGAATAGATATCCTTGGCGCATAGCTTTGCGCTCCACCCATTCAATCTCTCGCTGCCATATATTGTACCCTGTCCTATAAGTCTGGTCGGTGCATTCCATGACCCGCTTGAGTGCCTCGTAGTAGTAGCGGTCGAGCTGAGATAAATCAAGGCTTTCGGCTCGCTTCTCGATCAGTGCATCGAAATCTTCGGTCTTCTTAAGGTCCAGGTAGTACTGGCGGTTTTCGGGGTTTACAGAGATGAACTGACCGCTTACTGTCTTGTGAATTTCACGCAGAACAGTCTCTACCTGAGAGAGAAGGTCGTCGGCGGGATCGCCACCAAGCTCCTCAATACCTGGCTGAAAGAGGCATAGGCCGTCGCGTAACTCAACTGTCGTTGCACCTAGTGGAGCATAGATATCTCCGGTCGTGAGCCGGTTGACAGATAGCGCATGGATGATCCTCAAGGCCATGGACCGATAAGCAGGGCGAGTGAAGACTTGCTGTATACGTGATTCAAGCACCTGGCTGCAGTCGATGACCGCCTTGATGTCCGGGATGGCGCGGAAGGAAGGATTCTCTCGCAGAATCGTCCAATAGCTATCATAGGCGATGACACCAGGCCAGTTCTCAGGCACTTCTTGATCCATCAGCTTCTTCATAGCCAGTGACACCGTCTTAAGAACCTCACGCTTTTCCACTGCTGTTACTCGTTCAAAGGTGTCGATATAATCAGGATGCACTGGAAAGAGCCGCACGAACTCATCCATGCGCTCGTTCATATGTCCATAGAACTTCGAGAAGGGAGTTAAATACTCACGAATTTTCACCTGCTGGTCAGCAGTCTTCCTGAGCAATCGCTCGGCTACTACAAATTTTATGTCTGTTTTTGCGATGTGGACTTGCTCGAAACGGGCTCTAATAACTCGGAGAAATTCCTGGCCGACAAAACCAAAACGAGGGCTGTCAAAGATGGCTTCCTGGACGCCCGCAATGAAACGAAACCGCAGGTCCTTGCAGACCTCGCCAATTTCACGCAGAAAATTAAGGTCAAGTATAAGTTCCTGGTCCTTGCGCGTACGTAGGTAGTCGAGCAATTCGTCCAGCACAAGGAGCAAACCCTGGTCAGGATACACCTCGTGGAAGGCGGTCATCATCTCTTCGAAGGCACGTTTGTTGTTAGGCACTTTGTCCGCCGACGGGAAGGAATAAGACACACCCATGTCGGCCATGTGTTCCTCGATCTCAGCCACGATGATGTCGCGCAAGGACATGGTCGTCGCGCCGATCTCAGCTCGGACCACCTTGAAGCGGCCACTGATCTTGCCCATTGCAGTTGCCACCCGCATGTTGTTCAGGCAGGTCAATAGATCGCCGTTCTCAGCCAGGGCTGAGATCGCGGACAAGAGATGCGATTTGCCGGTGCCATAGTTGCCGACGACCAGCAGCCCTTTGTTATCCATTGGCTGCTCGAACTGAAGCTGAGGAACGACAAGGTTGACCAGCTTCTCGGCCATCTCATCGGAGATGACGTAGGTCTGGACAAGTTGGCGGGCAGCAGTAGCCTCATCGGCATCCCTCAACTGGACCACTGACTCGATAGGCTCGAACTGGATCAAATCTCCATATTTCATAGCATCAGCACCTACGCTTTTTGTTATTCGTCTTCATGCAACGGCCTCTTTGCTCACTAATAAGAAATCAAGTAAAGGGTATCTTTTGTATTCAGCATGGTCCGGTGTCGCGTATATCACGTGATTGCTTTCGATTGAGCCATTCCAGGCCGCGACCACCGTCTTGTTCCGCGAAATCCCCTGCAGAAGCCGCAGCGGGTCTAGCATGAGCGATACATCAAACAGGATTTCTATATTGTCCACCAAGATCACATCATCCGCAGATGTACCCACAATTTCTGTGAGGAGTCGCGGCAACTGCAAAGCCCTCTGACGCTCGGTGAGGTCGAGCATCCGCCGAGACAGCTCGAGATTGACGTTGAACAGGGGGGCGGATGTGCGCTCGTGAACAACCTGGAGCGCAGCGGTCTTACCAGAACCGGCTTTGCCTACCAGAAGGACAAGGCGATAGTACAGCTCAGCTGCTTGGCGAACTCGGATTATTATTTCGTCGGCGAGAGGCTCGAGCATAGAGTTCTACTCCTAGATTCGGCTCGTTCGGGCTGCGTTTTTTCAAGCCAATGACTCTATATGGATTTCAAGTCCTAGCTGATCTATGTATGGTACTCCGCATTCCCAAACAAGCTGCAAAGCGTGAATATCTTATCACAGATAGCAGCTAAATCTTTGGTGGTCAAGACTTCCTTTGCGTTCATATCAATCATACGCACCACTTTATTTTCAAGTAGAATCAGACTCAGAATATTCCCATATCAAGCATAATTTAAATTTATTGTTAGGTCTGATCCAGCGCTCTTGGAGATTATGTCCCCACGCAACTCACTCCTGCAAGGGAAAGCACGCATGCTGAAAAAGAGGCAAGTTCGTATATATTAAGATGAACATAAGCTAGGCCTGGATGCCCAAGAGCTATAGGCGCTGGATATATGAGATCCTGGAAGAGGAGAACCATGCAAACGGCTGGCCGAATCGGGTCAACCTCGCACTCATGCTTTTAGTGGTTCTCAATGTCGTAGCGGTGATCATGGAGACGGTGCAATGGCTCTACTCCGCCTACGGACCCATTTTTGAAGCATTCAATGTATTTTCCATAGGAATATTCACCATCGAGTATATCCTGCGCATCTGGAGCTGCATTGAAGATCCAAGATACCGCGCTCCTCAGGGCAACAGACTGCGCTTTGCGATAACTCCCCTGGCTATGGTGGACCTTATAGCTGTGCTTCCCTTCTATCTTCCATTCGTCATCGCCGATCTGAGGTTCGTTCGAGCCATGCGCCTCTTCCGTCTCTTCCGGATTTTGAAGCTGGCCCATTACTCGCGCGCCCTGCAGACATTCGATGACGTCCTCCGGC
>Ga0208196_1002997_pt1 | contig 14840 bp, 21 predicted proteins | sample AD_JPNNA7_MetaG_FD_184443 | JGI IMG/M metagenome (GOLD analysis project Ga0208196, IMG submission 184443) | Active sludge microbial communities of municipal wastewater-treating anaerobic digesters from Japan - AD_JPNNA7_MetaG (SPAdes) (version 2) | ecosystem: Engineered > Bioreactor > Anaerobic...
CCCACGATCCGCGGAGCGGAACAGGTTTAGCAAACCTGCGCCATACCAAGCTAGGCGACCTCGACTCTGACCCTCGAAGCTTTACCTAAGACTATTTAAAATCTGCGTTGCGGCAGCAGCAAACCGCTAGTCGCGAATTTCTAATAGTCATGCTCCTATGTTGCATCAACGCCCATACAAGGATAAATAGATTGCTGATACCACAGCGCTTAACCTGTATCATACATTTATCACTTTTTTCTAGTGTGAAGCAAGCCATTATGCCTTTATTGTCTCCAAAAAGGGTAAGATAAAATACTTGGGTATTCCGCAATATCTAGAATATTGTACAAATTATATATTCTTATAATTATTTTAGCAAGTCGCTTTCGTTTTTTTGGCGTATCATATCCACGTAATATTGCGAATGAGGCTAGTTCTTTGCCCCTCCTTGAAATTGTTGGATAGGTTCTATCATGAAGTAATTGATATTCGCGCCATTCGCGCATAGCAGCATCATCATCTATTAATTCCCATTTTAATATCTCCCCGGCATAACAAAATGTATTAGCTAACTTATCAATATCATTGATATATGATTCACCGGGATACATATTTATAAATTTTCTCCCATCTGGTATGCATTTGTTAAGATAAAATTCTAGTAAATCAAATCCATAAGTGCCCTGCAAACAGGAATCCACAATAGGATCTTCTAACAAACTCTGTATATTTTGTGCTACAATTTCATATCCGGGAGGAGAATTGATTTTATACGACAAGCCGCGTGCCTTAAGCATGACGTGGCTTATTTCATGTGCAATTAGAAATGCGTCAGCATAATCAGTTGGAAGTTGGGCAAGAAATACTACATCCATTCCCGTGCTGGCATCAACAGCAGAATATGCATAAGCACCATTCATGTCTTCTTCAAGACACCATTCTATTGCCGATCCGCTCTTTAAAAATGGTTTATATTCATTACAATAGAAATCAGAAAATTCTTCAAAACTAAGCAACGGCGTGATCACCATAGATTCATCAAGCCGCGTATATTCTACCGATGAAGGCATACTAATAATTCAGTCCACCATATATTTAAAGTTTTTGCTAATAATCAATATAATTATCGACATTCAGTGGTCGGGCTCCAGAGCCTACGGCGTCCCCCTTCACAAGTGAAGGGACGCCTTCGGCCCCTTCGCCCTTCCCCCCTTTGCGTCGTTGCGAAAAAAAATGTTATGAAAAGCGATTACTAGCGTTCACGCTATTATAGGCTCCACATCTTCCGAAAACACTTCGCTGTCTTCATCAGCCACGCTAATTAAGACGCACCTGCAATTTGGATGAAGTCCGGGGGTCATTACTCCACCAGAAAACATTTCACCGATAGGCACAACCTCATAATCCATCGCGCTGCATTCCGGGCAGCTCCTTTCATCATTTGGACACCGCCACATCTTGTACTTGTGACCTGCTGCCTTTGCCCGTACCACTATGCCCTCATTTTGCGCTCGAACGTACTCCGTCCTATAGATCTTGTCTAACCTAGCAGGCCCTTTGTATTGGTCCTCAAAAGCATCCTTAAACGCATCCTCGCCTTTGCCCCAATTCTCGATCATTTGGCCCTTAAGAATCTGGATATCGGTCGTTGATAAAGTTTTCACTAATTCCATACCGTGCTCTAAAAAATATTTAATAGCCGCATCAGACCCTACTAAAGCCGGGGCAACCGTTCCAACTGTATCGCCAACAGTGCCCATATTAAAAGCCCCTTGTATTGCGTCTTGCCACGCCTTTACCCACAGCTTCCAATTACTGTCTTTAATGCCTTTGCCGACTTTCGCCAAGACCAGCGGCCATATAGCCACAAGCCAATCCGGGTCTTCTTCCACAAGCCAATCCTGATCGTCTTCTTCCAAAACAATACTATCAATCAGGTCTTGTATCTCTTTTGGGATCATGTCTATCCCGAATTAGTTTTGAAGTATCCAATATCCTGCAATGTGCTCACAATGTCAGGCATTAAAGGAGACTTTTCAATCCCGCCATTCGCACTAGCATTGCTTATTTCCTGTCCGCTCATAGGAACGGGTTTTGCTGCTGCTAATTGCGGTGCTTCTCGCTTGATGCGTTCCATCTCTTCATCAGCTTCTTCTCGCGTGCAGCCATCCAAGCGCATAATTGCAGAAGACCTTGAAGTCAGACCGCTATTGGCCCTTGTCTGTTCAATCATGCTATTTTCAAGATCATCGCTAGGCAGTCCATCTTGCCAACTGATTATGCTAAGTTCAACGACAGTAGCATCCTTTATCCGGCCATTAACATCCAGAATGCTTGCAGCCTTTATTGCCCGTTTGAGAACTTGATCGAACCTAACCCTAATGCGATTACAGTGACTGATAGTCCTTAAAAGCAATCTTCTCAAAGCACTCCCAGATGCAACAGCACCGCCGCTAAAATCTCCAATCGCAGCAGGATTCAAATCTGTTACCGCATATATCATGCTAACAAGTCTGTCCATTTCCTGGAAGCTGCTATCCAGTTTGCCGTCCCAAGTAATATATGCGGGCCCATTCTCATCCTTATTGACCGGAAAGAACCTCCCGTTCATTCGCATCGTTTCCTCGCCCGTTTCCATATCCGTCGTTAGCATAGATGATGGCCCTGTCATCGCGGGCCTACTATGAATATCAAGGATAGACGACACCTTTATAATGCGTGTCTCAAGTTCCTTGACTAGGTTTTCGATGCTATCATAATCACTAATGCCATAAACATCATTGCGCCTCTTGATATTAGACACCACAAAAACAAGGGGGTAAGGCACTCCAGTCTCAACATGCTTAGGCACATCCTGATACTTCGCAGATACTCTTAAATCGACTTCGTGGTCTATCTCATCGCCATTCAACCAATAAAGGTGATTATCGATAGCGCCCGCAGTATGCACTTCAGTCCGCAACAGATTTGCTACACTATTTCCAATCTGCTCCTTGAATTTCCAGGCCAAGACATGCGCCACATATTCATTTACGTTATCAGGATTGACTACCGGAAACCAAATACTCGGATCTATATTTTCTATTATGCTGCCCGGTTCCGATCCTGATCCCACGAACCTAACCTTCACAATAGCATTGCCGAACTGGATAAAATTATTACAGGCATTATAAAGCACAACACTCAGGTCACTTCTATTAACAATGCCGTCCAATTCCGTTTGTCCAACCGTATTCATAAGGCGCGGCGGCTCTCCTACCACCATATCACTATAAACGCTAGTAACCACCTTGAACCAGTTCATCGGCAGCTTCTTGCCATTATATATCCTCGCAAAGAAAGAACTCACTAAATCGATATTATCTTCGATATCCGCAAGATCCCATAAGTCGCCCCAGACCGCTTCATGTCGTCCCTCATACAATAAATTATATTTATCATAAGATAATAATCTGTCCTTTTCATCTTCTGGCGGAAAATGACTTCCTGGCCGCATCCAATTCATATCAACAAGCATAAAAACTCCAAACAAACAACAATATTATTTTAACGTTTATATTATTTTTAAACGCGTATACTATTGACCGCATACTTAAGCGCATCAACTGCATGGTCATCGATCTTTTGGGGCTTATCTTCGCCCCTGTCAGCCGCAGATTGATCCCATGCATAAGTTTCCATTTCGCTAACAAGCACCGGACATCTTTCACTATTTATGATAAGGTCGCCATTACCAATCATAGACGCTATTTTCCTGATACCGCCCAGCACATCATTATCAGCAGCCCGTGCCTTATGCAATCCATCTCGCTGCAGCTGCAAAATAAAGGACGCCGCACTCGGATCAACTTCTATCGTGCTCGCATACATTCGTTGCGTATTGTCCCCATAAGTGATGCCAGGCTGCCCCGAACTATAGCCCCACTGCTCCGACGCAAACCGCGCCATATCCTTGCTATAATCAGCATCCGTCTTCTGAGCATGCTCGACCACACTATCCCAGTAGTACTCGCGTGCTACATACCATGTGGGTTTTGCCCTTCCAGGCACCAAATACTTCTCCAGGGCCACAAAAGCGCATGCATTATGCGTGCCATAATCTGCCCCAATCCGCAGCTCCTTAGGCCGCAAAGTACTGGGCGGCACTCCACAATGCTTTCCCTTATCAAATAGTCCAAAAACCCTTCCTTCCGCCGCAACCCAATTCCCCAAAATGAACCGATCATAAAAGACAGTCCCCTTAGGATACTCTTTCTCAAGGTCTCTCTTGTATTCCAGGGGCAGATACGGATTATCATCCAGCGTGAACTTCCAAACCTTTATATTAAGTTCATCGCTTCTTTGAATGAAATTCTTATAAACGTAATTTCTGGGCGTCTCCGGATTACAGGTCAAGTAAAGCCTAGCATCCTGATCGCTCAACCTAGACAATAACATGTTGATAAAGTTTTCAGGTATTGTTGTGCACTCGTCCACATAAGCGGCTATCAGGCTTTCGCCCTCAATCTTCTTGTAGCTGCTTACATTATCTGCTCCCTCAATCCAGATAGTCCTACCAAATATCTCGCATTCTTTCCTTCCAGAATGCATTTCGAAATTGGCGTTCCCTACTAAATCTTTTAAGGGAGTCAATACATTTCTGTACAGCGACGTGCCCGTGTTCCCAACAAACAATATATTACCATCAGGCAAAGCAATAATATCCTTAAGGATTTTGATATTAACTGCCCAAGTCTTAGTACTTCTAACAGACCCATACAGCAAATTAATCCTGGCAGGCTCTTCCAAAATGAAGTCCCGCTGTTTGCCAACGGGCAGCTCTAGCTCGCCCATTACTTCTCGCCCAGCTTCTCAAATAGCTTGACCAAAGCAGCCTTAGCACTGTCATCGGTCTTGCCCTGCTCAATCTGAAATTTATCAATAAGGATTCCGACACTAACGCAAAGATCCCGGATTTCATTTGTCTTTTCGCTCTTTTCAATCAAACCGGCGACTTTCACCATAATCTGCGCAAGTAGCTCCTGCCTGCCTTCGCTCTTAAGGTACTGCCGCCAAATCTCAAGACCAGCCGCCACATTCCCCTCAACGACTATAGCATCCTGGTCGATCTTCTTTCTAATTTCGTCAGACAGCTTATCCCGATTTCTTTTAGCCGCATTAACCACACTATCCCGGTGTTTCCCAACCAAATGGCTGACCTCACCCGGATTCTTGCCGCTCAGCAACAGCCTAACAATTTCTTCATCCTTACTCGTGTCAGTCATTTTTTTTATCCCATAAAAATACTTTTCAACGCATTCGCAATAATTATAAAACTTAGTCAATACAAGTAGTCATTATTCACTTTTACGCTGCCCTTATAAAAAACTATAATGTCAAAACCACTATCGGCTAACAAATCAATTAGGTTTTTTTAACAAAACCAGTATCAGTAAACGCCTTATAGAAATCTAATAAAAACACCCTATACTACTATAAGTATTTATTAAATTATTTTACTGATAATGAAGTATAATGTATAAAAGTATAAGATTAGTAGTAAATTAAGGCTACTAATAACGATTTCAAACCTTATACTTTTAGAGAAAAACTATAATGAAGTATTAGTTTTTTTCCAATCTATAAACTTCTTAAGGTCTAGCATTGTGTCTGGCCAGACAGCTACTGACTTTCCATTTTTCCAGGCACTATAATTGCTTTTATGATCTTCTTTATTATCATAAACAGCTCTTTTTTTAATCCATTCGACATTATTAGTTATATATCTGCCAAGCATACTCATAGATCTTTTAGGCAGCCCTAATATTTCACAGTATTCATTGAAGTACATTGCCAGCTCATTTTTTGCTGTAGTCTCTCCTGGAACTTCAACCACAAATTGGTCAAAGAATGCTTCTTCAGGCGCACTTCTGTCTTTGTACATTGATTTAACATCTTCAATATTAAGCTGATTTGTAAAAGCATTTCTAGCTAATAAATCTTCTAATATATTTATAACTTTATTAAATAATCCAGATATTTCTGCGTCGCTTGTCAAACTATCTAAGAAATCTTGATCAATTTCATTAAATACGTGCATAAAAGGTATTATTTCAAACCTTCTATAAAATCCAGATGTTTCATCCTTACTAGACGGCAGATGATTAGCGCCAAAAATCGGTTTAGCAAAATTAACAAAATTAAAGGCTTTTTCACCTTTCCTCTGCGCCCTTATTCTATCTTTGTTGCTAGTAAGTTGCTTTAAAGTAGCAACTTGATTCATTGTAGTGTTGTCCAAGTCACCACAAATGTTAGCCAGTTTTTTATATAAATCACTAGATGCAAATCTATCTTTAGCTAAGTCTTGCATATTGACATTTGAGCAATTGCCGTCGCCCAATATTGTTTGCACAACATCCATAAAACTAGATTTACCAGTGCTTCCAGGTCCGAACAGCACAAACATCTTTTGAATAGGATAGTCCCTATATAAACAGTATGCAATTAATTCGTAGCACTTCACTCTATTATTTTCATCAGCCACAATATTAATCATCTTATCGATGTTTGGGCACCTTGCATCAGGATCAAACTTAACAGGTATTTGAATAACACTATAATAATCAGGTGTATGTGGCAATAATTCCCCGGTTCGCCAATTGTATAAACCATTTTCCATATTAATTATGTCGAGGTCACTATCAAACTTAGCTACTTCCGTATAAGTGCCATCTCTAAGCATTGCTAAAATTTCACTTTTAACATGCCGATTATAAATAGGAGCACCGCTATATTTATAGAAATTCTGAAAAGTAATTTTAAGAATATTGCTTATATATTGCTCGCCACCTGATATATAAATACCATTATAATAATAAAGCATTTCGCCTGTCTCTAAAATAGTCCGAACTGGCATGTTTTCTTGTAGCCAATCAATGGTCTTAAAAACGTCCAATCTCTCAGGAACACCATTTTTATCCAGTAAAATGCAAGGAGTATGATCGGTTAACGTTATTGTCATTAAAAATACTCCTCAGACCTGCGTCCCAAGACAGATATTCTGGATGTCGTTTCTGTTTTGCATCCAGACGGTGCCTCTCTTACTTTCAAACCACAATTCATTACCATTTGCAGCAATTAAGCGAGCGGCAAATCTTTTTCCATAAATATCATCAACGATTATAATTTTACCGACTAGCTTGCTAATCGGATCGAATTTATTGTTCATGTTTAACTCCTAGTGCAACGGCTAACCCCTTTGCAGTTAATTCATAAGTTTCTTCACCGTCTACATAAAAAACCTTAATGCAGCCCTTTCTTACAAGGCTGGATACTACTTCATCAAATTCATTATTGTTCATGTTAAACACCTTTATTTTATTTCCATATTTTTTATTTTCATACTAATCGGAGCGTGCTATCTCTTTTCAAATTCTTAATATTTTCACCGATTATCAATCTAACCACATCAGACATTGACATTCTATTCTTTTTCGCTACCTCACGGATAATTTCCTTTTCATCATTTGCGATCCATAGACTAATCATTTCATAATCTTTTGATATCATAAAAACACCTTAATCAAATATACTAGCATTAAAAAATTTTACGAATTGACATTAACATATAATAACTTTCTAGTATATAAAGTTTATGGTCGCAATCTAAAAAACTGGCTACCAGGATTTGAAAAAATGTCGCTAAGGTCCCAGATATCTTCTTCGTTTCGCGTTATTATGCCCATAACTTTGCCATCCAGCATTACAGGCTGATCGAAAAGGCTTTCTGACCGTAAAGTATTTATACTTGTACATCGTTTAACTGATATCATAATATTACCTCTATAAAACGCACAAGAGCGCTGCGAACGCTTCTTGTGTACGCTCATGCGAGCTACGCTCGCATTCGCTACTTTTTTTATAATTTTTTTTATAATTGTTTTTCCAATTTTTTCATGTTCACGTTTCTTTTATAAAGCTCATCCAGGCCGATGCCTATCGCATATCTACAATACGCAGACAGCGACATATCTTTGCTTCCCGCCACATCTTCCAATAAAGATTTTAGCTGACTTTCGCATTTAAAGCAAATCATTTCATCCATTTTTAGCATTTTGATCACCAAAAAGTATTACTTTTTTCCATAAAAAAAATATTAAAAGCTTTGGATAAAAAGACAAAAATAAAATTTTTGCCTTTTTTCCTTAGCTTCGTAGGTATGGCAGACTGAGATATAAGCTCCCCAATTCCCAAAAAGAACTTATATCAATAATAATAAAAGAAAAACCGCTTTTACGGCAAATGCGCTATTCTAACCACAAAATACTGATAGTAGTCAATGCCGCCATCCAGATTAGGCACAACCTTTATTTGCTTGATCCAATACGACTTCCCCTCTTTTATGAAAAACCGCAATTTGTAAGTCAAATCAAAATCGATAAAGGCCTCAGAACTCACAACGGCATTAACCGGCTCGTAAGTCTCGTTCAGGCCCACAATCTCTTTTGTAAGGTCTTCCCACCTGACCATCAAATTAACAGACGTAGAATAATAAGGGCTAGTTCCATAATATTCACTATTGCTATCAGTAAGAACAACCGACGTATTCAAGTAAAAAGATATGCTAGAAGGCGTTGTAACAACCATGCTTACCGCCTCATGATATAGCCTTTGCCCACATACTTTTTCATAATGCGGACAGCTTCCGGACTAAGCAGCGGTCCAACATCAACACTGTCAAAAGTCTCAGAAATTGACCCGACAGTAAAATTGGTGACACCTTCAAGCTTCAACTTATATCTTGAAGTATTGCCGTACTTCAGGATAGCTAAAGCTTCCTCGCAACAAGCCTGTTTCACATCTTCAGGTACCGCACTTTGTGTATAAGTGGATCCGTCTGACTTAATATAGATCCTCGGAAACTGATTGACTTGCGTGCCAACTACTTTCTTGCCCGCTAAATTCAGCCCATCGATCTTCCTTGTCGCCTCACACAAGCACGGCAACTTTGGCGCTGAATAAGGATCCACACCGCCAGTCAAAAAATCAGCAGAATGGTCAGTATACACAGTATTCCCATATTTGATTACATCGCTTAACAGGGCCATAACCGCAGGCGTAGCCAGCATCAAAGTCCTTATCTGATAGGTTGCGCTTCCGCCCGTCGCCATTTGTATCAAAATATGATTGCCCGTAACCACAATTGTTAAAGCGCCGCCTGGACCCGTTCCGGTCTCACAAGCAACACTTATCAGATTGCCAGCTGCTCCCGGACTTTTCGCAACAAAAGTCAGCCTTTCAGCCAGCGGCAATGACAAACCCGTTGTAAGCTGTGCAGTAGCTCCCGGTGTGGTAAAATTCCATTCGCTGCAATACATGTGGTTGTCGGTGGTGTCAAAATAATCATTCGACTCCAAAACGCTTGCATAAGGCACCGTATCTGCAATAGTCATGCTGCCTGGACCCCAATCTTATATGTAGTGTGATCGCCCGCCACCGCATCCTGGACACTTATTACAGCCTTTGTAAATGCGCCCTCCATGTTCAACCAATGTGGGTCGTTGTCGGGTTCAACAATATTATCGATATATGTAACCTGCATATCGTCCACATAAAATTCAACTAATACCTTCAAGGAATTTGTGCTTCCCATATTTTTTACAACGACAGATTGCGTTTTAGTGCCCGCAAGTTCAACAGTTTTTACGACAGTTAAATCCGCCGATGTTGATGGCGCATCTAAAGCCCCAGGTGTCCAAATCGTATTCGGAAACGCACCATTCGCCAACAACGTATTATATTGCTCTTCTGTTATGATTCCCGATTGCCAGGCATCCCATAAAGAAATAGAAGGCATTTTATAGCCCTCTATTTCTCAATCAGATACAGGAATGCAGTTCCAGCAATAGTAGACCCAGCATAATCTATGTGGATCTTACCCTTGTCGGTTACCGCATTTTGAATCTTAAAACGCGCGGTTTCCAACGGTCCACATAGAACTTCTTGTGCTCCGCCAGTTAGCGATATCACAAGATCGCCCAGTCCGCTCCTGAATCCATCTCCCGCCTTAATAGTAATAGTATCAGCAGCGGTAGCCGCACTGATAGAAAATCTAAGCATCAAGGCCTTATGATCAGCCTGAGCTACATCAGCAACGCTAATCTCAGCATCATCAGCCTTATCAATAGCGACGCCAACATCTTCATTCTGGAACGTATTCCATGCAACGTCATTGCCAGTTAAAACATCTCTTGCCATTTTGAATCACCTTAAGCGGTTCCCCGTGCAGTCAGAAGCGCCAGTGCAGCCGGTCTTACAACTTTCATGCCATAGACATGCAAGCCTTTAACAGCATCCGCAAACCTCTTGTCCGGCCTATAAGCTTCAACCTTATTCACGCTATCTGCAAATGTAATCGCAGCTGGTACTCCCGCAATGATCTTGTAGTTGGTTTTGCCTGCATCTCCGCCAGAACCAGCAACCGTCGGAACATTATTAGATTCGAGAATATCGAACCCAGCAGCCCTCTTAACCATACCATTAAGCAGCGCATCCGTAGAACCGCTTGCACTAGCATCAGTGAATCTAGCATCAGCAGCCAGCTTTTCTACAAACCATGGCGGTACAACAACCCAGCGCCCTTGCTTAGGTACATTAGCCTCAGACAGCTTAGTGCCCATCTGCAGCAGATAATCATATGCAGTTGTCCCAGGCGTTGTATTAGGAACCTTGCCAGCAGTATCAGATCCGATCTTGTTAGCAGTTGCCACATCAACATAAGAAGATCCTGCAATAAACTGATCCGCAACATCCGATAAATTGTATGCGGCCTGTCTCATAGCAGCGTCCATAACGTTATTAGCCGCCTGTGCCCTGCTTACGTCATCTACCGCGAAATTAAAATATTTAGCTTCAGTAGCTGTCAATGTCGCCTGCGCATCATTAAGTGCTTCAGGATCAGATATGTCGCTATCTTTAGTATAATTTCCAACAGTGATATCACCGATAGAAGTTATTTTGACAGTAGATCCTTTGCCGCTTATTTCGCCTTCATAATCCCGATTAATAACGCCGGGCTGTCCGTAAACCAAACTCTTTTGTAGGTTCTCTAAAAGCCTAGCACTCCAAACAGTGCCAATAAATCCTTCAATAGTCATAATAATTACTCACGTTTATTTTTTCATTTCACTAGACCAGAAGCCAACTGCTTCTGTATATTAGTCCAATCTTTGTTAATTTCAGCCGGTTCCATTTGTTCTAATTCGGCCTTCGTGTAAACTTTTGGTGAGGTGTTGCCACCAGCTGGACTACTTGATCCACCTACATTCGGTCCGGGCCCAATTCCCGTTATTAAAGCATCAATCGACTCACGCATACTATCTTCATCAGCGCCTTGCACAAATCCCAAAAGACCATCCGGAAGCTTTGCCTCTCGCGCCAGCCTACTCCTAATCTTTTCTAAGCCATGCGCAGCATTTTTTTCTTTCTCATCGGCAAGCTCTTTTTTCAGCCCATCAATTACACTAGACTCTTCCGCACGTTCTTTTCTGTCCCGTGCAAGCCGTTCTCCGATAATCCTGTCAAGATCAGCTTGTGAAAAAATTTTATCTTCTGTCATATATAATACCAACTTTATGGAAGTCGTCACCAAAATATAATCAAATAAATATACAAAAAACGAATTTTACGAAAATCCGAACGCCCCCCTTCAAACAAAGAAGAACAAGACAGCCAAAAAACTGCCTTGGTTCTATCTTTGCCTGTGTTGTGGGCCTAGTAACAGGCCATGTTCCCGTATATAAAACTTACGGTCCATACTATCTTATATAATTATTACTTATATAATATATACTCTTATATAACATAGTAATATAGTATGTATATAGTACGTAATATAGTAAATATAGTCTACACCTATTGATTATATAGTAATATAGTAGTTGTATTGTAAAAGTTATAGGTCCTCAAACTTGTAGTAATAGAAAGCGTTTACTATATTACTATATTACATGGTTTACTCATATTGATTTTGCTTAAAATTCTCCTTATATGGTAATATAGTCCCCTCCCTCAAACAAAGAAAGGACAAAGCAGATTTTGCCTTGTCACTCCTAAAAATCCATGATTTCGTTTATATACTCCCGCGATTTTAAGGCTCATTAAGCCCCTTTCTTCTATTTGGTTAACATAAACCATTAACTAAAGACTTCGAATAACCTTCATATAACGATATTACTAAAATATATACAATATATTCCTATTTCCCATACTAACAATACACATAAAACAGCGAAATCTCACTGCTTTTTGCATTATTGAAGCAGACTATATTAAGTCCCGAAAATTAGTTAATGGTTTACATAAACTAATTCTCTCCATTCTATTTTAACATTATTATCTTTTTACGTTTATCAATGCTGTACGGCTTCACTCCAATATGATCTTGCATAGATGCTAATAGCTGACTGAATTGGCTTTTCGACAGGTGCATCTTTTGACGGGCTTCCTTCTCCGCCATCTTACCGCCATTCGCGACTAGTAAGGCCTTCAAGATATCCCCTCTATCCTTTTGTATAGGCGGTGGCTCTTTTTTCGTTTGCAGTTGCTTGATTAGCCGGGCCTGAATCTCCTGGTTCTCGATCAGATGCGCTTGCATAGCAGCCATAGCAGCATTTTCTTCCTTCAGTTGGGCTATTGTGCTCTCCAGACAATAAACGCGATCCTGCAAGGACTGAAGGGCTTTCTCGAAAAGTGCTCATTGCTGCCCTCATCTCAGTCCTCCTGAATCTCCTTAAGGATTTCCTCCAACTCCACTATTCGCCCTTGAAGATACCTGATATCATCAAGCGCTGCACAATATTTTGCATATAATTCTTCACAAAAAATGTTCATTTCAGATCACCTCAACTGGCCCATGTAATCCTCCAGGCCATCCAGGCAAGCTGTCGCGAATGTTCGCTTCTTGCGGGAAGTACTTCTTAGAATGTTTGCATCTTGTCCCAGGATAATAAGTCGCAGCTGGGCAGCTACATCCCGCTGCAGTCACTGTATAATAAGCGTCCTTCTTTTTGCTCAAAACCAGTACCAAGCGATGCTCATCTTTGCCCATCTCAACGAATTCGGGCAATGGGTCACTAGATATCTTTTTCCAGGCAAGAAGGGCTTTCACGGCATCTATTCTTTGGGTTATGGGTCTACCGCTAGCTAAAAGCGTTTTTTCAACCATCCGATTCACCAATTAGTAATATATCCCTAATCGTTAATTAACTTTTTGGTGCGATAAAATTAATAATTAATATCATATACTAATATTTCGATTGAAAGAATATATCAAAACAGAAATCGCAATCATAAAAATTCCCTAATAATAGAAGAAGAATGGGCAGATAAACCGCCCATCCCTTGCCGTTAAATTTGGTGAATCGAACGGCACAAAAAATAAGACGCTTATCGCATATAGGATTTTGCATCATAGCTTCAAGCATTGGTTGTAGCGTTCTCGAAGCGTCTTATCCGAAACATGGGCATATCTAAGCGTTGTCCGGATGTCCCGATGCCTAAGCAATTCCTTGACTATTCTTATGTCACAGCCATTCGCGATCATCAAAGTTGCAGGCGTATGCCTACTAAATACATGCAAGCCCCCTGCTTTCTGAACATTTGATTTATGCTTATAAATAATAAACATTCTATAAAGATCTTTTCGATCCCATCTTTTCCCACGATCAGTATAAAAAAGCGGCTTCCTTCCATCAATATCTATTGCGGGCCTAACCCGCAGATACTCTTTCAAAACCGCAACACACTCATTTGATAAAGGAACCGTGCCAGACCTGCCGCCCTTGCCATCCCTTATACGCAGCGTCATTAATCCCAAATCAATATCTTCATCATCAATAGCTGTTAGTTCTGAAGCACGCAAACAGCCATAGAAAAGAACATTAAGCATTGCAAGATGCTTTATGTTATGGATAACGCAAAAGATCTTCCTAACATCGTCTTCATTGAAATAATGCGGTATCCCTTCCGCCCTCTTTAAATACGGTATTGAAAGTTCTTGCCCAAGCATTTCATGGTATTTTTTAATACTTGTAATATAATTATCGATGGTGCTCCCCGCAAGCTTCCTATTGTGAAGCCCATCCAAGAAATCCGGCACTGATTTATTGGCTTGAATGTACTTTGAAATACACACAAGATAACTATCTATCGTAGATTGACGATGACCATGATCTCGAAGATAACGCCTGAATTTATCCAAATCAAATTTTTCAGGACTCTTTATAGTCCAATCAATATCCAGCTTCATCTTTGTCTCTCCTTAAGGTAATCAGGAGCAGACTTGTAACATCACATATGCTGCAATGCTGAAAATCGCGACCCACTAATCCCCAGTATGGCAAATTAATCCAATCAAGTTTAGCAAACCTGCGCCATACCAAGCTAGGCGACCTCGACTCTGACCCTCGAAGCTTTACCTAAGACTATTTAAAATCTGCGTTGCGGCAGCAGCAAACCGCCCCAAGAGAATCGTGGATTCTGCCCCATACCTCATCTCACGCAGGCCAGCAGATCCTTGCTGGTGACGATGCCCACCAGGGCCCCATCCTTCATCACCGGCAGCCTTCTGATCTTATGCTCAATCATCAGCTCCGCCGCCTTCTGGGTGGAATCATCAAGATCGATGGTGATCAGTGGAGCTGGAGTCATGATATCAGAGACCTTGACCCTTGCCGGGTCCAGCCCCCTGGCGAACACCTCCAGGAAGATCTGGCTGGTGGTGACGATTCCCAGACACTCCTTGAGGAGGCGCTCTTTTGCCACCAGAACGCTGCCCTTCTTCTGCGCGGCCATCACCTTTATGGCATCCAGCACCATGG
>Ga0208196_1003001_pt1 | contig 14813 bp, 13 predicted proteins | sample AD_JPNNA7_MetaG_FD_184443 | JGI IMG/M metagenome (GOLD analysis project Ga0208196, IMG submission 184443) | Active sludge microbial communities of municipal wastewater-treating anaerobic digesters from Japan - AD_JPNNA7_MetaG (SPAdes) (version 2) | ecosystem: Engineered > Bioreactor > Anaerobic...
GCTTTTTCGAGCCCCTGTTTTGCCTGTTCCAGTTTTGATTTATATTCGAAATCCTCAATCACGGCAAGAAGGTCTCCCGATCTGACTTTCTGTCCGTTTTTAACATACAGTTCACGGATTATGCCGTTTACTTTAAAAGGGACAACGGCTTTTTCCGAGGACCATGCCTTACCGTTGCTTAACAGTTCATGATAAAATGTTGATGGTTCAAGTCTGATTGTTTTTACGGTAACCGCTTCCGGACGGGAAGAACGGCGTGCCATTTCCTCAAGGTTTTCGGTTGTTTTTAGTTTGCAGGAGAATATAAATATCGTGACCAGCAAAAAAATATTGACAGACCAGGTTTTCATCTTTACCGGTATCTTTTAAATAGTCTTATATTAACGACTTATAAATTTAGGATTTTTTTGATTATAAACTTAATTTGACTAGAAGTTTCGTTTATAATAAAACCTGATTGGTTATTTCATTGATTAAAAGTCACAAACATCAATACCGGATTATCAAATCCTGTTAATTTCAGGCTGTCAACCAGGTTTCTGAGCTTCTCCTTTCTGTCAGGATACTTTGGAATATAGTCTATAAAATCATTGCTTTCAATGTGTTCTATAAGGTATTCAAATCTGATATTCATGACCATAGTTGAATCATTAATCATTTTATCTGGTATAAACCTTGGCCCGGCATCAATGTCATTGTATAGTCCTGATGTAAATAAGTGATTATTAGTACTTGTAGGTTCAGAAAAAAACAGATATCCTTGTTTTTTATCATAAATCCCTAATATCCCCTGGCCAGTAAGGTTATACCATTGAATATAATCCTCTCCGCCTGGTGTTTTAAGTATTCTTGGGTTTAATCTCTTTGCAGGAAAATACTTATTAAAATCATACTTGAGAAATAAAAAATTCTCAATTGGAAATATATCGATCAAATTAATATAAGATGATAAATCCACTTGATTCCAGTTTTTCCCCCTGTCAGAGAGTGGGTGTTTATACCTGCCAAAATTAAAAACATACGCAGGTGTGAATTGATACTTATCATCCATCTGGAATAGTGTATCGTTAAGAAATTCTTTGAAATAAACTTTATCCTCGAATCTATAAAATATTGCTCTCCCTGGTACTCTGACACTCTTATTCCCATTTGCTAAATTGAATAAGATATAGTTCTTAAAATAGTATTTAACTATCCCTTGTTTGTCAATAATAAGTGCTTTGTATTCTTCATTACCAGTCCGATTTTCAATATTCCCGAGAATCATGGAATCATTAATAATAATTGCATTATCCAGCTGATATTTCTCCTTAGCCGTGAAACCACTTTTGTTTCTTTTTTCAAATGTGCCATTAATATTATATTCAATAAGATCTGATTGTTGTATGTCATGGATGTAGATCCTCTCATTTATCATAGATATATAATTTATTAGTGTATATTCACCTGGCCCTCTGCCCTGCTTTCCAATTTCCCGTATGAAACGACCATTACTATCATATAGAAAACATGACCTGCCATCGGATATCAATATGTATTTGTCTGAAATATTCATATACATAATCGATACAAAATTATAATCCTTGTTACTTTCCAGAGGAACATAACTGATATTAACATTAAATTCACTTAGGTAGGTTTTTCGCATATTACTGATATTTGCCTCTAAATCAATTATAGACAAATTTTCAGATGATTTTTCAGACTGACACCGCGAGGTAAAAAAGAAAATTGAAAAGCTTATTAATAAAAGATATGCTTTCATCTTAAACTAATTATAGGCATATGAAAAAATTATTAAATTTTATTTCCACAATGAACTTATTTTGAAAAAGCGTCGGATTATCTTCATTACTTCTCAATCTTGATTTCTGCAATTTAAAACTGATTAGATAATAAGGGCTTGAACTATTAAATTTAAAATTGCCATAAATTCCGATTAAAAATTTAATTAGAAGGAAAAGGTACTAATTTTGTAAAAGACCCAATTTATAATAAAGAAGAGCTTTTTAAAATTGAAGAATTGTTTTAAAAAGCTCTCACTACATTATCTATACTGCAGAACAATCACAATGAACCCATCCAAATTCAGGATAATGCCAAGTGCTACATTCTGCTTCTGCGCATGTATCATTCAGACAACTAGATGAAAAGGTTAAGTCAGGCAATCCCCGAACAGTACAGTGCCAAGTATAACCACCTCTCAGGGTAATCAGTTCTTCATTTTTCATCAATTTTTCTTTATCTATCTGCAATTTTTTGAGTTTTTTCATTTCTTTAAAAATTTAAGCATTAATATAATTGATTTTTTGTTTCAACTGCGGATTCATTTAACTGCCTGGCGACAGTCCGGTTAAAACATTTATCTTTGCCCTTACACCTACTTTCTTTTTTGAGAAAGGTCCGGGCAGGATGTTGCGCATGACGCGGAGCTCAAAGCAAAACTTCCTGCCCTTCTCTTCAGTATAGTTTTAATAAATCCTTTGTACTTTCTATTCAAATTTAATAGAACAGCCCCCAAAAATTCTTAATAAATTTATGCAGTCATTGTGAATTACCGGCAGGAAAAAACTGGTAATAATCGGTAAAAATGAGTAAAAACAGGACAAAAAGAGAACAACCAAATCCATAATTACTAAGCCCTTCCCTTCCACCAGCATGTTCCCTGTCCCACTGCCCCTTGTTAAACGCTTACTTCTTGAATTTCACAAACATCAATACCGGATTATCAAATCCTGTTAATTTCAGGCTGTTAACCAGGTTTCTACGCTTCTCCTTTCTGTCAGGAAACTTTGGAATGTTGTCTTTGAAATCTTTGCTTTCAATGTGTTCTATAAGGTATTCGAATCTGATATTCATGACCATAGTTGAATCATTGACCATCTGGTCCGGAAAGATGCCATTTGAAGAAAGAATCAAGAAATTGCGCATCAATAAAACTTTAAGAAGCTCTAATATGCCCTTACTTTTTCAGTTGCCATTTCTTTCTTAATGAGAACTTATGGAAGATATTTTACATCGTCCATATTGTCCTGGAAGTATATAACCATCAATACAAAAGCTTGGATTCCGATTAGCTAACAATCTATGAAGAGGCGTACATGCTATTAACAATCAGAGAATTAATTGTTAATAAGAATCAATTATTTAATTTCGATCGTTTACACAAACCAAATATCATAAGAAAAATGTCCCTAACCAGCTAGCAATCGCTTACACAAATTTCTTTACACCTCCAAACTACAGTCGAATTTAAACTATTAATTGAGTTTGAATTTGAAGTGAACAGCAAATTCTGTCATTTTAGAATTCCATTCAGTTATGTTCACTAACTCAAATAATTTTATAACCCTAACTGCTTCATCTTCCAACATAGCAAGGGGTTTCAAAACAAAATTCTTTGTTTCTTCAGTACTTTTGGACTTGGTTTTCTCTACGATTGAAGCCATAATAATAATTGGCTGTTCGATCTTCTTATCATTATTAATAAGGGTAAGTTTTTTAATCTTGCCAGAGTCCATTTTTACAATAATATAAAAATCTCCTTCGATTCCCTGTTTCTTAGCATCCTCAGGGTAAATTAAATTCTTCGAAATGATATCTTTCAACTTCGAGTCATCAGTTAATAAGGCTTGCTGGCATTTTGCAGATCCGGAAAATACTAATAGACTAAAAAGCAAGAAAAATATACCTGAAGTGGTAAAAATGGTTTTAATTGACTTAGTTCCACCATATAAAAATTTCTTCATTTCTCAGTTCGATTTATTTAGTATACAAATATAATTTAAATATAACGAAAACTGATGCTATTTCATTTAATCATAAAATTGTAAATGAATTTTCTTTTTTATATTAACAATAATAAGTCAGGAGACATTTCTTCCTAACTCATTTGTTAAAATTTATACTTATGGATAAATCAAATGTGCTAAGTGATACATAAAAGTCCATTGTAGCCAGGACAAAGTGCTTGACAATAAATTTCAGCCATATAACATGTAGGAGGATAAACATAACAAGGGCCTCCCTCAGGATAAGATCTATAACATGTTGTAGGTGTTCCATAACCACCTCTTAATGTTAATAATTCATCATTCTTCATCACCTTTTCAGGATTGATCTGTAATTTGTTAAGCTTTTTCATAATTATCAATTTTTTAGTTTAAGCAACATTTTCCTATTTTGAACCTGCAACAAAAAACCGGACACTTTATTAAGCTACTAATTGATACATCAATTGATCCCGAAAACAACATCCTGTCCAATCACATTGATTTTTAACAACCACACAAAACAAAACTTCCGGCAATGAATTTCGGCAATCAGAGTGACATGAATGCAATAAAAAACAGGGAAAAAAAGGTAAAAACAGGGAATTATCGGAAAAACCGGAAAGAACCGGATACCGGTTGCACTTAAGATTATTTAAGCTACATGTTGGGTGTGAAGAAAGAGGCAACAAATGTAATCTTTTACAATTAGTCCTATTGAAGTCCTTATATAAAGTTATTCAGGTTTCAACAGCATCAGGACAGGATTGGACGTCTCGTTAAGTTTTCTCCTTAATTCCGATGGAATAACAGATTTAAGAAGATCAAACGCATCCACATAATCAATAAGCAATCCATCAGCTGTTATCCCTTTAGGCCAGAAAATTGTACCTCTTGTCAGATCATTAACAAATCCATTATCCTTTAGGAATGTCAGTGCTCCTGTACTCTTGTTGAATATGGCATTCATTCGTATATCAGTTATGCCAACGGCAATGGAAATAAAGAGAAAATCCTTATTCTCAACTATTTTTGGAATCCACATCTTCCCTAAAGGACTTTTGCGCACCTCCCTGATCATTGATAAATTGATTACAGGATCAGTATCCATCTTATATTCACCGAAGGAGAATATTGCATAAGGATTTTTTTCTTCATCTTTTAGTTGATAAAGAGTATCTGTCCCGAACTCCATCACGTTAATTGCATCCTTTACTAAATAGAATGGAGATTGAACAATTGAAAATCCGGGTTTGCTAATGCGTTTTATACTGTTCTTAAAAGTCTTGATAACATTACCTTTATTATCTGTTATTGCCCAGCTTGGAAAGCCGGATTCGGGGGTGTTATAAAAATAAAATATCAGTCTGTTTCCACTCAATGGAAGAACTTGTACCGGTCTGAAAGCAAGGTTGAATGAATTCATAAAGACTCCATCAAAATCAAACAACATGATCCGGTTTGGGGCTGCAATTATAATGAGTTTATCATTGTTTGTATCTACACAAAAATCTGAAATAAAAGTATATTCCTCAGGTCCTCTCCCATTTGTTCCAATCTGTCTGATAAACTTGCCACTTCTGCCGAACTGAAGAATTTTGTTATCAGCACATACAAATATGTAAGAATTATGAATGCAGACTTTTCTAATCTCTCTGATCATTGCATCTCCGGTTGTTTCAAGGGGGATGAATAACATATCCTTCCCTAAATCTGAAACATTCATTGGTTTAATATTACCTATATTTTTCTTAATATCAATGATGTACCTATCGTGCTGATATAATAATACCAATATGTTTGTCGGAATTATCACTGTCAGAAATAATATGAGTTTTTCCATATTTTTAGTATTTAAGTCAGATCCGGCGACCCGGATCTGACTGTTTATTATTATATCAAATAGATATCCGAGGTACATTGAATCAGCAGGTCCAACGACCATAGCCTGAACCAAATGCCAACAGACACTCAGCATTACAATTTACAGCGGTAACCTAGCCTCCTATTGCTCCGACAGGTACATAGCTCCAATTATAGCAAACGCAACCACAACCAGCATAACCACCTCTTATTTCTAGCAATTCCTCATTATTCATCAACTTTTCATGATTTATCTGCAATTTTCCAAAATTTTCTATGATTATCAATTTTTAGTTAATAAATCAGTCAGGCTTTTTTAACCTTACCAGGACTAAGACAGGATTGTCAGTTTCTTTTAGTCTGTTTGCCAGTTCCTCAAGCTCTTTTTTCTTTTCAGGGTGTTTGGGAGTTGATTTTGTAAAGGTTTCGGAGGCAACATGTCTTTTAAGTTGTAAGGCATCAACACAACCGATCAATGTATTATCATCTTTTATTGTCAGAGGTAAAATATTAGGGCCGCCATCCAGATCATTTATTATTCCATTTTCCGGTTTGATAAAAACTTGAAAATCCCTTTTTTTTGAGCCTATAAAACTATAATTCAGAGTATTGGAAAAATCAAACTTATACGTAAATTCGTAGTAAACATATTCGCCAAATTCAAATAAATTTCTGGGAGTAATATAGTTTTTTGCTAGTTCCAAACCAGCCAGTTCAGATCGAACTTTCGGAGTTATTAACCTATCGCCGACTTCAATAACTAAATGAGGCCTAAACTCCATATTCTTGTAAACATATATAGTGTCTGAATATACTTCTTTCTTGAAGAGCAGGTCATCAAACCTATAAAAAAGATTTTCATGAACAAAACCATATGCATCATTCTTATATTTAACAAAAGGATACTTGTTAGGATAGTTTTTAATTATTTTCCCACTACTATCAATTAAATTAAAACTTATCTCAATATTCCCAAGATGATTGTCATAGTAGCAAAGAAAATTACCGTTAACAAACCTGAAATATCCAAATCCTTGCAATGGAAAATCAATTGCTTTTATAAAATCCCCGGAATCAGAATAGAAGAATAATTTCTGTTTCCATCCATCAACTACATAGATCCGTTGACCATTCATATCAGATTCCACATCATGACAGGTTTGGAACTCGGTTGGCCCTCGTCCTTCTTTTCCAATTTTTGCAACGAACGAACCGTCATTCCTAAATTTCAAAATAGTATTATATTGTCTTATAATAAAATAACTTTCACCAATAATTAGTTTGTCTCCCGATGATCCCAAATTAATCGTTCTTTGTATTAATCCTTGCTCATTGGTTTCCAACGGGACATAATCAATATCTATAAATCCAAGATCAGAAAGCTTAACATTAGTGGTTCTTGTGATTTCTTTCAAATTGAAAGTAATTATCTGCTCTTCCTTATAATCATTTGGATTCCCACACCTTAGCACAAATAGGCAACAGGTTAGAATTTTTAATGCTTTTTTCATAAAAAAGATGAATTATTGTTCTCTTTTTTGCCTTATTTCTTTAGCAATTAGTAATGTTTAAAATGAAGGGAGTTTTGGCTCCCTTCCATTTACAGATTAATCAGCCAGCACAAATGGCTTCTGACCAGGATCCACACATATTATTACAAGCCTCCCGAGCATCATTGCAATTATCTATTGATGCACTCCAGCAAATCACTCCATTTACTCTGCAAGTTAGCCAACCATAACCACCTCTTATTTCTAGCAATTCCTCATTATTCATCAACTTTTCATGATTTATCTGCAATTTTCCAAAATTTTCTATGATTATCAATTTTTAGTTAATAAATCAGTCAGGCTTTTTTAACCTTACCAGGACTAAGACAGGATTGTCAGTTTCTTTTAGTCTGTTTGCCAGTTCCTCAAGCTCTTTTTTCTTTTCAGGGTGTTTGGGAGTAGAGTTTCTGAATTCACTACTACCAGCATGATTTTTAATTTGATAAGAATTCAATAACCCAATCAGATATTCTCGGTTATTTTCAACAAAACAACTTTCCGGAAGAAACATTTTCCCTCCGTCAAAATCATTTACTATGCCACCATTTCTCCTAAAGTCCATACTTCCTTCTACAGATTCCAAATAAGATAGAAATGATTTTCTATTCTTCTTATCAATTAATACAAAAGTTGGCGTTTTATGAAAATATCTAATCGCGAAAAAACGGCTTGTTTCAAATAATTGTTCAATATGCATATATTGTTTTACCTGCTGCTTAAATGGACTGAAATCTGATCTGGGGACTCTATAATCTCCTGGTCTAAAAATTAAAGATGCTCTATAACTTAAATCTGGTAAAATTGAGAAAACAGTATCATTATAAGTATTCCAATAAAACAATTTATTTTCAAATTTATAAGTACCAGTGCTTCCGCCCCACCCACTTTTAAACATTGGAGTAGTCCTTTTTTTCTTTACAATTAAGTTGCCCAAAGTATCCAGAACAATCCAATTATATTTTGAATCTCCTATATTGAGACTATTGAAAACAAATAAATTAGAATTATAAAACTCTATTGTCTGAATATTATCTTCATTTTCCGGCTGATAAATTTTTCTCAGTAAGCGCCCAGTTTTTGAATAAACTTTAATTACATTTCCATCTTGTACATAAACCGATTCCGTTTTTTCGTCGACACTAAAGTGATAGTTAAAACCATACTCGTCCGGTCCTCTTCCCTTGTTGCCTATTTTCCTAAGTATCTTCCCAGCTCTATTAAATTCAAGAATGCCGATTTCTCTTTCAGATAAATAGATTGAGCTATTAATAAACTTGATATTCTCATATATGATTCCTAATGGGAAACAATTATCCAGAGGAATGTAAGTAATATCATCAGCTATTTCAGCCAAGGTGATTTTGTTTCCAACTAAAGTTGTTGGATCAAATTCAAAAAGACCATTTTTCTGAGTTTTGCAGGATATTGCTAGTATAAACAGGATAAATAAATATTTTATTTTCACTGCATACGAGTTTTTTGAGATAATTTTTCCGCGCGTAAAATTAAGTACAACTATTAAAATGTTAGTCAGAATGTGTAAAATCATGATAAAGTTATAAATTTTTAGGTGTTACATGCTTAGGTAAAAGTTTTTAATCATTGCAGTAAAGATGATATTTTAAATCGCATAATATTGATATGATGACTTGTAAATAAACTTAATAGGGATATCAGAAATGGGCAATTATCAATAAGACTATTTGGAATTATTTTAGAAGATTACCCTCCGTCGATTTAAAAAAACTTAAATGAAATAACCAGAAAAAACAGATAATTGAATTTTTTCATATTGGATTTTCAGTAGTGTCCGGTTAAAATTATGTTAAACCTTGTATATTGCATATTTATAGCATATTAGGATAAATTGATGATTATCGATTTCAAAACAAAAATCACTTACTGTGTTTAATCTTCCAGATTATTTACAATTGTTGCTTCTCACTTATCTTATATTCAATGGTTTATGATTGTTTTATTATCAGCTATCTCATGAATTACCAAAATTGCATTTGAACCGGACAACAGTGTTGGATTTTATATAATAATTACAAGGAGGCTTATTCCAGTAATAGATAAGCCTCATTATTAAATCTCTAAAGCCTTACTTTATTTTCAATTTCAATAGTATTTTAAAGTAAGTTCTTCAGTTAAGTCACGAACATACCGGATCCCAAAAAGGAATCATTGGTATTGTAAAGCAATTAATATGACATTCAGTTGGATTCGAAGCAGCCATAGCCCAAGGAGTCAGATCTTGATCGAGGCACCAACAACAATGCCCTGCATATCCTCCTCGCAAAGCAATTAGTTCCTCATTATTCATCAACTTTTCATGATTTATCTGTAATTTCTTTAATTTTTTCATGATAATCAATTTAATAGTTTAAAAATTCAGTTAAGTTTTCCTGGTTTATCAATTCACAGGCCGAAACCTAAGTCACGGAAAAGAATTATCTTCGCATGTGTACACCTCCTTTCTGTTAGGGAAAGGTCGGGGCAGAAGGCTGTAAGCTCAGAGTTCAGAGCTCAGAGGGCTGGGCAAAACTCCTGCCCTTTTCTTTCAGATCTACTAAGAAAAACATCCTTTGATCCCGAAAGTAATATCATGTCAATTACATTGATTTTTATCAACCACATTGACCGGCATTAGAATTCTTTTTATTTCCTGTATTTTGCTATCACAATCACCGGATTATCCTCCATTTTGATATTTCTTAATTTCTGTAATTCAGGCTTCAGTACATTATTTTTTTCAGGATTCTTTTCCATCCAATTTACCAACTCATTTGCTTGAATGAGGCCTATTAATTCTCCTTCTAAATTCATCAGGTCGAATGTGATATTCATGAATCCATCAAGATCGTTCTTAATTCCTGATTCGTTTTCAGATACGTTAAGTATTTCAGAAGGTTTATCATACAGAGCAAAAAATTTATTCCTTCCAATATAAAAATTAAATGAGATAAATCGTTTATTTTCAAAATATTGTGGCTGGAAAATGAAATTTGATTGTAGTTGTTTTTCGAATGGCCACCATTTTGATTCAAACTGAGGGCTGTGTTGACCACGGTTTAGAATAAAATATGGAGTTATTTTGTTAAGGCCGATCCTGAAAACAGTGTCATTATACATATTCTGAAAAAATAGATTATCGTTAAAATGGTAAAAACTTGTTTCACCAGTTTTAAAAGTATATTTTTGTTTAGTATCCTGAATGTTCTTGTTCGGAAACAGCTTTAATACTTTCCCTTTTTCATCAAATATCATTAAGGCATTTGATTCAGTACCGGTAGCAATCAAAAAATCACATACTATAACTGAATCATTAAGAAAAGAAAAATTCATTGGATAGGAAGTAGAGTTGAAACTATCATTATATCCAGGTATCCTTATATTTCCCCTGAAAACTCCATCCATTGTATACTTGACCAGATCTCCATTCTGATTCTTAAAGTAATATGCAAGTATATTGTCATTAAATAAACCCCTGGTTGATTGATACTCACCAGGCCCCCGGCCATAATGTCCGATTTCACGGATAAATTCTCCATTCTTCCGGTTAAACACAAGACATGCATAAGTTGTAATTGTTAATATGAATTCTTTGGTTACAAAAACTTTAGGATTCTTATCGATGAGACAGTCATAAGTGGTTTCAAGTGGTATATATGTGATTGATTCTACAAAGTTATTCAGAGTAATTTCCTTCGGGTGTTTAATTGCAGAAGACAAATCTAAAACCGGGATTTGCTGGCAAAAAATGCTGCAACACCAGCCGGCAATAAAGAATAAGAAAAATTGAACAGATAGCTTTTTCATCATAAATTGAGACAAGTGAAAATTTAAAGATCAAATACCAGAGTGAATTTTTAATGCTTATTTGATGATTTTCCATCAAATAAGCATTTGTATTATCATTTTAGAGACCTCAGAACTCAATTAACATAAATAATCACTACAACTGCAACCTCCATCTCTGCCACATTTTATATCTATATCGTATTCCATTTCGAAAACTGAAGAATAGCATTTCCACCAAGCTAACGGAATTAAAGTACAATTGCAAAGGCAATAGGTATTGCCTCCCTGATATCCTCCTCTTAAAATCAATAATTCCTCATTTTTCATTAACTTTTCATGATTTATCTGCAATTTCTTTAATTTTTTCATGATAATCAATTTGATAGTTACAAATTCAGTTAAGTTTTCCTGGTTTATCATTTCACAGGCCGAAACCTTAGTCACGGAAAAGAATTATCTTCGCATGTGTACACCTCCTTTCTGTTTGGGAAAGGTCGGGGCAGAGGGCTGTAAGCTAAGAGCTCAGGGGAAAACCTCTGCCCTTCTCTTTCAGATTTATTACTTTGTTTTTACGGCTTTCTTCTTCCAATCCATTTTTTAATTTTTTTCATGCACCGGCTTACTGCCACATATAGACATACACCAGGTGACCTGTAAACTGTAAAACCATTAATTCAGTTCAATATACTCCTGAGCGGTTTTATAAGTCTGAAAAATAATCTGCTATTTTCTGTAATTATATCTGCCGTTCCTGTCATATCATTTATAAAGTCGAGTTTAATTCCGTATGTCGATTTCAGGCCGTCTGCCAGGTCAATCTCCGCTATGTAATAATCCCCCGCAGGTACAAGAGATAAGATACTGATCTTCCCTTTTAAAACTCCATATTCCATGTAAGGAAATCCCGAAAGCTTGATATTCGCCTCCTGGCCGGTTTTTACTTTCCCGAGGCCTGATACCGGTACGTTTGCCCTGACAATTATCCTGCTCGGATCATCTGGTATTACGGTTGCCAGTATTTCTCCAGCTTTTATCACCTGGTTAATGTTCCAGTAACTTGTAAAGGTTATCCTTCCTTTTACGGGACTTTTGACCAGATATTTCTCCTTCCACTGATCTATTGCCAGCGTAAGCATCTTATAGGAGTCATCAAGGTCGAGAATATACTGATGCAGTTCTTTGTCAAGCTGTACAAGAAGATCAAGTCTTGATTCCTTCATCTTCAAAGCCGATGATTCATTGTTCTTAATGGAAGCTCTGAGTGAACTGTGCGCGGATTTTTTCTGTATCAACACCTGCTTCGACCTTTCATATTCGCTAAGCGTTACCGAATGAAGTCTGCTGTAATATAATACAGAATCACGCTCATAACTCCGGAAAACAAGTTTGAGATCTTCCTCCGAAAGCCTCTCCTGTGTAAGAAGCTCGGCAGTGTATTCCTGTTGATTTCTTATCTGTTGTTCAAGTAACTTTAGTTTTGAAAGAATGTAAGACTGCTTCAGGTATTCTCTAAACTGAAAGAAGTATGTTACAAACCGGGAATAGCTTGTCTGAATTTCGCCTATTGAAAGATTTTCAGGAGGTATATATTTCGCAACTTTATTCTGCCAGTCCGGATTATGGTCAAGTGTGTCAAGAAATAAAACAAGAGTAAGTAAATCCTCATAAACAGCAGTATTTTCAATTATTGCCACAGACTGATCCGTTGTAAGATCTTCCCCATTGTCAACCAACAGCTTTTCAATTTTACCTCCCGACTTTGTTATGAAAGATCCGGAACGAAGTGATTATATTTGTAAGATTTCCCAAAATATTTAGCAACCATACGGAGACACGATGGACCGTAGTCCATTGCATCAAGTCGCTTGTAATAAGTGAATTTCATTTTGCTTTGAATGTAACGAACATTAACACCGGGTTATCGAAACCAGTTCTACTTAAGCTGTCCACGAACGATTCAAGTCGCTTCTTCTTTTCAGGATATCGCGGCGTGTTGTCTTTGAAATCTTTGCTTTCAATGTGTTCTATAAGGTATTCAAATCTGATATTCATGACCATAGTTGAATCATTAATCATTTTGTCAGGTATAAACCTTGGTCCGGCATCAATGTCATTATAAAGTCCGGATGTAAATAAATGATTATCAGTAGATGTTGGTTCAGAAAAAACAAGTTTCTCCGTTATTTTATCATAAATACCTATCACAATCCTGGTATTATGCCATCTGGTAATTTCCTCTATACCAGGCAGTTTTATTATTTCTGGAGTTAATCTTTTAGCGGGGAAATATTTGTTAAAATCACATTTAAGGATTAAATAGTTCTCTTTAGTAAAAATCTGATATATCCCCATATAAGAGGATCTATCTATCTGATCCAAACGCTTGCCTCTCTCAGACAGAGGTTCTTTATATTTCCCGAAATTAAATACATATAGAGGTTTAAGATGATATTGATCATCCAGCAGGAACAGAGTATCATTGAAATATTCCATAAATAAAATACCATTGCCGGTTTTGGAAAAAAGTGCATCCCTTGTTGATGTGCCTTGCTTTACCCCTGGTGCCAATTTAAAAAAGATATGGTTTTTCCAGTAATATTTAATTTCACCATTTTTATCCATAATTAAAGCTTTGTATTCCTCCCTTCCAGTCCTGTTCACAATATTCCCGAAAATCAGGGAATCATTTATCATGATAGCATTTTCAAGACGATACTTACCATTGCCTGTGTAACCACTTTGATATCTTTTAAGGAAGACTCCGTCCTCCTTATACTCAAGAATATCATCCGTATAGAAATCGTGGATATAAATTTTCCCATTTCTTAAAAACAAAGCGCTAATGCCGGTATACTCTCCGGGGCCTCTGCCCTCTGATCCAATTGGTCTGATAAAATGTCCTTCAATATCATACAAAGCACATTTTCTCCCATCGTAACACAAGATGTAGTTATCGGAAATGTCAAATTCATAAAGCAGCATAGATAATAGAAAATTCGGATTACTTTCCAGGGCAACGTATCGGATATTATCAGAGAACTGACTAAGGCATATCCTCTTCATATTATTTACATTATCCTCTATATCAATCACTATGATTGGATCTTTCCTTCCTTTACTTTTACAAAAGGATGCAAATAATATGAGAATCAAACAACAAAATATGAGGTCTTTTCCTTTCATTCTATATTATAATTTTATATCCCGTTTTATAGTCAGATTTAATCCTTTGAGATATGTTAGTGTCATGTTGTAATTGACATGACACTAACAAAAAATAAATATAAATAATTACTTTAGGTTAAGATTCAACATATATATTGATGACTACATCTACAACCACAATTGGGGTCAAGCGGCTGATAAAACCAATCACATTCCCTATTAGCGCAGAAGTCATCCCATTCAGCGCAAGTTGATGACATCTTAAATGTTCCGGAAAAACATCTACCCGTACAACACCACGTTGAATAACCCCCTCTGAGTTTCAATAATTCCTCATTATTCATCAATTTTTCATGATTTATCTGCAATTTCTTTAATTTTTTCATGATAATCAATTTGATAGTTACAAATTCAGTTAAGTTTTCCTGATTTATCATTTCACAGGCCGAAACCTTAGTCACGGAAAAGAATTATCTTCGCATGTGTACACCTCCTTTCTGTTTGGGAAAGGTCGGGGCAGAGGGCTGTAAGCTCAGAGCTCAGGGGAAAACCTCTGCCCTTCTCTTTCAGATTTATTACTTTGTTTTTACGGCTTTCTTCTTCCAATCCATTTTTTAATTTTTTTCATGCACCGGCTTACTGCCACATATAGACATACACC
>Ga0208196_1003004_pt1 | contig 14801 bp, 8 predicted proteins | sample AD_JPNNA7_MetaG_FD_184443 | JGI IMG/M metagenome (GOLD analysis project Ga0208196, IMG submission 184443) | Active sludge microbial communities of municipal wastewater-treating anaerobic digesters from Japan - AD_JPNNA7_MetaG (SPAdes) (version 2) | ecosystem: Engineered > Bioreactor > Anaerobic >...
GATATTTTGATAAAGATGCGGCAAAGATATAACAAGGAAAGATAAGAACCAAATAATAAGCAAACTTTCTGGGACTACAAAAATCATTAAAAATTTAAATATTTAATAATCAGTAACATAACATTTAAAATCATAGCAAAAACTCTATTTTTTCCTGTTTTTTCAGGGTAAAATGCTCAAGTTGGGTTATGGAAAATGGGAAATATTATTGACCTATAGTTTGAGTTTTACTGTCGCTTTCAATTTCAACTTTGCGACCAAGTTTCTTTATACTTCTGCCTTTGTTAAATTTATATAAATACTGAAACTGGAACCAGCTTGCAAAATCAATTCTGGTTATATTGGTTGAAGTATAAGCCGGAGTTTTAGTCTCAATTTTCTGGTAATCAATCTCCTTGGAAAAAGGAAGAAGCCAGAACAGTCCTATCGAGTGATTCTTCAACTGCCATTGACCTCCAAATCCATAAAGAGGAATGGTTCGTATCTTCGACTGGGCATCCGTACTCACCCCATTATACTGAAAATATGCAAAAAGTGTAATATTCTTCTTTTTACCAAGGTCTTTATAGGCTGTACTGGTAACAGTATATGAAAAATAGTCCCTATCTGGAATTGTAAACGTTCCTTCGGAATATTTTTTATATTGCCCCCTATAAATTCTTGTATTAATATTTATATACCATAATACGGCATTTACTCCTCCTCCATATTCATAACCACTAAGCAGGTTGAAAGGTTTGGATATAGTTGTGAGCGAACCGTTTATCGGTGAACGTATAATCGTGTAACGGTTGCTGACTCTACCAGAAAAGAATTCATTATAAATAAAAGGTGAAAAGTAATTGCTCCCGAAATTCCATGTATATGTCAGTTGAAGGCGGTCGCGATAATTGGGTCTTAAATCAGGATTACCCTGCGAAATATCGTATGACTGTCCAACCTTCCAGTACGGGTTCATACTGTAAATACTCGGACGGTTAATACGCCTGTTATAAGTCAGCTTTATATTATGGGACGCAGAAAACTTGTACTGGATATTTGCAGAGGGTAGAAAACATGAATAATCTGGTTTTGTAACAGAGTCAGCTAAAATATGGCTATTCTCAACCCTAAGTAAAGTCTGGAATCCAAATTTCTTCAAATTAATCGTTACACCGGCGTAACCTGAGTTTCTGAATTCGGTATATTCAAACAGGTTGCTTTCGGCCTGATTATCAATCTTGAAATCATATCCCATTTCCTGAGAATAAAAATGATACCCCGCTTCCACTTTTGCATTCAACCCAAGAGGGTAAACAAAATCAAGCTTTGTTGAAAAATATCTGCGGTTATTCAAATCGTCTTCTATCCTTGAATATGTATCTAAAATTACATCACTGCCGTAAGGATGACGAATGTTTGAAAAAAAATTTTCCGAAACAGATTTGAAGGTATAATAAACAGCATCTACTGTAAATTCCTCAACTGGTTTTTTGAATGTCTTTTTATAAAAGAATGTTAACGCTGTTTCATCACTCTCCATCTTATTACTTGTCAGCGAAATAATTGTATTAAGCGGATTTCTGCTTTTAAACAACGTGGTCGTATTCGGAAAAATAACATTCTGATAAATAGGCTGATAGTTGATATTAAAACTGAAATTGTTTTTGTCGTTCATATAATAATCCATTCCGGCGCTAACCGATCCAAGTGATCCTTTAATTTTCCCATCGCCGTCAGTATAAGTTGAAGAATCAATTGTTGTAAACAAATTTTCAACTTGAGGTGTAATATTGAGTGATTGCGTTATATATGAGCCTGTTGTATAGATAGTTATTTTACCCATTGAATAATCGATGCTTCCCTGCGAAACGCTTGTAACTTTATGAAACGGCTTAAGTGCTTCCAATAAGTTACCGTTCAATCCATATCTTACTTCTTTTTTCAGTATTATATTAATTACACCGTCAATATTACCTTCGTACCTTCCACCTGGGTTGCTTATAATCTCAACACTCTGAATGTCGGAAGGCAGAAGCCTTGCAAGGTACTCCCTTTCTCTCTGTCTTCCGTCAACCTGAATTATAAAATTGCTGCTTCCGTTAAGGGTAATATTATTCTGAAAATCAACATTAACCTGAGGTATTTTTTTCAACAGATCATATCCATTTGTTGATGATTTGCTTACAGCTTCAGGGATTGAATAAACGGTGCGGTCAACCATTTCATTGCCTTTGATACGCTCGCTAACAACCATGACTTCATTAAGAACCGCCGCAACTTCAACCAGATAAATTGTATCAACAACAATCTCATTCACTTCACCGGTCACGGTAACTGATTTCCCTGACGATTTATACCCAACAAAACTAGCACGGACATAATAGCTCCCGGGTTTGATATTTTCAAGAGAATATCCACCGTCAGTAAGAGTAATTGTGCCTGTCGTAATTGCCGAATCAGGCAATTGAAGCAATGCAACGGTAGCAAACTGCACAGGAGTGTTGTCTTTTTCGTAATATATGTAACCCTTAATAGTCTGTGCTTCAGAAAAAAAACGAAAAAACAGTAGAAACGCTGCAAAATTAATAAGTAACTTGTTCATCCATAATTTGTTAATCTAATTTACTGCTTCCACCAATGTTTCACCATTTATGTTCATAGGTATTTCCATACTGAAACCAGGTGCGTTAATACTTAAATTTCCTGAAATACGTGTTTTTGATTTATTTTCAACAACTAAACCTGTGTTAATATCAATAATCATATTCGACTTGGTGATGCCATTGAGAGTATTATAGGAAACAGTGGCTCCTCCCGACTGTATAGGAGGCGCATTTTCAAAAGGCTTGATATTAGATTCCATTGTTATGCTTGCATTATTATCTTTAACCTCTTTCAATTGGCATTCTGATGTTATAGTCAGTAACATACCCCCGGAATTCACCTGGTCGAAAATTTTCCATTTATCACCAATATTGACCTTATTCCCAGCAAGATAGTATGTGAAACCTTTGATCATTGTTTTCAGACTATTTTCACTAACCGTTTGAACTATCTGTGATTTTAATGCAGATGCAACTGGTCCTGTTAAAGTTATTGAAGTAGTGTCCTGCAGAATCATTCCTGAAATAAGACTGGCATTCAGGATTTCTATTGGTTGACCTGAATAATCCAGTTTGGCAAAAATGGCATTCCTGCTTAATTTGTTCATTACACAAGACATTATTTCTCCGGTTTCTTGTGACTTTATATTACATTCTCTTGTTGAACTGATATTCTCAATTTTCCCCATTGCGTTGGTTTTTGAGATTATAGTGTCGAAATGAATCTCAGTAATAATAAACTCCGGAGTTGCATCAAGCATTTTCAAAGAAAATGTATATAAAACGTCCGACTCAACTGTTTGCTGATTACCGCTGACAGTCTGAGTTACTATCTGATGTGAAACAGATCTTAACCGGTAGGTTCTGTTCTTTTCAAGGTTTAACTTAAGGCTTACATCCTGTTGTGCTACAGCCTGAAGACCAAATAATATTGAAAAAACAAAAAACAAAAACTTTTTCATTGTTATAATATATTTAATTAGAGTCTGTCCATACAGTCATCAAAATTTTCAGTAAAATATGAACTTCTTATGAAAGTTTACCTTTTTGAAGTTATTCTTGGTCAATTTTATGACTTTCGGCTCTAAAATTAAGAACTTCTTTTCAAATTCTTCTAAGAATTAAGTATTTTTTATTATTTTGAACATGGTTATCCTTCATCAGAAATTTTATTTGCTGATTATCAATTGATTCTATGAAATCAAATTATTGTTCTATACTGCCATACTGTAAGAGGAATTGGCTCTTACATTAACCTCCTCTATTTCTCCCTTGAGTATCCTCTTTATAAAATGTACCGACATAACTCCAATATCGTATGCTATTACACTCCAGAATACATTGGCCTTAAAATGTTCCCAGCCTTTCCATTCGCATCGTCTCAGTTGATAACCTCTCTTTAACCCAACTTGAGCGCCTTAGGGTTGTAACTTCCTTTTATACAGCAAGTTGACCTTTTGAATTTCAACTTTCGGGGAACACAAATTCTTTCCTGTAAAATGGCATCATGTAAATTCAAGTAATTAATGCAACTTTTTCAGGGGAAATAAGAGATAAAGAGAAATTATTTTGCACGACTAAGGGGAAAAATAGCTTTTCTACACGATCTGGTACATCCATTACGAATATTCTTTAACCGCCGCTCAGGTAATGCTCTATGCGGTCAGCATGCATTTTTTTCCCCTTATCCGACTGAATCTCATCGAGTTTACCCAATATATGGATAATGCGGTGACGGATCTTATTGCCAATGCGGTAACTTTCACAAAGCTTGTAGTAGTGGTAAACCTTGCCGGTATTTTTATCTTTCTTATCTGCTGTTTTGATAAACATGTTACAAAGATATTTTGATAAAGATGCGGCAAAGATATAACAAGGAAAGATAAGAACCAAATAATAGGCAAACTTTCTGGGACTACAAAAATTATTAAAAATTTAAATATTTAATAATCAGTAACATAACATTTAAAATCATAGCAAAAACTCTATTTTTTTCCTGTTTTTTCAGGGTAAAATGCTCAAGTTGGGATAAGTCCCGTAGGGATAAATAAGGTTAATCGATTAAATTTTAAAAATTCGCATTAGTTTAGAATAAAACTTAATATCACTCAGAATCTTTGAAGATGTATGGACAGATTTTTAAGCTTAAACCAGATTGATTAGAGCCAATTTGAATGATTGAGGTTTGCATTGAACGCCATAGAGATTTATGGAAAAGAATTGGAGTAAGAGGTCGGAGTTTGGATTTGGTTCGCTCGAATATCTTACCTTTGATGCTTAGAAAATTTGAGCTCAAATGTCTTTTTGTATGGTGCTTCGAGTAAAAGATTTGCAGTGGCTTGCTTGCAACGGAATTCTGAATCATCGGGGAAGGCAGGCTATTGCAAGAACATGCTTGTTCAATATATTTGAAATAAATCTATACTGAAATCGACTTAAATCAGAACAATCAATTCATTCAAATTAACCCTAAAAACATGATAATCATTACCAATATTCAGCAACTGGTGAATGTAGATGAAAGTGGCAGAGCAGTTAGAGTTGGCAAGGACATGCAGAAGTTGAACACGATTTCAAACGCTTGGTTACTTATCGAAGGAGATGAGATCAGGGGGTATGGAGAAATGGATTCGTCTGAATTTCAACAATTTGTCAACTTACCGGACATTGAGGTGATAGATGCAGATAAAGGGATGGTTTTCCCTAGCTTTTGCGATTCGCATACTCATTTGGTGTATGCGGGCAGCCGAGAGCAGGAATTTGTGGACAAGATACGTGGTCTTTCGTATGAGGAGATTGCCAGAAGGGGAGGGGGAATTTTGAATTCGTCTCGGTTGTTGCACGAAACTAGCGAAGAACAATTGTTGGAGCAAGCTCTATTTCGTTTGGATGAGATTATTCATCAAGGTACTGGTGCTGTTGAAATAAAAAGCGGTTATGGATTGAATACCGAAGATGAATTGAAGATTTTACGTGTAATCCGACGTTTGAAAGAATTGAGCCCTCTTACTATAAAATCCACTTTCTTAGGTGCTCATGCTATTCCTTTGGAATATAAAGATACCCCCGATGATTACGTCGATGTCATTATCCAGGAGATGATTCCTCAGGTAGCTTCAGAAGACCTTGCCGATTTTATAGATGTTTTCTGTGATAGGGGATTTTTCACTCCTGAACAGACCGACCGCATTTTGATGGCGGGTATGAAATATGGTCTGAAGGCGAAGATACATGCCAATGAGCTCGATTTATCGGGAGGGGTGCAAGTAGGAGTGAAATACAATGCGCTTTCGGTCGATCATCTCGAGAATGTTGGAGATGAGGAAATCGAGTGTTTGCTTCAGAGCGAGACGATGCCGACGATACTTCCTGGGGCTGCCTTTTTTTTGAATATGCCTCATGCTCCTGCCCGTAAAATGATAGACGCAGGCCTGCCCGTCGCATTTGCCAGCGACTATAATCCGGGATCATCGCCATCGGGGAATATGCAGCTGGTTCTTTCTATGGCTTGCATTCAGTATCGTTTATTGCCCGAGGAAGCTATTCTGGCAACTACCCTCAATTCGGCCTATGCCATGGGTGTAGAAGATATCTTGGGCTCCATTGCAAAAGGGAAAAAAGCCAATCTTTTCATTACTCATCCCATCCCTTCTATCTATTTTATGCCTTATGCCTTCGGAACTAATAAGGTGAAACATGTGATCCTGAATGGAAAGAAAATTTTCTAACTAAACCAATCCCTCGAAATTTGGGGTTTGCTTCATGAGTTAATTTGTGTTAAGAAAGCGATCTGTGTTATAATCGACCATTTAAAAAAGATGATGAAGAGATTTTACAAGAATATATTTTATTCGATCATGATTTTGCTTTTTTTTCTTTTACCGGCCTGTTCCAAAGAATCTAATCCGCAGCCCGAGCCAGAACCCGATGCACCTTCCTTCTTTATCCGTGGAGCCGATTTATCCCTGCTTCCCGATATCGAAAAATATGGAATTCAGCTTTACGATATAAACGGCAATATTTCTGATATGCTAAGTATAATAAAGGCTGCAGGCTGCAATACTGTTAGGATGCGTTTGTGGTACAATCCGGCGGATGAAAACTCTTCATTCGAACAGGTAAAGGATTTTGCTGCAAGGGTCAAGGCGAAAGGTATGGATGTTTGGTTGTGCATTCATTATTCGGATACTTGGGCCGATCCCGGCAATCAAAAAACGCCTCGAGCTTGGAATTATCTACACCTCGCTGAATTAAAGGATAGTGTTTATCAATACACTTACAGAGTAGTAAGTGCCATTCAACCATTATATGTTCAAACCGGCAATGAAGTGAATGATGGTTTCTTGTGGCCATTAGGAAGAATAAGCACTGGCGGTTCATTCTATGAATTGATGACTGAGGCTGTAAAGGCAGCAAAGGCGGCTGCACCCGCTGCACATCTGATGATTCATTATGCGGGTATCGACGGAGTAGCTTTGTTTTTCAATCAATTGAAATACAAGAATGTGAATTTTGATGTCATTGGCCTTTCGTATTACCCTTATTATCATGGTAAAGATATGAGTTACTTGACTTCTGTGATGAATTCCTTGAGTAAAAATATTCAGCGGCCGATCATCATTGCCGAGACTTCTTATCCATTTACACTGCAATGGAATGACCTTTCTCACAATCTGATAGGTACTGCCGATCAGTTGATCGATTCTTTTCCGGCAAGTCCCGAAGGTCAAAGGGCTTACATGATAAGGCTTCGTCATATTATGGAAGGAGTGAAGCTGGGGTCTGGTTTTTGTTATTGGGGGGGAGAGTGGGTGGCTTACAAAGGACCCGATGCTACCGATGGTTCTCCATGGGAAAATCAAGCTTTATTTGATTTCGAGATGAAAGCTCTGCCCGTGCTTGATGTATTCAAGAAATAAATAGAACCAAGTGCATTGTTTATTGACCTTTTTACAAAAGTGTGGAAAGTTATTTTCAGAAAATTGAGGAAAATTAATTTCTATTTACACCTGTTCTACTTACAATTTTATAAACTGTTTTATATCAGGTATTTATATAAGAATAGAAAAGGTTACAAGGTTTAAGAGGGGGATTTTCATCTATTTTGTTCTACCGAGGTTTATAAATATCAATTCGGAGATTTTGTGCAATTAATTCATAATTAATTTTTATGCTTAATATTGATGGTTAACTAATCTCCATCTTTCATTTCTCCATTTTTAACTGTAAAGAACCTTTAGTTTTGCAAAGCTCCGCAAAGTAGAGCGCTAATTGTAAACCATACTCAAAATCTCCAAGCATGTGATCTCTACCAGTTCTCCCAATTCCCCTCGTCTCCCCGTCTCCTCGTCTCTTTCGCCCTTTCTCTTTTATAAACTTTTAGCTCACGATACTCCATATCCCATTTATCAATCCCCAAAATCTGTCATCCTCATTTCAAAAACTTTTACATTTGCGATTTTATCAGGATTCTGTTCTTTCCCAATTCCGATTCAAATAACTACTAATAATGAGTTCATTACAAGCAAAACAGTATTCCAAGCCTAAACTGAGTTTCTGGCAGATTTGGAATATGAGTGTGGGTTTTTTGGGCATTCAGTTTGGTTTTGCTTTGCAAAATGCGAATGCCAGCCGCATTTTACAGACTTTTGGTGCTGATGTTGAGCATTTGTCATGGTTCTGGATAGCTGCTCCTCTTACGGGAATGATAGTGCAACCTATTATTGGCCATTACAGTGACAAGACATGGTGTAAGTTAGGTCGCCGACGTCCCTATTTTCTTGCCGGAGCCATACTTGCTTCTTTAGCTCTTGTTTTTATGCCCAATGCCGAACTGCTGACCAGTGTTATTCCACCCATGTTTATTGGTGCGGGTATTCTTATGATTTTGGATGCTTCCATCAATGTGGCAATGGAACCATTCAGAGCACTGGTGGCCGATATGCTGCCTACTGAACAGAGAACTCTTGGTTTTTCCATTCAAACCGCCTTAATTGGCATAGGCGCTGTTATAGGCTCATGGCTTCCCTATATTTTTGCTGAATGGTTGGGCATTTCAAAAACTGCTCCTGAGGGTCAGGTTCCTGATAATGTGGTTTTTTCGTTTTATGTGGGGGCTGCAGTATTTATCTCGTGTGTACTCTGGACAGTCATACGTACTAAAGAATATCCTCCCGAACAGTTGCGACAATTCTCTGATATTCCGGCCGATGAACAGACTAAAGGCGGATTTATAGAGATTTTTCGCGATTTTGCTCATATCCCTCGCACCATGAAACAATTAGGTGTAGTTCAGTTCTTTTCGTGGTTTGCATTGTTCTCGATGTGGGTGTTTACTACACCTGCTGTGGCCGTACATATTTATGGTGCAGCTATTGACGATCGTTCATCGGAAATTTATCAGAATGCCGGAAACTGGGTTGGAATCTGTTTTGGAGTTTACAATGCCATTTCGGCCTTATATGCTTTTATTATTCCATCCATTGCCGGCAAAATCGGCCGTAAGCTTACGCATTCTCTTTCTTTGATTCTGGGAGGCATTGGATTGATTTCCATTTATTTTGTTCCTTCACCCAAGTGGTTGTTGCTTCCTATGGTTGGAATAGGTATCGCATGGGGAAGTATTCTAAGCATGCCTTATTCGATTCTGGCAGGTTCGCTTCCCGCACAAAAAATGGGGGTTTATATGGGAATCTTCAATTTCTTCATCACTATCCCACAGATCATCAACGGAATAGTAGGCGGCCCTATCGTTAAGCGAATCTATGATTCTCAAGCCATATACGCTCTGGTAATGGCAGGCATTTGTATGTTGATTGCTTCCATCTCCGTCATTTTTGTGGATGATAAGGATGATCCCGTTCTTTTACGTAAACAAAAAAATGTGGTTTTTAGATAGAAATAAATATTGAGTGATTTGTCGTTCTTCGATGAACGTCTAATAAGAACCTCGAATCGCTCATCAAATCAACGTTTTTTAAAAATTAAATCATGAAAATAGAAAGAAAAAGTGGAATTTTATTGCATATTACTTCTTTGCCAGGGCTTTATGGCATTGGAACTTTAGGTAAGAATGCCTTTGATTTTGTGGATTTTTTAGTGAAAGCTAAGCAAAAAATTTGGCAAATCCTTCCTTTAGGCCCTACTGGATTCGGCGATTCACCCTATCAAAGTTTTTCAACTTTTGCGGGAAATCCTTTGCTCATCGACTTCGAAAAACTTATCGAAAAAAAATGGTTGACCCCATCAGAATTCGATGATGCTCCTGGGAATGACGACTACGTTGATTTCGGATCTGTCATCGAATTCAAATCCAAAACTCTGCGTTCAGCTTTTCAAGGTTTTAAGGATGTGGCTTCAATAGATGAAAAGATTGTTTTTAGCAATTTTTGTTCTGAAAATCAAGCATGGCTCGACGATTACGCCATCTTTATGGAATTGAAATCTTTTCATGGAGGAAGACCTTGGCATCAGTGGGATGAACCTTACAAGATGCGCCATCGGATTGCTCTGGATGAATTTATCGTTTCACGTCAACAAGAAATAGAATTCTGGAAATTCTTACAGTTTGTGTTTTTCGAGCAATGGAGTGCCCTGAAGGCTTACGCCAATCAAAATGGGATAAGAATAATTGGTGACATACCCATTTTTATTGCTCACGACAGTGCCGACGCATGGTCGCATCCCGAAGTTTTCCAGTTCGACGAACATCATAATCCTACATTTATAGCTGGTGTTCCACCGGATTATTTTTCTGAGACCGGACAACTATGGGGAAATCCGCTATACAACTGGGATTATTTAAAACAAACTGCTTTCGCCTGGTGGTTAGATAGGATAAAAGCAGCTCTTTCGCTTTATGATTTTATACGAATCGATCATTTTAGGGGATTTGCGGCATATTGGGCTGTTCCTTTCGGAGAAACCACTGCCATTAACGGAAAATGGATAGATGCACCGGGTGCCGAGCTATTCGAAACCATACAGCAAAAGCTTGGCAATTTGCCAATTATTGCCGAAGATCTTGGGGTTATAACCCCCGATGTCGAAGAATTGAGAGACCGCTTTCACTTTCCTGGAATGAAAGTTTTGCAGTTTGCCTTTTCACCGATGAAAAACAACGAATATCTTCCTCACAACTATAATACCTCCAATTATATTTGTTACACGGGTACTCACGACAACAATACGACTCTTGGCTGGTACAACGAACTGGATGGTGCGACTAAATCAGGAATTTGGCGCTATTTGTCAGGAGGAAACGAAAATACCGTTTGGAAATTTATTCGATTGGCATGGAGTTCGGTTGCTTTCATCGCTGTTGCTCCCATGCAGGATATCCTCGAACTCGACTATACAGCCCGAATGAATACACCTGGAACATCGTCCAACAACTGGCAATGGCGTTTTAAAAAATCGGATTATAACGACAGAATAGTAAATAAACTAATCGAACTGACACAACTTTACGATAGAGATTGAAAAACTATTGTCGAGCCTCTTTCAGGAATTTTCCCTCTTATATCATGAATTCATCATTTTTTGCTGATTCTTCGATATTTTTGTGAAGTTATACGATTAGGATTTTTCCATAGACTAATCTACTATCAAAATAGAACGAGAAAGTGAATGGCTTGAAGATTTTTTGAAATCTGATAAAACTGACTGCTTTTGAGTTTTTTAAGTTATAGAAAAGATTTACAATAATGACATTTTGTCTTATTTTTAGAAGCAATTTTATCGATTTATAAGACATTTTGTCATAATTATATCGCATAGGGACTCGATAATAAGAATGGCAAGCCAATTGAGTAAAGTTGGGAAAAACAAAGATTAGATGAAATTAGATAAAACAGGAAGGAGCAAAAGATATGAATCTCAATAATTTTACGGTCAAATCGCAGGAAATTATTCAAGAAGCCCAGTTTTTAGCACAAGAAAAACAGCATGGGCAAATTGACACGGGGCATTTTTTGGTAGCCCTGCTCGAAAAAGACGAACAAGTTACTCCATTTTTATTGAAAAAAATTGGAGCAAATCCATCGTTCATACTTCAGGAAGGACAAAAGCTGTTAAATACTTATCCAAGGGTAAGTGGAGGCGAGTTGTTACTATCGCGTGAAAGCAGTCAGTTGTTACAGCGAGCCATTAGCATTGCCCGTGAAATGGGAGATGACTATGTGGCCATAGAACATCTTTTATTATCGCTGGTAGCTGGCAATGATGCCGTAGCCTCGATATTGAAATCACAGGGTGTTGGTCGCAAAGACCTCGAAGAAGCCATTCAGCAGATGCGCAAAGGCTCGAAGGTGGACAGTGTGACTTCTGATGAGAATTACAATGCCTTGAATCGTTTTGCCATCAATTTGAATGAAATGGCACGAAAAGGGAAGCTCGATCCCGTAATTGGGCGAGATGAGGAAATAAGGCGTGTGTTGCAGATTCTTTCGCGACGCACCAAAAACAATCCCATCTTGTTAGGAGAACCTGGTGTTGGAAAAACGGCTATCGTAGAAGGATTGGCTTTTCGAATCATCAATGGCGATGTGCCCGAAAATCTAAAAACCAAACAAATCTATTCTCTCGACATGGGTGCCTTGATAGCGGGTGCGAAATACAAGGGAGAATTCGAAGATCGTTTGAAGGCTGTCATTAAGGAAGTTACCAGTTCGGAAGGTGAGATCATTTTATTCATAGATGAAATTCATACATTGGTAGGAGCCGGTGGAGGCGAAGGTGCCATGGACGCCGCAAATATTATGAAGCCTGCTCTTGCGCGAGGCGAATTGCGGGCAATTGGTGCCACTACCTTGAAAGAATATCAGAAATATTTCGAAAAGGACAAGGCATTGGAACGTCGTTTCCAAACAGTGATGATAGATGAACCCGATGCAGCTTCGGCTATTTCTATCCTCAGAGGCTTAAGAGAACGTTACGAAAATCATCATAAAGTCAGAATAAAGGATGAAGCCATCATCGCTGCAGTCGAGTTGTCTCAACGTTATATTACCGATCGTTTTCTACCCGATAAGGCCATCGACCTGATCGATGAAGCTGCAGCAAAGTTAAGGCTCGAAATCAATTCATTGCCCGAAGAATTGGAAACGGTGGAGCGTCGGATTCGTCAGCTTGAGATTGAAAGAGAAGCCATTAAGCGTGAAGGCGATGAAGAAAAGCTCGAACAGCTCAATCAGGAAATCGCCAATCTTACCGAGGAACGCAATGTATTGAGAGCCAAATGGCAATCGGAGAAAAATCTGATCGACCAAATCCAGCAAAAGAAAAGAGAGATCGAAGATTATCGCCTTGCTGCCGAGCAAGCCGAAAGAGAAGGAAACTATGGAAGAGTGGCCGAACTCCGATATGGTAAGATGCGAGAAGCCGAACAACAGATCGAGCACCTCAGAAAGCAGCTGGCAGAAATTCAGGGCGATAAACCCATGATCAATGAAGAAGTAAGTGCCGAAGAAGTCGCTGAGGTGGTGAGCAAATGGACTGGCATACCGGTAAGTCGAATGTTGCAGAGTGAACGTGAAAAACTGCTTCATCTCGAAGAACATCTGCATAAGAGAGTAGTCGGACAGGACGAAGCCATCAGTGCGGTGGCCGATGCTATCCGACGTAGCCGAGCTGGACTGCAGGATCCCAAACGACCGGTTGGTTCGTTCATCTTCCTAGGAACTACTGGAGTGGGTAAAACCGAATTGGCTAGGGCTCTGGCCGAATTTCTGTTCAACGACGAAAATAACATGGTAAGAATTGACATGTCGGAGTATCAGGAACGTCATTCGGTTTCGCGCTTGATTGGTGCTCCACCAGGATATGTGGGTTACGAAGAAAGTGGCCAGCTTACCGAAGCCGTGCGTCGCAAACCTTATTCGGTCATTCTGCTCGATGAAATCGAAAAGGCACATCCCGATGTGTTCAATATACTCTTACAGGTACTCGATGACGGAAGGCTTACCGATAATAAAGGACGTACAGCCAATTTCAAGAATACCGTCATCATCATGACCTCTAATATTGGCTCGCATTTGATTCAGGAACGTATTCCCGAAAATGCTAAGGAAATCGATCCTAAGATTTTAGAACAAACCCGAGAAGAAGTCATGGATTTGCTCAAAAAGACGATTCGGCCCGAATTCCTCAACAGGGTGGATGAAATCATCATGTTTAAACCCTTGACGTTCGACGAGGTAATTCAAATTGTTAGATTACAGTTCGAGCATTTGGCCGAAACACTGGCAGCCAATGAAATACAGTTGAAATATACCGAAAAGGCTGTCGAATATATTGCAAAGGCTGGTTTTGATGCACAGTTTGGCGCTCGACCTATTAAAAGAGCCATGCAGCGTGAGATTCTCAACGTGCTGTCGAAGAAAATTCTCGCCGGCGATGTGGATAAAGACCTCATTATTGTGGCCGATGCTACAGCAGAAGGAATAGTGTTCCGTAATGAACCGAACAAATAAAACCAATAAAATTTAATCTCTTGGTTGTGAGGATAGTATGTGTTAGGCGTGCTATCCTCATTTTTTTATTTCGAATTCTCATCCCTCGAAGAGGCTTTCTTGAAAAACGAAAACGGGGGAGGGTTCCCCCGTTTCTCCAAACTTTAACCAAAAACAATTTACAAACCAATGAAAACAAAATCTTATGATTCAGTTTCATTCCGATGCAAAACTAAAGGTATATTATGAACTTTCCAAATAATGTTCTGAATATTTTTGTATATCAACTCTAATTTATTATCATCCAACGATAAATGTTTTTATGAATATTGCCTGAACGGCAAAATCAATATTTCTGATTAAAAATCGTAACAAATTGATTTTCTTTATCATATAAGTATTTATATAAAATGTTCTCACATGGAAACATTAAGGAGATTTTGAGTTCCGAGCTAAATTTATCAATATTCAATAAAAATCTAAACAGTTTTGCTAAAGAATTTAGTTCAAATTCATTAAACGTTTAGTTCATTGCATTCTTTCTTCTGTAAATCTTCGAAACGTCTTCATGATTTCTGCTTCATTTGCATCTTGAAATATGCATTTCTGCAAAGCCGGAGGCCAAAAACGGGTATTGAATATTACTTATCCCAACTTGAGCATTTTACCCTGAAAAAACAGGAAAAAAATAGAGTTTTTGCTATGATTTTAAATGTTATGTTACTGATTATTAAATATTTAAATTTTTAATAATTTTTGTAGTCCC
>Ga0208196_1003023_pt1 | contig 14733 bp, 12 predicted proteins | sample AD_JPNNA7_MetaG_FD_184443 | JGI IMG/M metagenome (GOLD analysis project Ga0208196, IMG submission 184443) | Active sludge microbial communities of municipal wastewater-treating anaerobic digesters from Japan - AD_JPNNA7_MetaG (SPAdes) (version 2) | ecosystem: Engineered > Bioreactor > Anaerobic...
GTAGCCTGCGAGGTGCTGCGCTATGGGATGAAGTCAAAGACAACCTCAACAAATCAGGATTAGCACTCTCCGGCGGGCAGCAACAACGTCTGTGCATTGCGCGGGCATTAGCCGTCGAGCCGAGCGTAATCCTTATGGATGAACCAGCAGCTTCCCTGGATCCGATCGCCACCTTGCGGATTGAGGACCTGATTCGCATGCTCGTGGAAAACTATACAATTGTGATTGTGACGCATAACATGCAGCAAGCCGGCCGAGTCTCGGATTACACTGCCTTTTTCTTCACCGATGAAACGCGTACTGGTAGATTAGTCGAGTTTGACCGTACACAGGTCATCTTCACTAACCCCAAAGACAAGCGCACAGAGGATTACATTACCGGCCGCTTCGGGTAGGGCATTGCCCCAATCTTATTATCTACTCGCGAAATTAACTGGCTGACAAGTTACCATCCGCTTGGCGGTTATCTTATACGCGCAATCTTGAGAATGCTTTTGCGCTAGGGTTATAATCTGCTTATATTTGCGCTCGATACTCTCTTCTATGGAGGAAAAGCATGGCCCAAAAAAGCGAAAACGCTCTCAAAGAATTGCCGCGCAATTTATGGGTGGTCAGTGCCACCAGCTTTCTTATGGATGTCTCCAGCGAAATGGTCATTAACATCCTACCGCTGTTCCTTTCAGCCGTGCTGGGAGTAAAAACCAATATTATCGGGCTCATCGAAGGTATTGCCGAAGCAACCTCCAGTGTGCTCAAAGTATTCTCCGGCTGGCTTTCGGACAAACTCAAAAGCCGTAAAGCACTTACCGTTGCAGGGTATGCCCTTTCTGCGCTTGCCAAACCCTTCTTTTACCTGGCGAGCACCTGGGAAGCTGTAGCTGCTATTCGCTGGGCAGATCGTGTGGGTAAAGGCATCCGCACAGCGCCTCGTGATGCCCTTTTAGCCGATGATGTCAAAGAAGAGCATCGTGGGTTAGCTTTTGGCTTGCATCGTGCGGCGGATACTGCTGGTGCAATGCTTGGGCTGCTAATCGCTGCTTTTGTAGTTTGGCGGTTACAAGCCGGCAGCGCTGCGCTCAAGGAGCAAACCTTCCGAACAATCGTGCTGATTAGCATGATCCCGGCATTTTTAGCTGTGCTGGTTTTGGCATTTGGCGCAAAAGAAGTCAAGCCGAGTGGAGAAGCACAAAAAACCCGGATTACATTCAAGGGGCTGGGTAAAAACTTCATCACGTTTATGATTATTGTGGGTATTTTCGATTTGGGTAACTCCTCGGATGCCTTCTTAGTCCTACGTGCGGAAGACCGTGGTATGACGATTTTGCAGATTTTGCTCATGTTAGCAGTGTTTAATTTCATTTATTCTGCTGTTTCCGCCCCGGCTGGCAACCTTTCGGATCGGCTTGGCAGACGTAAAGTTATCATTGGCGGCTGGATCGTCTATGCGCTGATTTATCTTGGCTTTGGTTTGGCACAGACCGCTGTGCATGTGGGTGTCCTTTATGTGCTCTATGGCTTTTATTATGGCCTGACTTATGGCACCGCCAAAGCTATGGTTGCAGACCTGGTTCCAGTGGAGTTGCGGGGCACAGCCTTTGGAACCTATAACGCCGTCTTAGGCATTTTGGACTTCCCGGCTTCACTGATTGCTGGCTTGCTATGGAGCGGCGTGGGTGGATGGCAAGGGTTTGGTCCCTCAGCGCCATTTTTCTTCGGTAGTGCGCTTGCGCTCATTGCAGCCGTTATGTTTATTTTCTGGAAACCGCAGCCTGCTGCTGAGTTAGCATAATTCTGAGGAAACAATGACATCAATAAGTGATGAGCAGAGACAAGCCAGACCAATGAAGATCGGTGTTCTGGCTTACCGCATGGACTTTTACACGAACAAAAGGTTGATTGTAGGCAAGCTTCCAGAGGTTGAGTACGTTCCAGTTCGCGATTGGTATAGTTTTCAGCGTTGGCTGGCGTTAAAAGTTAATCGGGTGGTGGGCAAGCCCCTCATCAACACGTTTAACCTCAATAATCAATTCGAAGATTTTGATTTGAACCGTGTAGACGTGCTGCATTTTTCTAATGGGATTAGCTACGGACGCACACCCTGGGTCTCCTCTTTCGAGACCATTTTGCCGCGCTTCAGCCATCTCGTCACCCGTCACCAAGGCAAGGAGAAACCCCAACTGCACATGGACGACCTCACACGGCGGGGGTTGGAGGCTTTAGCTGGCAAGGCTTGCTTGCGTATTTTGGCTTGGTCTCAGGCTTCGGCACGCATGGAACGGGATTTACTGGCGGATTTCCCCACAGATTATACGCAAGCGATTTTGGATAAAATGCAAGTACTGCACCCTCCCCAGGAGCCGCTTGTGGAAGCGGTCGAACCCCGAGATTATCACAATGAGCCTTTGCGCTTTATGCTCGTAGGTGCGGCTTTCTTTCGCAAAGGCGGTCGGGAGATTTTACAAACCTTCGAAAAATTAGTCCGTCAGGAAGGTTTACTGCTAAGGCTTATCATCGTGAGTGCGCTGCGCTTGGAGCCTTACGCTGCGCATGAAACTGAAGCAGATGCGGCTTGGGCAAAGCAGAAGCTTTCGGAAAATGCGGATTGGATTGAATGGTACCCGCAGCTGCCAAACGCTGAAGTGCTGGAGTTGTTGAAGCAAGCTGACGTTGGGCTCCTGCCCAGCTATGCAGATACATATGGCCTCTCCGTGCTGGAAGCCCAAGCTTGCGGTAAACCGGTCATCACCACTGATATCCGCGCTTTGCCGGAAATTAACCCCGAAACAGCCGGCTGGTTGATTAAAGTTCCTAAAAACGAATTAGGCGAGGCGCTCTATACCACGCCGGAGGAAAGGGCAGAGCTGAGTAACGCGATTCAAACTGGCTTGGAAGCAATCGTGCGCAGCATTATCGATGATCCAAGTCAAATTGCGATTAAAGGTACTGCGGCGCTCGCGCGCATCCGCCAACAGCACGACCCGCAAATGTATGCTGAAGCTCTCCGGCAAATCTATCATTTAGCTTTGAAGTGAACTAGTAAAAATTAAACCCAATTTGGTCAAACCTAGGTCGCGGTAGTGTATAATTAATTAAAATTTCAAACATATCCCGTTTGAGAATAGGAGCAGAAATGATCGTTACCACCAAAAAACTCTTTGAACATGCCTACGGCAAGTATGCCCTTGGCGCGTATAACATCAACAATTTGGAACAAATTGAAGGTCTCTTCAGAGGCAATTTACAATCTCAAGCCCCCTTTATCATTCAGATCAGCAAAGGTGCCCGATCGTATACCAACAAGCTTTACCTCGAAGCGCTTATCCGCACAGCGGATCAAATCTACCCGGAAGCTATTTTTGCGGTGCATTTGGACCATGGCGATGAAGCTACCTGCTACGACTGCATCGAATCTGGCTTTTACAGCTCAGTGATGATCGATGGCAGCATGCTTCCTTATGAAGAAAACATTGCCGTGACCAAGCGTGTAGTCGAAGCTGCCCATGCTAAAGGCGTGGTGGTAGAAGCGGAATTAGGTCAATTGGGTGGCGTCGAGGAACACATCAAAGTGGATGAGTCAAACGCTAAGTTGACCGATCCCAAGCTAGCGCGCGATTTTGTGGAGCGGACGGGCTGTGATTCCCTGGCTGTAGCGATTGGCACCAGCCATGGGGCTTTCAAGTTCTCTGGCACGCAATCGCTGCACTTTGATGTTTTGGAACAGATTCAGAAAGAATTGCCTGGCTTCCCACTGGTAATGCACGGCTCCAGCTCGGTGCCACAGGAAGAAGTGGAGCGCATTAATGCAGCTGGCGGCAAGTTGTCTGGCGCAAAGGGCGTGGATCCTACCCAGTTCCGCAAAGCAGCCAGTTTAGGTGTCACCAAGATTAACATCGATACCGATGGCAGGTTGGTTTGGACGCGCGTGCATCGGGAATTCTTCCGCGATCATCCCGAAAAATTTGATTTGCGTGATCCTGGAAAGATTTTCATCGCGGAATATGCCAACTTTATTGCCAAGAAGAATGAATACTTAGGCAGCGCTGGCCAGCTACCAGAAGTTCGCAAATTTATCGGAGCATGACGGTTATGCAGCCGATTGAAATTCGCCCCAACATCTTCTGGGTGGGGGTAAACGATCGTTCTACCGATCTTTTCGAAGGTTTATGGCCAATCTTTAATCAGGGCGTTACTTATAATGCTTATTTGATTAAAGATGAAAAGAATGCGCTGATCGATCTTTCGAAAGATATATATACTGATGATTTTGTCGAACAGCTGGAAAAACTCATCGGGCTTGACCATTTAGACTATGTGATTACCAACCACATGGAGCCAGATCATTCTGGTGCACTTTTACGTTTGAGAGAGCTTGCTCCTCAGGCAAAATTCCTGGGGATGAATAAAGCTGTCGCCATGATGAAGGATTTCTATAACATAGATCAAAACGTGGAAGTTCTCAAACACGAGCAGACGCTTAGCCTAGGTAAAAACACATTGAAGTTTATATACACACCGCTCGTTCACTGGCCGGAAACAATGATGACTTACATGCTTGAGGAGAAGATCCTCTTCTCCTGTGATGGTTTCGGTTCTTTTGGCTGTTTAGATGGCGTGCTTTTTGATGACGAAACCAGTGACCGTGACTTTTATGAGCGCGAAGCTTTACGGTACTACACCAATATCATTGCTGCTTTTAGCAAGCACGTCATCCAAGCGCTGGATAAACTAAGCGCTTATGAAGTGCAAATGGTTGCCCCATCCCACGGCTTGGTGTGGCGTAAAGATCCAGATAGGATCATCTCGCTTTATAAGTATTGGGCAAGCTTGGCTACTGAACGTGCCGAGCCGGGGGTGACGGTGCTTTATGGCACGATGTACCGCAATACTGAGCGGGCATTGGAGCATGCCTTGCAAGCGCTTGCCAGCGAGAACGTACCCGTGGAAGTCTTTAATGTGGGTTTGACGGATCCGAGCTATATTCTTCCTGAGCTTTGGACGAAACAAGGTGTGCTTATCGCCGCGCCGACCTATGAACGGGCGATGTTCCCAGCCATGGTACATGCACTGAATATGGCAGAAATCAAGGGTGTGCGTAATAAAACTGCAGCGTATATAGGCAGTTATTCTTGGTCTGGCGGCGCGAAGGGTGTTTTCGAGGGCTATGCTGAGCGGCTCAACTGGGATGTCGTAGGTACACACGAGTTTATTGGCAGTGCCAAGCCCGATGATTTAGAGCAAATTTGTGCGCTGAGCCGGCAATTAGCGCTCAAGAGTAAATAAGGCTGAATAGTAAAGTTGTCTCATAAAACCCTGTGTTGTAAATGCACAGGGTTTTAAATTAATTGTTGCAGCGTGAAATTTAAGGTGGAATGGACGATCTGAAATATGTGATTTGTCGGCAGCAGAACAATTAACGTTGCTTCTCTTATGGGTGAGATGCTAAAAGGAGTAGACGCTGACAAATGCTTAAAAAGAAAAACCCATAAGGTATAATCAGACAAGTCCAACGAGGTAAAGGCAACACATGAGTGAACAGACTTCGACCAAAACTAATTTTATTCGCGAGATCATCGAAGAGCATAACCACAGCGGACGCTTTGGCGGGAGAGTGCACACGCGCTTCCCACCAGAACCCAATGGCTACTTACATATTGGGCATGCCAAATCGATCTGCTTAAACTTTGGAATCGCGCAAGATTACGGCGGGCTGACCAACCTGCGCTTTGATGATACCAACCCAGTAAAGGAAGATACCGAGTACGTCGAATCCATCAAGGATACGATCCACTGGTTAGGCTTCGATTGGGGAGAACGCGAGTATTATGCTTCGGATTACTTTGAAGTGCTCTATCAAAATGCAGTCCGCCTGATTGAGAAGGGCAAAGCCTACGTCTGCGATTTGAGCCCAGATGAGGTGCGTGAATACCGCGGCACGCTCACCGAACCTGGCAGAGAGAGCCCCTATCGTAATCGGTCAGTGGAAGAAAACCTGGATCTTTTCAGGCGCATGCGCGCTGGCGAATTCCCGGATGGTTCCCGCACACTGCGGGCTAAAATCGATATGGCTTCGCCAAACCTCAACCTGCGGGACCCGATTATGTATCGGATTTTGCATGCTGAGCACCATCGCACGGGTAATAAGTGGTGCATCTACCCCATGTATGACTATGCCCATTGCGTTTCGGATTCGGTAGAGGGCATCACCCACTCTATCTGCACACTCGAGTTCGAGGACCACCGTCCGCTGTATGATTGGTTCCTGGATGAGCTGGAGCTCTATCATCCGCAGCAGATCGAGTTTGCCCGCCTCAACTTAACTTACACCGTGATGAGCAAGCGCAAGCTGCTGCAGCTTGTGCAGGAAAAATTTGTTAGTGGTTGGGATGACCCCCGCATGCCCACATTAGCAGGGATGAGGCGCAGGGGGTACACGCCGGAAGCTATTCGGAAGTTTGCTGATGTGGTGGGGGTAGCCAAGAACAATAGCGTTGTGGATATGGAGCTGCTGGAGCACGTTTTACGCGATGATCTCAACCTGCGGGCTAAACGCCGCATGGCTGTGCTAAAGCCGCTCAAAGTGGTGCTGGATAATTACCCAGCAGACCAGGTGGAAGAGTTCGAAGTCCCTGACTTTCCGCAGGATCCGGAGTGCACTACCAGCCGTAAAATACCCTTTGGGCGTGAGCTTTACATCGAACAGGATGACTTTATGGAAGTTCCTCCGCCAAAGTACTTCCGCTTGGCACCGGGCAGCGAAGTACGCTTGATGAATGCTTATTACATCACTTGTACTGAGGTGGTCAAAGATGCCGACGGTCAGATCATCGAAGTACATTGCACTTATGACCCCGAAACGCGCGGGGGTATGTCTGCAGACGGACGAAAGGTCAAAGGCACCATCCATTGGGTCTCAGCACAGCACGCCATCGAGGCGGAAGTGCGTCTTTACGAGAATCTATTTACCAAAAAAGACCCGTATGACGTAGAAGAAGGTCAGGATTTCCTCGATAACTTAAACCCACGCTCATTGGAAGTGCTCACGAGCTGCAAATTAGAGCCTGCCTTAGCCCAAGCAGTGATTGGTGAATCCTACCAGTTTATGCGCAATGGATACTTTTGCTTGGATAGCGTCGACACTCGCGAAGGGCAGCCGGTGTTCAACCGTACCATCTCGCTGGTTGATTCTTGGGCAAAGATGCAAGGCACAAGCGCATAGCCCATTGGGTATGATAAAATAAACGTGTGGGGGCCCGTAGCTCAGTGGCAGAGCAGGCGGCTCATAACCGCTTGGTTGAAGGTTCGAATCCTTCCGGGCCCACTGATTAAGCGCAAGCTATAGGACCCGCGCAGTTTATTACCTTCCATCGATATGCATGGGCATTAAAACGTATAAATTCTCCTCATCTCCAGTCGAATGGAGAACCGCAGGTGTGTTGTGGGCATTCGCCTCAATGGTCACTTTTTTGGTAGTGATGGCTTCCAACCCTTCTTGCAAGAATTTCACATTGAATGCGATCTACAATTCCTGTCCTTCAATCATGACTTCAAGTTCTATCTCACTGGCGCCGGCCTCATCGGATTCGGCCAACAGTTTTACCTTCCCTGTTTGATCAGCTCCGGGTTGAAAATGAAACCGCACCACATTGCTACCTTCGCGAGCAATGATGCTGGCCTGTTTGCAGGCTTTGAGCAGGTCACTCGCGTCAAGGATTGCTCTGGTCTTATGACCTTTGGGTAGAATTGCCTGGTAATCCGGGAATTTCCCATCGATCATTTGTGAGACTATCTGTACATTTTCACAACGGAACACCACCTGGCTACCATTCGGAGGTAAAACAAAAGTGATCCTGGCTGTTTTAGTCGCGTTCATGATTCGCACTATCTCTTTCAATGCGGACGCCGGTATGATCAACTGTTTCTTGGCGAATGGTTCTGGAAGGATCGCTTTACAGATAGCGAGACGGAATCCATCCGTCCCGACCATGGATACTGTCTTTCCATCCATACTCATCAAGACTCCAGTCAGAACAGGTCGGGTTTCATCCATTGAAGCAGCGAACGCAACCCTTTGGATCATCTCTTTGAACTTACATGTTCCCCATCCTTTTGAGGATATTGAGCATCCGGAAGGTCGATTCGAGCTCCAGGGCACGCGGCGACCGCCGGTTTTCGCCCAATCCCATGTGAGACCCGCCATAAATGTGATTCCCGGTTTTCTCGGTCATCATACTCGCTGGAAAACAATAGGTATCGTCGGAGGTCTTATAGCTTTCCAAAATTGCCAAACCCTATTGAAACCAGGTAGACCTGCGTGCAGTTTCTAATATTGCCCCCAGCTCCATGAACAAAACCAGTCGCGGAGGTTCGACACACGCCAGGAACACCCGCCCTGCGGCGTAACACCGCCTTTTGACCCGATCCCAGCCGTAGCCACCCGGGGTCGACTGAAAGCGGGGATCGCTCAGGAAGGCGACGATAGTCTCCAGTTTCTCGGGTTGGCGGTCGATACCCGCAACTGGCGGGCAGTATGCCAGGGCATAGAAATCATACGAGGTCGGTAATGAGTAACCGCCCATGTGACCGAACTCGTCCCGGTAGATCGGTTTTCCCCGCCAGGCTTGAGGGACGCCTCTGGCTTCTTCAGCGGATAGATAAAAATCATAACTGCCCTGTTTTGCGGTTGCATAGAGTCTTTCAATCCGCGTTTTTGCCCATTCATTGACCAAGGAGTGTTGGCTGTATCCGGCTCGCAGAAGAAAAGGCAGGAAAATCAGCGGATCCCATGTGGATAGCGGGCAATTAAGAAACTGATCGAATTTATCCGCGAGGGTGGGATGGTGGCATGTAAGGCCGTAATCGAGCAGCTTGGCGAGCGGATTTTCCGCATTGGTGTCCTTGCTGCCGTGAATGCTCCGCGCCTGCTGGAGATTGGCGAGCCAGCGGTGCACCTCTGGCGATTCCAGCATATCTTGATAGAGGCGCTCCTTCTCGCGTTCGGAGAAATCCAACAAGTCCGTACTGATTCGATAGCGTAGGATCGGTCCACTGGCAGCGAAAAGCCGCACAGCTAGCTGTTCAAAGTTCATGGCGATGAAACCTCTCTATCCACCTTCCCAGATTTAGAAAGCAGGTATTCTCTCAGGTCCGATGCATGATTGTGTTCAATGTCGCGGGTGGCGTAGAGCAACGTCACACGACCTTTCTGGGCGTATTTGATGAGAAGCTGCACCGCCACGGGATTCGAATTTAACTCGGCAAAGTAGCGCTGTGTGAATTCCTTACGCCTGGCAAGGTCGTGGTGGTACCAGTTGCGTAATTCGTTGCTGGGGGTGATCTCCTTGAGCCACAGGTCGGTGCCCAGCTTTTCCCTGGTGAAACCGCGCGGCCAAAGACGGTCGACCAGAACGCGCAAGCCGTCCTGCGGATCGGTTGGATCGTAAACTCGTTTTATGCGTATGTCGAGCATGTTAAATTTTCCTGGTTGATAATTCGAAAAGAACGATCATTGCTATGATACCATAAAAGGGCAGGGCGATTGCATCTAATTAGCCTTGACACACAAACTGAATTAAATTATAGGCAGAAGTAGACTGCAACAGTTATTTGAGCGGTTCTTTTTCCAAATGTTATAATAACCAGACATACTTTTGTGAGGTGCGCATGTCTGATTTCATTACCATAGAGCAAATTGATGCCGCGACGGCATATATTAGGGAGCGCATCAGCGTTCAACCGCAATTTGGCTTGGTGCTTGGCTCTGGGCTGGGCGCTCTGGCTGAGGCAGTCGAGGATCCGGTCATTATACTAACCCGCGAGATTCCCCACTGGCCAATCTCGACGGTGGCTGGTCACGAAGGGCGCCTGGTCATCGGCAGGTTAGAAGGTAAAATTGTGCTGGTGCTGCAGGGTAGGGCGCACTACTACGAAGGGCACAGCATGTCCCGCATTGGCTTGCCTGTGCGCGTGATGCAGCGCTTGGGCGTACACACGCTCATCCTCACCAACGCGGCTGGCGGGCTCAACCCAGAGTTTTCCCCGGGAGATCTGATGCTTATCACAGATCACCTCTCGTTGCTGCCCATGACGGGTCCTAACCCGTTGCGGGGACCTAACTTGGATGAATTTGGGCCGCGCTTCCCAGATATGAGCCAGGTTTATGAGCCTGGCTTGCTTGCGTTAGCGCAGCAGGTCAGCGATGCCAATGCGCTTGCGGTTCGGCAGGGTGTGTACGTATGTCTTTCGGGTCCATCGTTCGAGACTCCCGCAGATTGCCGTTTCTTACGCCAAGCCGGTGCGGACGCCGTGGGTATGTCCACCGTCCCTGAAGCCATTGTGGCGAGGCATGGAGGCATGCAAGTGCTGGGCATTTCGGGTATTTCCAATAAAATTGACCTCAATGGTAAGAACATTGCTTCCCACGAGGAGGTATTGGAAGCTGGCAAGGTAATTGTCCCTAAGCTGACCACACTGATAAAAGGAGTGCTGGCTGAGCTCTAAGTGTTTGTTGCTCTAGCAACCCCGCTCCAGCCTTTAGACGCCTATGGACGCCATCATTAAGTTCCTCGCCGAGATGGAGATCCCCATCTATCTGATCTTAGGTGTAGTTGGGATTGTCTATCTGCGCCGCTTGGCGATTGCGCTGGAGGAGCGCCGCAGCTCGGTCTTCGGGCTGGAACGGCAAGTGGCACATGAAAAAGTGGTTTCTGCCACAACGGTTTTGGTGCTATTGGGCTTGCTCGCTGTGGGGGAGTTCATTGTGGCAACTTTTTTGGTAGGCGAGATTGCCCAGCAACCGCTCTATTCCACCCCTACGATTGAAGTCTTGAGCACTCCAACGGAAACGCTTCCAGCTGTTATCCCGACAGATGCCACCCCAACCCCAACGCCGTATCCTCAAGCGCAAATCGAGGGCATCGATAGCAATTGTGTTGCAGGTGTGCTGGAAATTTCCTCGCCCAAGCATGGTGACGAAGTCAGTGGCGTGGTGGAGATAATTGGTTCGGTGAACACACCTAATTACGGCTCTTATCGTTACGAGTATTCCACCATGGGTGAGCCAAACTGGCAAGTGATCGCCGCCGGCAGCGGCGTGCAGGTGGAGAGCAGCTTAGGCTTTTGGTATACAACCGATCTGGTCCCTGGGGAATATATGCTGCGCTTGGTCGCGCTGGATAATCAGGGTAATGAAACCTCAGCATGTGTAATCGTCGTCAAAGTGACGGCGCCACCAGAATAGGATATGATTAAGCTATGGCAGAGTTAGAGATTCGCGCCGCACGGCAGGCAGATTTAGACCGCATGATTGCAATCGATCATGCTTCTAAGAGTGCCTATGCTTACAAAATGGAAGTACTGGATGAGAAGGATAACTTTTCACGTAGTTTCCAGCGCATTCACCTTCCTCGAGCGGTGACGCTCAGTTACCCAAAAGATGAAGAAGCACTCCTAGCCTCTTGGAATGAAGCGGATGCTATCTTTGTTGGCTGTGTTTTGGATGAGGTGATTGCTTATGTGGCTCTGGAGTTGCGGCACTTTAGAGCTACCGCCCGGGTGAGCGACTTAGTGGTGGCACAAGAGTTGCGGCGAAAGGGCATCGGCAGCCGCATGCTTTTAGCCGGCGAAGCTTGGGCACATGACCGTGGGGCTTACCGTATTCTGACAGAATTGCAAATCCGTAATGACCCCGCGATCAAGATGATGCTCAAGCTCGGTTATCAATTATGCGGTTACGTTGATCAATATTTCCCTAATCAAGAAACGGCATTATTTTTCGAAAAACGCGTGTGATGGTTTTATCAATTTCGAACTCACTTTTACAGGTTTCAGTAACATCAGTCCTGGAAACACTCTCGCAGATATTTACTGCAGGCGTAGCAATCACGGCTATCGCTTTATTAATGTATTCCTCGGGGTTCAACCTCAAGGATAAACTTGCGCGCACGTTTGTGATCGTGATGGCGACGCTGGCGTTGATGTTTACCACAGAAACTATTGCCAATATTTCCAATTCACCAGAATTGATTCAACTGTGGCTGCAAATCCGCTGGGCAGCTATGGCGATGCTGCCAGCAGCTTACTTCCATTTTTCAGATGCATTGCTGACGATTACAGGCAGGCCCAGCCGTGGGCGGCGCACTTTGCTGGTGCGGATTTTCTATCTCATTGCACTGGTTTGGATTGCACTCATTCCCGCAGGCATAACCGTTGGCAGTTTGGCTCCCCAGGAGAGCCCTATGCCTTACTTGCTGCGCACAGGTGGCACGCGGTTTTTTGACCTGTATTACCTATTGGTAAATGGGCTTTCGTTTTATAACTTAGGACGGGCTGTGCGGCGAAGCAACACCACCACCACACGCCGGCGGCTGATGTATCTGCTCGTGGGCACGATTGCACCAGCAGTTATCTCCATTCTATTTTTATTGCATGGTAGTCAACTCTTCTATCGTAACCCAGATTTCTTTTGGATATTGAACTTAATTGGCAGCATTATTACTGTGGTCTCGTTGATGGCGATGGCTTACGTAGTTTCGTTCTTCGGGTTCAATTGGACCGACCGCGCAATTAAAAGCCGTCTTTTCCGCTGGATGATGCGCGGACCTTTCGTGGCTGTGGTTACCTTGGGGATGACGACGGTGGTCCGCCGCTATGGGGAACTTTATGGAAACCCCTACAGCCCGTATGTGCCCGTGGTGATGATCGCGACGATTATGCTCTTGGAATATGTGATCACTTTAGTGGCACCTGCGCTAGAAAAAGCGCTCTTTTTCGGTGCAGACCGAGAAGATTTGAGCTTGATTCGCAACTTAGAAGAACGCATGCTTACGGAGAAGGATCTTGATCAATTCTTGGAAATCATCACTGCCTCCATCTGCGATCAACTGCAAGTGCCTGGTGCTTTTATTGCCGTTTTGGAAGGCAGCACGGTTTCTTATATCATTCATGCAGGCGACCGCCATATCTTAGACAGTTTGCCCGTTTCTGATACACTCATCCAAAAAATCCATCATTCCCCCGAAGAAGCAAGGGGAATTTACCACTTGGATGGTTTCGGCTTAATCCCTTTGGAATACGAGTTAGACGAGCCAGGGCAATACCGTTTGTTCGGCATCTGTGGATTTCCGCTAGAAGCTGATCAAAAATTCGAGCCTGAGCAGCTAAAGGCGGTGCACTTGTTAGCAGAAAGGGCAACTTTGGCGCTCAAAGATCGGGCGTTACAAATGCAAGTACTGGAGTCATTATCAACCCTCCAGCCGGAAGTCGATTACATTCAAGAGCTAATTGCCAGCGCTAGCTATAACCAACGGGGTTTATATCGCAATGGCGCCCAGCACGTCCCGCCTGAATTTGTGGACTGGGTTAAAGATGCCCTTTCTCACTATTGGGGCGGGCCTAAACTGACCAATAGTTCGCTTTTAGAGCTCAAAATTGTCCAGGCGGAAAGCGAATCACACGATGGCAGCCGCACGAATGCTTTACGCGCGTTACTGAAACAAGCTATCGAGCAGACCAGACCGGAAGGTGAGCGTAAATACACCTCGGATTGGATTTTATATAATATTTTGGATCTCAAGTTTATCCAAGGCGAAAAAGTGCGCGAGGTGGCACGCAAACTGTCTGTTTCTGAGGCGGATCTTTACCGCAAACAGCGGATTGCCTTAGAAAGCGTGGCACAAAACCTGATGAAGATGGAAGCCGAAGTTACTAACGCTGAAGTTAAGCCAACCCCAGAAACCCAAACAGACCAAGATCAATAAGCCTATGTGCCCTGAAAAGACCTGGCACAGAATTTGCAGTCTATTAAGCAAGGAAAGCTTATTTCACGATGCCTACGCTCAAGACGAAAACCACTCCCAAAAACGAAAAAGCCAAAACGCCGGCTAAGTCAGATGCGCGCATAAAACCTAAACCGATTGAAAACCTCGATGCTACCTCAAGTAGCAGCCCTGCTTTTGCTGAGAAGCTTACTTCTTTCTGGTGGGACTTGGCTGGCGTTTTTCTGCTTGCGCTTGGTTTTGTTTTACTCTTAGGCGGGTTAGGGTTTACGCATGGCATCTTGCTGGATGCGATCCTGCATCAATTGGTGATTTGGTTTGGGATCGGGTGCTTGATTATTCCTATTGCTTTACTCTTAGGCGCTTGGCTGCTGCTTTCGCGAGAGCGCCAAACGGAGTTGGACTTCCACCTTTGGCGCGTTATCTTAGTAGAGTTAGGGGTGTTGAGTGTGCTTGGGTCGCTTTCTGCTTTTGCACGCGAAAATATCCTTATTGTGGAAGCAGGGGAAAGCTTGGGGGGCAGTATTGGATGGGGATTAGCGCACCCTTTGGTCTCCCTTATTGGCTGGATGCCGGCAGGGATTCTATTGGCGGTCCTCAGTTTGATCCTTTTCCTCTATGGATTTAACATATTTGCATGGGTAGAGTTGTGGGCGCGCAAGAGGGCGAGCGTGCAGCCATTGGTTACGTCTGTACCTGAAGGCGATCTACCAACGGTGATTGAGCCGGTAGCTGCAGAAAGCTCAGCGGAAGTTAAGCCAGCAGTGCGTACAGAGCCCAAACCTAAAACGCAAGCTTCACTCCCGCGTGAATATAAACAACGACGGTTGGAATTGGTGGATACACCCCCAGCAAGCAAGCCTTTGGAACGCTCTAAAGATCTCCCACCGCTTAGCCTGCTGGAAGATGAAAAACCTGTTGTCGCCAATCAGGCTACCATTAATACAAATGCTGCGATCAT
>Ga0208196_1003027_pt1 | contig 14714 bp, 12 predicted proteins | sample AD_JPNNA7_MetaG_FD_184443 | JGI IMG/M metagenome (GOLD analysis project Ga0208196, IMG submission 184443) | Active sludge microbial communities of municipal wastewater-treating anaerobic digesters from Japan - AD_JPNNA7_MetaG (SPAdes) (version 2) | ecosystem: Engineered > Bioreactor > Anaerobic...
CGGGTGGACAAGAGCGTTTTCCGTTTGGGCTTGGACTGGCTCAAATACTGCCTGAAGAAGGACAAACCTTTCCAAGTCCTGTTCCGGTTTCAACCTTTACGCAGTGAGGTTAATGTACGGTAGAAAATGCCCGGTCGAAGTGCAACAAAAATTGCCCTATCCCCTGTTGTACAGAACTGTCTGGATAGGGCCTCCCGCCAGGCTATTGGATGTGGGTTTAATCATAAAAAGCGTATCTGATTGAGAAAGGTCTCGAAATCCTTTCTGTCTTTTACCTTTGCCGAAATGAATAGACTATGGCGACCATCTCCGCAATCCGGCGCAATCACGAGAACGACAAAGTGGAACTCGGCATCTGGCGCGAAATTTATCCATAGCCCTGGTTGCCCGCCAACCGTGAAATCCTGAACCTCCTCGATGTACGGGCCTAAAGGACCGCGCTGTACCTCGGCCAGGGCTTGTTCCAGAGTCGTTTCTTCCATTGCTACGTTGGCGATATTGAACGTTGCCTCACCTGTTGCCGGTGTAAAAGTAGCAAAGCCGCCTGCTACACCATCCGTATTCCAGTCGTCAGGAGTCTCTACGGCAAAACAAAGCCCGGCCTCTTTGTATTCCGAGACGGGCGTTTCAGGATTGGCGGTGGATGTGACTGCCGGCGTCCCGACTGGCGGTTGTCCTACACAGGCTGACAACAACAAAATAACCAGGATGACTTGAAAAGCTTTATACATCATATGACCTCGCTTGTTTGAGTTCAGTATCCAGATATAGGGCGCGCCTAACCAGATCAGGTCAAGTCAAGTGTGCTCTTGCGTAGGTTAATTGTTTGGGTAGGTTGGATCTGTACTTGTTTGGCTGTCTGACTGACTGCATTCCTTATTCGGGTTAAAGGGAGATCCTGGAGCACCCGAGCCAACATAAGCATACCGGATACGCTGTAGCCATGTGCCAGTTGTGTTGTTTGTTCGATTTTGAATAGTGCTGTTATAGCGCAGGCCGACTAGCTTATCAGGCCGTCCGGATGGTTGGCTGATTCGTTCGGCATGATAACCTGCGGTATCATTTGTAGCAGTATTCGTTGAAGGTTGACTGCTACCTGGAAGCCATTGTTCTTGCCCTCCTCTGGATGTTGGTACCGTTCGATAATACAGTGTACTCCCCGATCCTCCTTGATAGCAATTGTTGTTTGGCCATGGGCTGTTGAGCACAGACCGGTTCACACGCCAGTATACACCGCTACGAATAATCACTGCGCCTGCCTTCAACGCGTCACTCCCCCAACTGGCTACCCATTCATTGGGTAATGTGTTCTTGATGTAATCTTCTTTGCTTGTTTCATAGTAGGCGTATGTGTAATCTGGACGAATGTACCGATGGCGATGATTCTGAGAAGGGATCAAAGCCTGTGTTCTTTCAGGAGAACTAATGCCTATCCAGATTAAAAAAAGCAGAACGCCCCATGAACAGAGGACGGTATTTTTTCATCGCTGATACCTCCTATCTTTTAGCCGTAGTGATATCGAGTAAATACCAGTCTAAGGTTTGATGGCTGGCAGGTCGGGCATACAGAATATACTGACCATCAGGAGACCAGTTAGGCAGTAATCCATCATAAACCAAAGTCTGCTGTTTTGTTCCATCCGTTGAAATTATCCCGATTGAACGTGACTGGGAACGACCATCTCCCTGAGTAAAAGCAAGGAAACGGCCATCCGGCGACCAAGATAGACCACTTAGCTGATCGAAGCCGTCCAGGCGGATTGGGATGTGGATTTGACCGGATTCAATATCGTATATCCGAATTTCTGGTTGGCTGCTGTGAACAGGATAAGCAATGCGACTACTATCGGGCGACCATACTGTCTCCAAAGCTGAGTATTGACAGTTCTTGAAGAGAGGAATAGTGCCCTTTGTTGAATGATATAGAACTGCGACACTTGGTGTAAATTCTCCTTTCCAGGTGTTGGATCCATAGGTCACGACAGCATTATCCTCACTTGGAGAAAGTAACACGTAATCGTTTTCAGCGACTTCTATCTGAGCTAAAGCACTAACCCCGCCCTGTACTACTAATGGGGTGTGGGGATGCCGTGGCGCTAACAGCCGGCCATCTGACAGAGGGCGGCTGAATAGTAGCCCATTTCCAGTGTCAGGCGCTTTCAACTCAGTACGGTTGGTTGTTTTGTTGGTTAGATTGAACTTCATCAAATCGACCCCCGCCATATAGTAAATGCTATGACTATCTGCACTCCATACGGGGCGGGTTCCATCAGAGGCGATCGGTTCCCAAATGTCTTGTCCTGGGAAATAAAGTAGCAACTCATTTTTGCTTACAGCCATGAGCCGAGTTTCATCATCGGAGGGTAAGGCATCATTGGCTTGTATGGGCCTTTGTTCATCAGTTGGTGCGACAAATACAATCGCCGTGCCATCGGGCGACCATACAGCCCCTCGGTAGTCTTTTCCATCATCAGGTGTAATTTTGATCTCACGGTTTATGTGGAAAATTTGCTCTTCAGTGGGAAGAATAGCATCACCAGCCGGATAGTAATTTGCACAATCGAATAAGGCGTTGTGGGCTAATGCTGTATGAACGGCCTCTGTTCGCAAGGAAAAGGCTTTACTCTCTTGCTTGTTTTGCCCGAACCCATTCACTTGACCCAAGGCTATATTGATTCCGCTACTCAACAATAACCCCAACAACACGAAAACTGAAATCAATTTCCACTTTTGCATTTCTAACCCCCTTTCGTTTGTTTACTTCTTGGGTTGACTCCTGTAATGAAGTTATCATATAACAATTCTGACTGCTGTGTCAACTGGAAAAAATACCAGCTTTTACCCTGGTATTTTTTCCAGATCCGCAGGCAGATGCGTATGGACCCATGTCGCTGCTTCTTGGCGTGAGGTCACGTCCAGTTTGCTCAAAATGTTCGTGATGTGGTAGGCCACCGTCTTGGACGTCACACACAGCTTTTCAGCTATGGCCTTGTTATCCTCTCCTTGTATCAGCAATTGGAGCACCTGGCGTTCACGCTCGGTCAGGCTTTCCCACTTTTCACCGGCATCCCGGCGCCAGCGGTAAGCCCGTACCCATTGTGCATCATCGAAGAGAATTTCCCCACTGGCCGCGCGGTGAATAGCGGCGATAAGTCTTTCGGCCGACTCGCTTTTAGCCAGAAAACCGGCGGCGCCGGCCTCCATCATACTGGACAGGTAGGCATCATGATCGTGAGCGGTCAAGACGAGGGTGATCGTTTCGGGTACATGGGTGCGCACCCAGCATTCGATTTCGGCCGGGTGCGTCTCGGGCATGCGCAGATCGAGCAACAAGATGCGGGGGTGGAGCTGACTTACCAAGGCTTGCACTTCCTGACCGTTTTGCGCTTCGCCCACAATGCAAATATCGGGAGCGGCGCTCAAAACGGTACGAATGCCCGCACGCGTTATCGGGTGGTCATCCGCGATGAGCAAACGAATCGGTTCTGGTTCCATAAAAGGTGTCCTCCGATTTTAAGTGGGCTGGGGTGGTGGACAGGATGAGGAGGTGAAGAAGGCGACACTTTGTTGAATGGATATTCAAGCAAACGTATTGTAACATAATGAAACAGAGAGGCAAGGCTATGAGGCCATGGTGAAGAGCAGGCCATAATCAAGATGCTATAACTGACTCGGCTGAAAAACTCGCTTTAGTACAGCTAGCCCCCTGGGGATATACCCCCCTGAGCGGCTCGAAAACCTGGAGAGGCGAAACAACTTATTCTCTATACGGGGTTTGGCGCAGATTTTGGTATGCCAGGCGCTTGGGGATGACGAGATATTCGTGTTTCTATGAGCTTATCCCCTCTGCCCCCCTTTCCTCCAGGGAAGGGGGATTTTTGTAAGGGGTGTGGAGGGCGGCGAAGCCGCCCTCCACACCCCCACTTTTTCACCTCCTTCTCCCCCGCCAACGGGGGAAAAGGAGGTAGGGAGATGAGAGAGTCAGCACCTATGTGCTCGAAGTGTCAGCACCTTAGGCACCATCCCCAAAGTCACGTCTGCCACCTGGCAAGGATGGGAGACGTGCGCCGTCTGGCTCTTTGCGATAGCATCACGGCGCTACGCCGACGCCTGTCGTAACCGGGCAGCGGCTCCGCCAGAGGTGGGGGACGACCCTTGAGACTCGCCCGATGCCGGGACTCTTTAATAGCCGAAGATCTTCTGCAACAGCCAGCCGAGCGCTGTGAGTATACTGCCCACGAACGTGCCTCCGTCACTACGCAGGACGACGAACGGTTCATCCGGCACGCCGAAGAACGGGCGCAACGCCCACGCCATTTGCGTGCCGACGAAGGCGTAAATCACCAGCCACATCATCAGGATGCGACCCTGGCGCACCTCCATGGCATGGCGCTGGACGTGGTGCATCCCCTGGCGCAAAAACGACAGTCCCCACCAACTACTGATCCCCAGAATGCCGACGTTGAGCAGGATGAGAATTGTGTACTGTTCCCCTATCGTCAGCCAGAAAAAGAGTGCAATCGAAGCGAAAGCGAGGCTAAGCGCCCCGGTGATGGTGACGGCGGCCATCATCAGGGCCGTGGTCTGTTGGAATGTCAACTGCGAGCCATACAGCAGGTTGAAAAAGTAGAGCGTGGGCAGGCAGATCAACAACGTCACCAAAAACAGCATGGGAAGCTTGATCGCCGACATCAGCGCCTGCTGCCAGCTATGCGACATGCCGAGCACGACGCCGAAGAGCGCCAGGTAGAACAAGGAACTGAGCACCATGCTGCGCAACTTCGCACCGAGGTCGCGGTGTGTGCGGACTTCTTCGAAGAAGCTCAGCCGGTCACGCATAATCCACTCCGACATCGTGAAGATGCGCCAGAAACCGTGCAGTTCCAGCCAGGTGGGGATGATTTCGACGGCGGGTGTGGGAGCAGCGATGGGGTGGGGCGGCGTGGGTGTTTCTACGATAGTGGCTTCGTGCGCCGTCCTATCAAACGACAATGATACGGATTCAGTTTCTTCGGTCACGGGTAAGCCTCCTCTCAAAGCAAACCATTCATCTCGCCAATCGACGCGAATTCTAAAACTTAGCGAAAATTCGTGTGATTTGCAGTTAGAATTTTGTCCCTGTTGGTGTAAAACATCATCGACAACTTTCTTGAATTCACCTGGCGCCGAACAGCCGCAATACGGCATGGCCGATGCTGCTGAAGAAATCATGGCCTTCCAGCGGGACGCCGAAGAACGGGCGCAGCGCATAGCTGAGCTGCGCGCCGATGAGACCGTAGAGCAGTAGCCAACCCAGTAGCACCAGCGAGCGCACCCCGCCGTGCGCGAACAGCTTGATCCAACCGCCGAACGTCATCCGCTCCGGCGGCTCGCTTTCGTTGGCATACAGGGTGCCCTGTACGAGAAAGATCAGGCCCAATACGGCGCACAGGGCCAGCGCGCCAATGTTGAGCAGGACGAGGAAGGCCGCGTCGGTGCCACTGAGCAGAAAGAGCAGGCTAATCGGCGTGACGCCCAGCGCCAGCACCGCCGCAACGGCTTGCGAGGTGAGGATCAGCGTAATCATCTGCAAAAAACGCAGCCGCGAACCGAACAGCACGCTGAAGTAGTAGAGCGTCGGCAGGCAGATCAGACCACTGATGAGGAACAGCGCCGGCAGCTTGACGATGCCCCACAGCGCCGGCCCCAGCGCGCGCCCGCTCAACGCCGCGACGCCGCCGAAGACGCTGAACCCCAGCGCGATGAGGATGAGCAGGTGCAGGATTTTGTCCGGCAAGTCCTGGTTCTGGCCGATTTCGGTAAAGTACGCCGTGCGCGCGCGGAGAATACGTTCGACGATGGCAAAGGCACTCAAGATGTGTTTCAGCATAGACATTGGCGCCTCCTTTGAGAACAGCGAATTGTCAACCATTGTACTACGGCTCCTTCCGGGTGCAATATCTCCACAACAAAACGCCGCCTGATGTTAAGACCAAGCGGCATCCTGTCGTTAAATTGAGCTTTAGACGACGATCATAAGAATTCCCAGTTCACAAGTTAACGCTGTTGATCGATCTGTGAGCTTATCCCAAAAATACTGCCAATGTGTTACCTTCTATATTCCATGATTGTATAATCTCGATTCATCCACTCCTGTGGCAATGTATATTTCTTAAGAATTTTGCCGCTTTGCGATATGAGAATTACACTATTTTGTGTCCCCACCAGGAAATAATCGCCAAATGGCGCAATGATTATGCTTCTACTCATCTCATTTGGTATTATTTCTGACAGATTGACAATGGGGGTAAGATCAGACATATTAATCAATGTCGCTCTAGCATTTCCTTCCGTATCCATTCGGCTCGAATAGATCACGTTGTGATATTGTGAGTACCCCGCCATTAAATTAATGCATTGCTCATTTTTTGTAGAGGCGATTTCTTGGAGATTCTGTGTATCAAACATCGCTAAAGTTAGGTTGGCTTTGTCACCGGTTTCATAGTGATAATAAAAAACGTATAGCTGCTTCAGATCCGGGCTAACATTTACGACCCTGAACGCATACTTGCTCCCTGCCTGAGGTATTTCACTCGGCCCTGATGATATCTGAAGACCGGTAAGTTCAAGTAACCTTTGCGTGAATGTTCCTGAATCAGTATTGATGATGAAAACTTCGGCGAAAAGTTTTCTGTCTTCTTCTATGAGGCTTCCATTCACGGCGATAATATTCGAGGGGGATACTTCAACAAGAGTGGCAATCCCAGCAGTTTGTCCGCCTAATGGTAAACTCACCTTTTCTGTAGTGAGGTTGTTTTTGATTATCCAGATGTTATCTTCACCGATCCTGTTAGCCAGTATTATCTTGTCATGTGAAGCAATCATTATGAAGCCAGGATTGATTTCATCTGGCAAGTCTACAACATTGACTTTCCCTATCTCAGGGTTGAGACGTAAAAGCTGGAAGGAGGTACTGTCCCACAAAGTCACAAAGATGCTTGAGGAAGCAGCATGAAAAACGAGGCCAATATGTTGGGAAGAGATGTCTGATTTCACATAATCACTAATATCAATGTTAGGAAAACAGTCACCGTCGTTTAGGCATTCAAATAATATGGTATTTCCTTCCAAATACGCGATAACAATGGGAGGAGTAGATTCCAGTTCTAGCTGATTGTTCGCGGACGCACACGCCGTGCTTAATATGACAAGCATGATTAGAACTATAGGGCGATATATGTGCCTGATACTGTGCATACTTCCTCCAGAATACAATCACGATTAAGCAGCCAATATTATGACAAAGAGGATTCTGCCCTCTTCTTTGGTACAGCAGAATTCTCCTAGGTGTTCTAATACTTTAGGGCACGTAGTTTTTAACATGCCGATAAATGGTTAAGGAGGTAGACCACGCATAACGGAGGCGGTCATTGGTATGCCCGCTAAATCTGTTCAGTAAATTCATCGCTAACGATTTGCAACTGCCTTTTTTTTGCTCTCATCTCAATATTATGTCTTAACACAAACACGATTTGCACTTCGTTCAAAACACTTTCGTCAAACGCATCTTTCGTATTTGTGATATATTCTTCAAGAGCGATTCTGACATGGGGATTATTCGCTTGCGCCCATGCCCATTTAGCGGCCTGTATCAAAGGATACTCTTCAGCACGAGTATTGATCGGTCGTCCATTCATTGTAATGATTTCTGTTAATTTTAAATTGTATGTATCTGCTTTTTGAGAAAAGTTGGCAGTGTCATCAATTACAAACTGCGCATCTATGCTATCCAGATTTGAGTGTAACCCCTTCTCAAAGAATTCTCTATAGTATTCTCTTCTTTCTTCAATCAACGTTAGAATTTGTGATGAATACAATGACCTATGTGGGGTTGTCCCGTTCACTAAATATTGGCTGTAGTCGGTCAGGATAGATTCTATGTCTTCAGGCAAGAAACCTGAGCGCAAAGCTTGGGCGCTAGCAAGGGGCGATGCAATCGCTACTAGTGTCAACGAGAGAAAAACTCGATAGACAAATTTGAGTAGCTGAAATCGGTAAGGCATTTTGCACTCTTCTTTCGTTTATGTTCTGAAATTATGGTATAGTTCCTGTACTAAATGCTTACAGATAGTTTACACTAACAGTTTATGTGTCTATACAAGCATTGATATAATTATATTCATAGCTACAGACGTTGTCATCAGGGAAAACCCCTATCTTTATCTGGAGGATTTCCCTACTACGTTTCGACATCTCTTCAACCCGGAGTTCAGCATCCACAGCGTAGCTTCGGTCCGCGAAGCTACGCCCAGCTTACCCAGTACCTCGCTAACGTGCTGCTCTACCGTTTTCTTGACAATCTGAAGTTGTGCTGCAATCTCCTGATTGCTCTGCCCCTGGCAGATCAACCCCAACACTTCTCGCTCACGCGGCGTTAGACTTTCCCACAGCGCCAGCACCTCTGCCCGCCACGCGCCCGCCCGCCGTTGCTGCTCTTGCGTGAACAGCTCCTGGCCCACTGCTGCCGCGCGAATGGCCTCGATCAACTACTGCGCCCGCGCGCCTTTGTCCAGGTAGCCCGCGGCGCCTGCATCCAGCATTTGTGCCAGGTAGTAGTCGCGGTCGTGCGCCGTCAGCCCCAACACGGCAGTCTCGGGACAGTGTGTGTGCGCCCACAGCACGATCTCCGCCGGTCGCGGCCCGGGCATCACTAAATCCAGCAGCAGTATGTGTGGCTGCAACCGCGCCGCCAACTGCTGTGCTGCCGTCCCGTCTTCCGCCACCCCGACGCTCTCGATGTCTGGCGCGTCTGCTAGCATTTTTCGCACGCCTTCCCGCGCCACTTCGTGGTCGTCGGCGATGAGAACCGTAATGCTGGCTGTCTCGCTTTTCATCTGGATCTCCTTCGCGTCAACGGATTGAACGGATGAAACGGATCGGGAGATGCGCTTTTGTAAACCTGCCTGGTCTGAAGTTATCTGTTTTCCCACGCGGCGCTGACCTGGGCGCGGGTTGCGTCGAGACTGCCGCCGGTATCAATGACGACATCGGCGCGGGCGATCTTCTCGGCTTGCGGCGGCTGCGCGCGGATGCGGCGCAGGGCTTCGTCGCATGGGAGATGGCGCGATTGCATCAGGCGCTTGAGTTGCGCCGTCTCCGGGCACGTCGTCACCCAGATGGCATCATAGTCGTCGGCGAGGCCGCTTTCCAGCAGCTTGATGGCCTCCACGACGACGACGGGCGCGGCGCTGGCGGCGATGCGCTCCTTGATGAGGGCGATGATGGGCGGATGGGTCAACTGCTCCAACTGCGCCAGGGCTTCTGCAGCGCTGAAGACGATGTCACCGAGTTTGCCCCGGTCGATGGCACCATCGGCGGCCAGAATATCCACGCCGAATGCCGCAACGACGGCATCATAGGCCGCGCCGCCGGGCGCCAACACGGCGTGCGTAATCTGGTCCGCGTCGATGACCTCCGCGCCCAACGCGGCCAACATCCGCCCGACGGTAGACTTGCCCGTGGCGATGTTCCCCGTCAGCCCGATGCGATAGGGAGAGGGAGAGAGTGGGGGACGGGGTGACGGAGTGATGGGGTGAGAATCTGCGTCTATTTCATATTTCATTACACTACTTCCTACTCCCCCGCCGCCGCTACAACCGCCCACTCTTCCAGCAAATGATTGAGTTCCGCTTCGACGTGGTGGTACTCCGCGCCGAGTTTGGCGACGCGGGCAACGTCTTGGGTGCGTCCGGCGGCATCCAGGGCGGTGGTGAGTTCCTGCATGCGTGTCTCCAGGACGTGGATTTGTGTTTCCAGGCTCTCCAGTTGTTTCTGCTGGCGGGCCAACGCCCGCTCGCGTTCGCGTTCGGCTAAACGCCCGGCTTCACGGCGGGCCGGCGCTTCTTCTTCGCGTTTCTGCGCGTTCACCGCTCCGCCGCCACTGCGGTACGCTTGATGCCACGCGGCATAGGCGGCGTATCCTTCCTCGAAGACGTGCAACGTTTTGTCGGCGATGGCCCACACCTGCGTGGCGACTTCGCGGATGAGATAGCGGTCGTGACTGACCAGGAGCACCGTCCCATTGAAATGGGTGATAACGTCTTGCAGCACTTCCTGCGAGGGGATGTCCAGGTGGTTCGTCGGTTCGTCCAGCAGTAAAAAATTGGCTTTTTCCAGCGTCAGAATCGCCAGCGCGACCCGCGCGCGTTCCCCGCCGGAGAGCACGCCGACGTCTTTGAAAACGTCGTCACCGCGAAAGCCGTAGCGCGCCAGGAAATTGCGCGTCTCGGCGACGGAAGTCATACCCGCCTCGAGCAGCGTATCGAGTACACTTTTGCCGGCGACCAGATGCTCCTGTACCTGCGCAAAATAGCCGCTGCGCACGGCCGCGCCGAGGCGCACCCGCCCGTGCAGAGGACGAATCTCGTGCAGAATCGTGCGCAGTAGCGTCGTTTTGCCGGAGCCGTTCGGGCCGACCAGCGCGACACGGTGATGGCGGCGAATTTCGGCTTCTGCGACCGTCATCAGCGGCGCCTCCGGCGTATATCCGACCTGCAGATCGTATAAGCCGAGTACCAGATCGCCACTGCGCAGTGTGGTTTGCAAATCAATATGGATGTGATGCTGCTCCAGCGGGCGTTCCAGCCGTTCCACGCGCTCCAGACGGCGCAACCGCCCTTTGGCTTGCGCTGTGCGCTGCCCGGCCATATAGCGGCGGATGTAATCCTCAGTTTTGGCGATCTCCTGCTGTTGGGTCTCGAAAGCGACCTGCTGCTGATGCCGACGGTCGGCGCGTTGGCGGACATAAGCCGTGTAGTTACCCCGATAAGCGTCAATGTGACCGAATTCCATCTCAATCACGCGGTTGGCGACGGTATCCAGAAACTCACGGTCGTGCGCCACGACGATGAGACCCCCCTTCCAACCATGGAGCTGCTCCTCCAGCCACTCGATGCCTTCCAGGTCGAGGTGGTTGGTCGGCTCATCCAGCAGTAGCAGATCGGGTTCCTCCAACAACAGCCGGGCGAGTAAAGCGCGCGTCTGTTCGCCGCCGCTGAGATGCGCCGTTGGCATGGTGAACTCGGCCGTGCTAAATCCCAGGCCGCCGAGGACTTGCCCGATGCGTGTCTCATAGGTGAAACCGCCCGCGCGTTCGAATTTGTCCAGCAGGACGCCGTAACGGGCGAGCGCCGCCTCGCGCTCGGCTTCGTTGGGCGCAGCCATCTGCTCTTCCAACCGGTGCAGTGCCGCCTGCTGCGTCTGCAGATCGGCAAAGACGGCGGCCATCGCTTCCCACAATGTCCCTTCTGCCGTGAAGTTTGGAATCTGGGGCAGATAGCCGAGGCGGAGGTCGCGCGCATGACTGACCGTCCCGGCGTCGGGTTCTTGCACCCCGGCGATGATGTCCAGCAGGGTGCTTTTCCCACAGCCGTTGACGCCCACCAGCGCGATACAGTCACCCTGGTGCACGTCGAAGGAAATCTGCGTGAAAATCTCGTCCGGACCGAAATATTTGGCTAAATTGGATATCGAAAGTAGCGCCATAATGCCCGAATTATACCAGACTTTTGATAGGCGATTCTTGTCTCGGGCGTTTTCGCGGGTATAATGGTGATAACTATTCAGCCGCCCTTGCCAGGTTGCGAATGGGACTTTGGGGATGATACATACCATCCAAGAGCACTGTGCATACCAAAATCCGCGCTAAACCTACGATAGGGAATAAGTTGCTTCGCCAGGTTGACTAGCCTGAATAGATACTCATGGTGATAGTTGTGACACCGCGTTTGACGCGCCGTTGAATTTTGGGGCATTTTGCAGGGACGTGGGGGCAATGTGAGCAGCGTTCTCTTTCTGATCGGCAAAACCCTCGGCAAGTATCGCGTGCTTGAACACATCGGGCACGGCGGCATGTCGGAGGTGTACAAAGGGCAGCATGTGCAGCTCGACCGCATGGTGGCGGTCAAAGTACTGCATCCCTTTCTGGCGGATGAAGAGGGTTTCGTCACCCGCTTCAAACGCGAGGCGAGCATCGTAGCAAAGCTGCGCCATCCCAACATCATGCAAGTCTATGACTTCGATTACAACGAAGAACTAGACATTTATTACATGGTGATGGAGTTTATCGATGGCCCGACCCTCAAAACCCGCCTGAGCGAGGCGCCACTGCTCCAGGAAGAAGCGGTGCGCATTGGCGCCTTGATCGCCGATGCACTGGATTATGCCCATCGACGCGGCATGGTCCACCGCGACGTTAAACCGGCGAACATCATGTTTATGCCGGATGGACAGCCGGTGTTGACTGACTTCGGGATTGCCAAGATGCTAACGCTTTCGGGGCTGACGGCCAGCGGTGCCATGGTCGGTACGCCCGCCTACATGGCCCCGGAGGTGGGGATGGGACGCCCCGGGTCGGCGGCGTCGGACATTTATTCGCTCGGCGTCGTGCTTTACCAGATGGTCGGTGGACGACTGCCGTTCGATTCCGAGTCGCCGATGGGGATGGTGATGCAGCATATCAACGAGACGCCGCCGCCGCTGGCGCCGTTGGTCCCTGCACTGCTGCCGTCGCTCGATGCGGTGATCATGAAGGCGATGGCGAAGCAACCCGAGGCGCGTTTTGCGAGCGCAGGTGAGATGGCGGCGGCACTGCGCCAAATCATCGGCATGGAAACATTGGGGGGCGCAGTCACCGTTTCCCCTCCACCGCCGGTAGTGACGCCGACGCCGCCCTCACCGGCAACACCGGCGCCAGGCGCAGTATCGTCTCCTGTGCAGGAGACGGAGGAGAGCGAGGATGATCGACTGCTGCGAACATGGCCGATGGTGGGCGAGCACACCCCTGCCGTGCGCACGCCGACCCTGTTCCCCTCGCCGCAACCCCAGGTTGGACAACCACCGGCGCCACAGCCCCGTCCCCCACGACGTTCGCTAGGGTCGCGCCTGGCATGGACCGTGACGGCGCTGTTGGTCATCGCCATCGTGGGCCTCGTGGTGTGGACAGGCGTCCGAGGAGACATCCCGCCTGTTGTTCAACAACTCCTGACGCTCGCGGCGTCCGTGCGCCAACCCGGCGCGGCATCCATCACCACGGAAGCGCCGGCAGCGACGTTGACGCTCCCTCCCGAAGCGACAGCGACTGTTCCCACTTTTGAGACGCCGCCGGCGATAGCGCCTACGGCAACCCTGACCGTCTCGTTGCCCTCAACGCCCGCACCGGCCACAGCGATGCCGACTTCAGCGGTGTGCCATCCGCGCATCAAGCTCAACCCGCTGCACGTGGAGCCGGACGATGTCGTCGCGCCGGGGGCGGAACTGGCGGCTTACGTGAGCCTGCGCAACGTCGGCGATTGCGCGTGGCCCCCAGGACTGCAACTGACCCTTGTCTCCGGTGAACAGATGACAACAACACGGCGCGCGATTCCCCTCCAACCCCTGGCGGCAGGTGAGATCGCTCAAGTGATTCTGTCATTGCAAGCGCCGTTGGAGACGGGAGTTTATACGTCGAGCTGGCAAGTACGTCAGAGCACCGGCCAGGCGTTGGGGAACGTGATCCCCATTCGGGTTGAAGTCGCCAGCATCGACATGCCACCGTCGACCCCGCGCATGACGGTTGTGACGGCCACACCGTCGCCGCCCCCGCTGGCCTTGACTGCGCCGGTGCTGTCAACGTGGAGCGAGGATGCGGCTTCCGGCCTTTGGTCGGGAACGGTCATCGCGCAGGCGACCGGTGGTAGGGGAAACTACCGCTATTACCGGCAAGCGATGCGAGTGGATACGCTGCTTCCCGATGGTCAACTGACTGTCGAAGGGCGACGCTGTCAGGCGGTGGCGGTGACAATCTACGCTGTTTCCGGGCCGGAAGTCGTCCGTTGGGAAGGGTGGATCGACTATCCGGCCGCCGAGAAATGCCGGTGAGCATGTCCCCATGGGGATGACGCGCGGCGAATGGCCTGAGGGCTACATGGATCAACAGGGAATGGTGGCCCTGATCCGCTCGCGGGGGGTGCGCGATGCGTTGGTCCTGGGGGCGATGGAGCGCGTGCCCCGTCACCGTTTCGTGCCGGAAGCGCAGCGCGCCTGGGCCTACGACGACCACGCTATGTCCATCGGTTGCCAGCAGACCATTTCGCAGCCGTATATCGTCGCTTTGATGACCGAGGCGTTGGACTTGCAGGTCGGCGACCGCGTTTTGGAGGTGGGCACCGGCTCCGGCTACCAGGCGGCGATTTTGGCCGAAATGGGGATGGATGTCTACACTATTGAGCGCATCCCTGACCTCTACACCGCAGCGAAAGCCTGCCTGGACGAGCTTGGTTATACGGTCCATATCTGTCTGGGCGACGGCTATTACGGCTGGCCGAAGTTCGCGCCCTACGATGGCATCGTCGTCACCGCGGCGGCAGCGGAAATCCCCCCCGCGCTCCTCGAACAACTTGCCGCTGACGGACGGTTGGTCATCCCCCTCGGCCCGCATCACGGCTACCAAACCCTCTGGAAAGTGGTCAAGCACGGAGACGACCTCCACAAAATTGACCTGGGCGGCGTCGCCTTCGTCCCTTTTATTACCCCGTAGACCGTGTTGACGGGTTTTCGGGTCTAGGGCAAAGGTAACTATTCAGCCACCTTTGCCAGGTGGCGAACGGGACTTTGGGGAGGGCACATAATAGGTTACCCCTTCGGCAGGTGCTGACCCTCTCATCCCCCAACCCCCTTCTCCCCCGCCAGCGGGGAAG
>Ga0208196_1003028_pt1 | contig 14711 bp, 18 predicted proteins | sample AD_JPNNA7_MetaG_FD_184443 | JGI IMG/M metagenome (GOLD analysis project Ga0208196, IMG submission 184443) | Active sludge microbial communities of municipal wastewater-treating anaerobic digesters from Japan - AD_JPNNA7_MetaG (SPAdes) (version 2) | ecosystem: Engineered > Bioreactor > Anaerobic...
GTCACATCTCTGAGGCTTTTGCCCTTTTGCTCACTGTAAAATCCCCTTCCCGTAAAGCCGTCATTGGTAAATTATGACGAAATGTAGCCTGGAGGAGTTGTCTGACATTTTCTTGAAAAAGCCATAACGGCGCGATGTGTTTTGTTAACAGATTGTTAAATCTCTGGTAAAATTAAATTTCACCCTGGTGCGGTCTGAATTTAATGGGAGCCGGGGATGATAAGGATGGGCAACATGAGCCTGAAAAATATCTTCAAACCCAAACCAGATAAGTTCCTGCAGCTGTTAATTGAACAAACCAACCTGACCATCAAGGGGTTGGAGGCGCTGACGCAGTACATGCACAAGCGCAATTCATCTCTGGCGAAACAGGTGGCTGAGACGGAGCGGCAGGCGGATGAGGTGCGGCGGATTTTAGTGGAAGAATTGACGCGCACATTCGTCACGCCGCTGGATCGGGAGGATATTTTCTCGCTCTCGCGCGAGATTGATGACGTGCTGGATTATGCCGCGACCACGGTGGAAGAAATGGAAGTGCTGGACGTATCCCCCACCCCATATATGGAGCGCATGGCTTCGCTGCTGCATGATGCAGCGGTGGAAATTGACCTGGCAGTGCAGCGCCTGCAAGACAAGCATTACACGGTTGCCAGCGATCACTCGCAGCGCGCCAAAGCGCTGGAGAACCGGGTTGAGCAGGTGTACCGCGAGGCGATTGCCGATTTATTTCAGGAGCCCAAGAACCTCAAACAGGTGATGACGATCTTGAAAGTGCGGGAAATTTATCGCCACCTGAGCAACGCGGCAGATCGAGAAGATACGGCGGCAAACGTCATCTCGGACATATTAATGAAAATGAGCTAGGCTATGACCACGCTGCTTGTCATCCTGATTGGGCTGGCTCTGGTTTTTGATTTTCTCAACGGGTTTCACGATTCCAGCAATCTGGTAGCCACCATCATCTCCTCGCGGGCGATGTCGCCGCGGATGGCCCTGACGCTGACGGCGATTGCCGAGTTTGTGGGGCCGTTTATTTTCGGCGTTGCAGTGGCTTCGACGATTGGCGAAGGGATTGTGCCGCCACACAGTGTGACCCTGCCAGTGCTGCTGGCCGCGCTGACCAGCGCCATCTTCTGGAACCTGATTACATGGTTTTTGGGCATTCCCAGCAGTTCATCCCACGCGATGATTGGGGGATTGATCGGAGCGGTGGCGGCGGGGGTGGGCTTTCAAAACATTCAGTTAGCCGGGCTGACCAAAATTTTCCTGGCTTTGTTTTTATCGCCTGTGCTGGGGCTGCTGGCGGGCTATCTTTTGACCCGGCTGGTGTACTTTTTGGCCCGGCGAGCCAGCCCTAAAATTAACGTTTTTTTCAAGCGGGCTCAAATTGTGACGGCTGTGGGTCTGGCTTTGAGCCATGGCGCCAACGATGCACAGAAAACCATGGGGATTATTACGCTGGGGCTGGTGACTGCGGGGAGCCTGGCTGAATTCAAGGTGCCGATCTGGGTGGTGGCGATCAGTGCGGGGGCAATTGCCCTGGGCACCTCGGTAGGCGGCTGGCGCCTGATCCGCACACTGGGGGGCAAGTTTTACAAAATTCGCCCGGTGCACGGCTTTTGCACGCAGATCAGTTCGGCAGCGGTCATTCTGGGCGCGGCACTGCTGGGTGGTCCGGTCAGCACAACGCAGGTGGTCAGTTCGGCGATTATGGGGGTGGGTTCGGCCGAACGGTTAAGCAAGGTGCGTTGGAACGTTGCCGGGCAGATTGCTGTGGCCTGGCTGCTGACCATTCCGGCAACCATGCTGGTTTCTGCGGGGGTTTATTACCTGTTTAAACCGCTGATGGGAAATTGACCGCCCTCCCATTGTTGACAATCCGGATATCTGTACTATACTTCAAGTAAGCCATCTGGCTGGGACACAAAAATAGCCTAATTTTTGGAGGAAAAGATGACAAAACTCATTGATATTGAAGGCATTGGCGAAGCTTATGCTGTAAAGTTGAAGGCTGTGGGTATCGCCACCGTTGAAGCACTGCTTGAAAAGGGTTCAACCACCAAGGGCCGCAAAGAACTGGCTGAGAAAACCGGCATCAGCGATGCCTTGATCCTCAAGTGGGTCAACCGGGCCGACCTGTTCCGCATCAAGGGTATTGGCAGCGAATATGGCGACCTGCTGGAAGCCGCCGGTGTTGATACGGTGCCTGAACTGGCGCAGCGCAAAGCTGAGAACCTGCTGCCCAAGATGACCGAAGTGAACGACGCCAAGAAACTGGTGCGCCGCATGCCCACCCTCAAGATGGTGGCGGCATGGGTTGAAGAAGCCAAGAAACTGCCCCGAATTGTTAACTACTAATCTACAGGAGCTTTAAAATGCTCAAAGAGTTTAAGGAATTTGCCCTAAAGGGCAGCCTGCTCGACCTGGCAATTGGCTTTATCCTTGGCGGCGCGTTTGGTAAGATTGTCACCTCGCTGGTAAACGATATTATCATGCCGCCCATTGGCCTGCTGCTGGGCAAGGTCAACTTTACGGACCTGTTCTGGGCGCTGGATGGCGGCACCTATGCCTCACTCCAGGCGGCCAAAGACGCTGGCGCACCGACTTTGAACTATGGGCTGTTCTTGAATACAATCATTGACTTTGTGATCGTGGCTTTTGTGCTGTTTCTGATCATCAAACAGGTGAACAAACTGCGCAAACCCGCTCCGGCGGCGGCCCCCACGACCAAGGACTGCCCCTACTGCAAGACGAGCATTCCGATTGGCGCTACCCGCTGCCCGAACTGCACGTCTGAACTATAATCATCACGGTTTCGCTGTAAATTCCAAGCCGCCCTCACCAACCCTGAGGGCGGCTTTATAGTACAATCAGGACACTCCTTATATATTTCAGCAATTCTATGAAGATTTATTTTGTACGGCACGGCGAAAGCGAAGCCAATGTCTTGAAGGTATTTTCCAACCGGCCTGGCAAGCATGGGCTGACCGATACAGGCCGCCAGCAGGCGAATGAACTGGCAGCCCGGCTGACTGACATTCAGTTTGAGCGCATTTTTGCCAGCCCGCTGTTAAGAGCCCAGCAAACTGCCGAAATCCTCAACCAGGGGATTGGGGCCGTCATCGAAACCACCGATGCGCTGCGCGAATATGATCTGGGCAACCTGGAAGAAACCTCGTATGATGTTGGCGGAGCAGCCTGGCGTGAAACCATGGATGACTGGCTGCTGCGGCAGGACTGGGATGCCCGAACCGGGACAGGTGAAAACTTTTATGAGATTCGGGGGCGGTTTGAGCCGTTTGTGCAGTCACTGGTCCGGTATTATGGGGAGATGGATGTGAATTTATTGTGTGTGGGGCACGGCGGGTTGTATCGCTGTATGCTGCCGGTTGTACTGAACAACATCAGCTTTGAAGCAGCGCGCGATTTGTCCATCCATTACGCCAGTGCCATTATTGCCCAAAAAGACGGGCAGGGTTTGATGTGCGTTCAATGGGGTGATCAGGTGATATCATGACGCGCGCCGCTGCGATTGTAATTCGAGATGGCATGGTGGCGCTCATCCGGCGGGTGCGGGATGGGCAGCTATACTACATCTTTCCGGGGGGACGAATGGAGCCTGGTGAAACGCCCGAAGAAGCGACCATTCGAGAAGTGACGGAAGAGCTCGGATTAGCCATCGAGTTGGGTCCACTGGCTGCCATTGTGACATTTCGGGGACAGCAGCAATTTTATTTTCGGACCTATCGAATCAGCGGCGGATTTTTTGGCGCAGGACTGGGCCCCGAAATGCTGGGGCAGTATCCGCCAGAAAACGGTTTGTATGAACCCGTCTGGCTGCCAATCGACCAGTTATTGACAGAGCCAGTGCTCCCCCGCCCGGTGGCACAACTGGTTGTCCAGGCACAGGTCAGCGGCTGGTCGGAAAAAGTTCAAGAATATCCAGAGGGATGATTTTGCAACCGATGACCATTGCCCCCCTGCAAGTCATTCGGCTTGCAGAACTGAAAACCGTCATGACCGGCTACACTACTACCGAAAAGTACACCGTCAGTAAGGTGGAGAATGATTTTGAAACCCACCTGCGGCTGGCATTGGCGCAGCTGCCCCAGCCCTACACCCGGCACTTTGATGAGAAAATCTCGGCTGAAGATTTGGAACGCTATGAGCAGGCAATCAAAGAAGGCCTGTCGCTGGGCTGCTGGCAGGGAAAGCGGCTGGTGGGGCTGGCTATCGCTGAAACCCATCACTGGAACCGGATCCTGTGGATTCATGAGTTTCATATTGCGGCAAATGTGCGCGGCCAGGGGCTGGGGCGGCAGTTAATGGATGCCGTGGCAGACCGAGCCCGCCAGCACGGGCTGCGGGCCCTGCAAGTGGAAACTCAAAATACCAATGTTCCAGCCATTCGCTTCTACCGGCAGGTAGGGTATGAAATTGAAGCCATTGATCTATCGTATTATACGAACCGGGATGTGGAAGATTATGAGGTGGCGATTTTTATGCGGCGTAAATTGATGGCTTAACCAGCCCAATCTGCGCTACAATGACATTGTAAATTGATTTTTCAAGGAGGCTGTTATGAAAAGCGAAAATCGGGCGGGATTGGTGATTGGTGGCTTGCTAATATTGACAGGAGCTGTCTTTCTGGTGTCCAACTTTGTAGCGGGGTATCATATCCTGCGGAGTTGGCCGATTATATTTTTCATTCTGGCAGCGGGGTTCGCTGTCTGGCCCTTCGTTTTTCCAGCCGCCAAGCAGGGTCTGGCAGGGCTGTTGATACCAGCCGCCATTTTGCTGACCCTGGGGCTCATTTTTATGTACAATACCCTGTCACAAGACTGGGGCGCGTGGGCCTATCTGTGGATCTTGCTGCCCGGCAGCGTGGGGTTGGGGCTGGCGGTAGCTGGCTGGATCGGTGAATGGGGCCGTGCGACGGTCAATGTGGGGTTGTGGATGCTGGGCATCAGCCTGCTGGTCTTTGCATTTTTCAGCACTCTGTTTGGGCAAATGGCCATCCGCATTGCCGGAGCGGGGATCTTGATTCTGTGCGGTGCGCTGCTGCTGTGGCGCGCGCTGCAAAAACCGAAAACGCCATGAGCACGCAGATTACCTGGTATGGACATGCCACGCTGGGCGTGGAAACTGAAGGCTACCACCTGCTGATTGACCCGTTCTTCAGCGGTAACAAGGCCGCACCAGTCAGCGCTGAACAGGTGAAGGCAGATGCCATTCTAATCACACACGGGCACGGCGACCATGTGGGCGATGCCATTGCAATTGCCCGGCGAACAAAGGCCGTGGTGATCAGCAATTTTGAGATTTGCAACTGGCTTAAAAAGAACGGCGTTGCCAACCTGCACGGGCAGCACATCGGCGGAGGCTATGCGCACCCCTTCGGGTATGTCAAGCTGACCCCCGCGCTGCACGGCTGCTCTCTGCCCGATGGCAGTTACGGCGGGCTGGCAGGTGGGTTTCACATCATCACACGGGATGGGAAAAAGCTGTATTTTGCCGGCGATACCGGGTTATTTAGCGATATGAAGTTGATTGGTGAAGACGGCCTGGACCTGGCCGCGCTGCCAATTGGTGATAATTACACCATGGGCCCGGTGGATGCTCTGCGAGCGGTTCGGATGCTGGCGCCCAGGCATGTCATCCCAATTCATTTCAATACATTTGAGCTGATTGCCCAGGATGCTCTGGCATGGAAAGCTCAGGTAGAGACCGAGACAACCGCCCGCGTGCAGGTCTTGAAACCCGGCGACACATTCCTGCTCGATTAGGGTTTTAGCTGATTGAGATGACTGACAGCCGCCTGGCTGGTTGAGACGGTTGGGCGGCGAGTTTTGCTGAAAGTTGGCTGGCAACCTGGCATTTGCCGCCAGGATGATAGGTTTTGATGGGAACCTAAAATTACACTTGGAACATCATGAGGACCCATGAGCACACCTAAATTTTACGATCTGACGCCTGATGAACGCCGGAAACAAATTGCCCGGCAGGTCAGCCTGACTGATGAAGAATTCGATGCGCTCAGCGGCTGCACCGGGTTAAGCCTGGAACAGGCTGACCACATGATTGAGAATGTGATTGGCACGTATGCCCTGCCCCTGGGAATTGCGCAAAACTTTGTGATCAATGGGCGGGCGGTATGGGTGCCGATGGTGGTGGAAGAACCCTCGATTGTTGCCGGGGCATCTTTCATGGCGCGGCTGGTGCGCGGCGGGGGCGGCTTTACCACCAGCAGCGACGAGCCTCTGATGATTGGGCAGATGCAGGTCCTGAATCTATCAGACCCGGCGGGGGCGCAGCAGCGTTTGCTGGCCCAGAAAGACCGGCTGCTGGCAGCCGCCGCGGCGATTGACCCGGTGCTGGAGCGGCTGGGCGGCGGACCGCGCGATCTGGAAGTGCGGTTGATTGAAGAATCACCGATTGGGCCTTTTGTGGTTGTGCATCTGATCTATGATGTGCGAGACGCAATGGGCGCCAACGCCATTAACACAGCGACCGAGCGCTTGACGCCACTGGTGGCAGAAATCAGTGGAGGGCGGGTGCACCTGCGGATTTTATCCAACCTGGCAGACCGGCGGCTGGCGCGCACTCGCTGCATGGTGCCGCTGACCGACCTGGCGTTTGGCGATTTTGGCGCCGAGCAGGTGCGGGATGGCATTCTGGCGGCGTGGGCGTTTGCTGCGGCAGACCCCTACCGAGCAGCAACCCACAACAAGGGCATTATGAACGGGATTGATGCCGTGGTACTGGCAACGGCCAACGATTGGCGGGCGATTGAAGCCGGGGCGCATGCCTATGCGGCGCGGTCAGGGCGGTACACCAGCCTTTCTACCTGGAGCAAGGACGAAGATGGCAACCTGGTGGGCGAGCTGGAACTGCCGATGGCGGTGGGGATTGTGGGCGGGGCAACCCGGGTGCACCCCGGCGCGCGCGCGGCACTGAAACTGATGGGGGTGAAGACCGCACGAGACCTGGCGGAAATTATCACTGCGGTAGGACTGGCACAAAATCTGGCGGCGCTGCGAGCCCTGGCAACTGAAGGGATTCAGCGCGGGCATATGACGCTGCACGCCCGGCAGGTCGCTGTGGCGGCTGGAGCAACATCTGATGAAGTTCAACGGGTGGCAGACCGCATGGTGCAAGAAAAAGCGGTACGGCTGGACCGGGCTGAAATGATACTTAAAGAAATTCGTGAGGAAAAACGATGACTGAGACCCAACCTGCTTTACTCCTAAAACCCAACCGACCGGTTGGAATCATCGGGTACGGGGCGTATGTCCCCCGCTACCGGCTGCCCGCGGCAGAGGTGGCGCGGGTGTGGACAGGCAAATCCGGCGGTGGACTGCCGGTTAAAGAAAAGGCCGTTGCCGGGCTGGATGAGGATGTGATTACCATGTCCATTGAAGCTGCCCGCAATGCGCTGCACCGGGCTGGCATTGCGCCGGATGCGCTGCGAGCGGTGTGGGTGGGCTCTGAGTCCCATCCGTATGCGGTCAAACCCAGTGGGACGGTGGTGGCTGAGGCCATTGGCGCGGCGCCCCATGTGCAGGCTGGTGACTGGCAGTTTGCGTGCAAAGCCGGCACCGAAGCGATGGTGGCAGCCATTGGGCTGGTAGGCTCGGGGATGGGCGACTATGCCCTGGCTATTGGCGCGGATACGGCCCAGGGGCGGCCCGGCGACGCGCTGGAATACACGGCGGCCTCGGGCGCGGCGGCATATATTTTAGGGCCAGCCGAGGAAGCCCTGGCGGTGATTGAGGCGACCTACTCTTTTGTGACCGACACGCCGGATTTCTGGCGGCGGCCTTACCAGCATTATCCCGAACACGGGCAGCGCTTTACGGGCGAACCGGCTTATTTCAAACATGTCTATGAGGCGGCGCATCACCTGATGGAAGCCACCGGCACGCAGGCCAGCGACTACGCCTATGCAGTATTTCATCAGCCTAACACCAAATTCCCGCAGCGGGTGGCAGGGATGCTGGGCTTTACGCCGGAGCAGATCAAGCCGGGGCTGCTCTCGCCGGTGATTGGCAATACCTATGCGGCAGCGGCCATCATTGGGCTGACCGCCATCCTGGATGCGGCCAAACCGGGCGACCGGATTTTGATTACGTCCTTTGGGTCGGGGGCAGGCTCAGACGCGATGGCGCTGACTGTGACCGAAGCGCTGGAAGAGCGCCGCAGCCGGGCGCCGCTGACAACGGATTATATTGCCCGGCGCACACAAATTGATTACGCTACTTATGTGCGCTACCGCGGCAAGTTGGAGGAGTAACCCATGCGCGATGTTGTGATTGCAGGCATTGGGCAAATTCCAGTCGGGGAGCATTGGGAACTTTCACTGCGGACGCTGGCGGCGCGGGCCATGCTGACGGCGCGGCACGAAGCCGGAATGGAATTGAAGCCGCAGGCGCTCTATATTGGCAATATGCTGGCATCGACGGTCTCGCACCAGTCCAACCTGGGGGCGCTGCTGGCAGATAATACCGGCCTGACCGGGATTGAGGCCTTTACGGTTGAAGCCGCCGACGCCTCGGGCGCAGCCGCCTTCCGGATGGGATACCTGGCAGTAGCCAGCGGAATGGTGGATACAGCGCTGGTGGTGGGGGTTGAAAAGTACACCGATATGGTTGGCTCAGAGTTAGAGGCGGCTGTATCTGAAATGACCGATTATGACTGGGAAGCCGTGGAAGGGCTGACCCCAACAGCGCAAGCCGGGCTGCTGATGCAGCGCTACCTGTATGAATACCGGCCGCCCCGAGAGGCATTTGCCGCCTTCCCGCTGCTGGCGCATGCCAACGGCGCTGGGAACCCCAACGCGATGTATCGCAAAGCGATCAAGCCGGAGGTGTATGCCGGGGCGGAGCCGATTTGTGATCCGCTGAATTTGTTCGATATTGCGCCTTATGCTGATGGTGCGGCGGCGGTGCTGCTGACCACCGTGGACCGTGTGCCGGCCGGGTTTGCGCACCCGCTGGTCAAGGTGACGGGGTCTGCTTCGGTGATTGACCGCCTGGCGCTGCACGACCGACCGGATTTCCTGCGCTTTGAGGCCGCGCGGCTTTCGATTGAACGCGCCTGCCGGATGGCAGGGATTATGCCGCAAGATGTGGATTTCTTTGAATTGAGCGATACATCGTCCATTCATGCCGCGCTGACGCTGGAGGCCGCCGGACTGGCCCCGCACGGGCAAGCCGCACAGGCGGCGGCTGAGGGACGGTTCAACCTCAACGGCGCACTGCCGATCAACACGCTGGGCGGGCTGAAGGCCCGCGGGCATCCGCTGGGGGCCACGGGGATGTATCAAATTGTGGAAGCAACACTGCAACTCCGCGGCGAAGCCGGGGTTAATCAACTTGGTAAAGCCCGGCGGGCGCTGGTTCAAAACCTGGGCGGGACAGCGGCAACTGCCGTGACCCATGTTTTGGAACGAGTTGAGCGCCAGAATCGGTAACTTGATAGGAATTGATAGACTGTTACCGGTACACTTTGGCACGATACACTTGAAGGAGAAGCAGAAAAAATGGAAATTCCACGTCACTGGCGTTTGAAGAAACAGCGATATTCGCTGGTGGGTGAAACCTGCCCGCACTGCGATGGCAAGATTTTTCCGCCGCGGGATGTTTGCCCGCACTGCGGCGGCGAGGCCAAAACCCCCTATGGTTTTAGCGGACGCGGCAAGGTGTTTTCGTTCACGATGATGCAGGATGCCCCGGCGGGTTACGAAGCCCAGGCGCCCTACACCGTGGCGCTGGTTCAATTGGATGAGGGCCCGGTGATAACCGCACAATTGACTGACCTGGGCGACCAGGCGGTGGAAATTGGCATGCCGGTTGAAATGGTGACCCGCAAGATCCGACAGGACGGCAACGATCGGGGGATTCTGGTTTATGGGTATAAGTTTAGACCGCTAATGCAGTAAGCATCCAAAGCGCCCTTCAAGTGTGAAGGGCGCTTTATTATCTTTTTCCCAGATATTCAATCAACGAAATAGGAGAGGGACTATGAAACAACCTGTTTTTATGCTGATCCCCAATTTTCTCAAAGATCCCAAAGCGTTTTACCAGAGCGTTCAGCGCAACGAAAACCTGAAGGGCAAGGCTTTGGGGCTGCTGATCTCAATCGTCGTGTTTTTGATGATCTACGGCTTTGTAACGGGGTTATCGCACGGCTGGCTGCAGGGACTTTCCACGGCCATCAAGATGCCGCTGCTGTTTTTACTGACGCTCCTATTTACGCTGCCAGCCCTGTATTTCTTTGCGCTAGCCCTCTTGAATGTGCGTTTTTCGGTGGCTCAGGCCGGGATCATTGTCCTCAGTGGGATTGGGGTGTCGGCGTTCCTGTTGCTGGGGCTGTCGCCGGTGACGCTGTTTTTTGTGCTGACCTCTTCCAATTATGCGTTCTTTCAACTGGTGGCGGTGATATTTGTGGCCATCAGCGGCGTTACGGGACTTTATTACGTTCTCAATGGGTTCAAGTGGGTTGATCAGAATCGGGAAATGGCTAACAGTTCGCTAGGGAATGCCCTGCTGCGCATGTGGGTTGTGCTGTATGGGTTTGTGGGGGCACAGATGACCTGGCGGCTCAGTCCCTTTATTGGCGATCCTTTAACGCCGTTTGAGATCATTCATCCGTCCAGAGACAATTTCTTTGTGGACGTGATTAATGCCATCAAACGGGCTACCGGAATGAATACCACCACGGCCACTGAGATTGATTTTGTAGCCGCCCTGTTCTGCGGCGGCGCTCTGCTGGCGCTGGCTATTGGGGTTGGCATCTGGTTGGGGTCGCGCAAGAAGGCCCCCACAGCAGCACCCGCACCGAGCCCGGCGGTGCAAGCTGCTATGGTTCCACCCGCCCCGGTTGAGGGTGGGGGGAATCCGCCGGTTGATGGAGGAGCTTCGCCCAAACAATGATATAAAGGGGTCTGTTTGAATGCTGAAGCGCCTTCCAGAAATGAGGGCGCTTTTGGTTTTTATTTTAAGGCTTGCAGAATTTGAGGTGCTGGGAGTACCGCAAAAGAATGTTTACCCGTTATAATTTCAGGGCGGCGGGATTCTGGATTATTGATTGTTAGATGGCTGGTAAACGTCATCAATGCGGAGACACCTATGAAGCTACTAAAATTCAATCGTACTTATGTTGTGCTATTATGCAATATTTTTGTGCTCACTTTGGCTACAATTTTTATTGCTGGTTGTGCATCCCACAAACCAACAATGCCATTTGTACATACCACTTCAGTAGAACAGAGTACTCTTGAAAATACACCAACTGTTTGTCCGTCACCTATCCCTACTGAGACAAACCCATATACTGGTAATTCTACATGGGAGGAAGTTGAAGAAATATCAGATAACCACCTGCCGATTTCAAGCCCACCCAATCTATGGACCAGGATAAAAGGGGAGAATATAACCATTTTCCCTTATGATTATGTTTCAGATTTTACATATGATGCAAATGGTTCACTCTGGATGGTGGGGGGATTTGGTGTAATCAAAAAAGGTATGGATGGTCAACAGGTTTGGTACTCGATGAGGAACGGTTTGCCAACGAACCTGTATACGAGCATTGCAATTTCTCCCAGTGGAGATGTTTGGGTTGGGGGAGCAAACAATGTTTTGCTGCGATTTGACGGCCAGCAATGGATAAACGAAGGCGAAAGCCTTCCTTTGCCTTATGACAGCAGAATGCATTATTTATGTTATTCAAAGAGAATTGAGGCAATCGATTTTGATTCAAATGGTTCGGTCTGGGTTATGAACGGAGGTATCGAAATTTATCATCGTGTTGGTGAAGGTCAATGGGTCGATGTGCAGTTCCCAAAATCGATGCTTCCTATCGCGGGAGGAGGAGCCTGCCCGGTTGGTTTCCGGGTTCAATCTGCCGACAATATTATTGTCGAGATAGGCCCTTGTTGAATGGAGCCAAAATCTCATGGCTATCAGTTTGATGGCCGAACATGGAGCAGCACAGAAGATTTTGCAGTTGTTGACGAATTACACAAGACGCGTCATTTTTCGTCCATCAATCAGCAACGCCCGTTTTTAGGGTCGATAAGCTACTCTCGTTTCTCGGATTGGCCGTTTGATATCACGCAGGTGTTACCAGACAATTCAATAGGCACAGAAAATGTTTTAATCACAACAGATGAAAATGGTTTGCTCTGGTTAACCACCGGATCTGATTTATATCGCAAAATGGATTACGGATTTGAGAATATCCAAGAAGCCAACGGACAATGGAACACAGATGATCCTGACCTAAAAAAGAGCAGTGTTTTAGATTTTAATAAAAGGGTTTTTTATTATGAAATTAACAAAAAGCCATATATATTACCTTGGATTGTAGATACCAGTCTATTTTGGGAAAATATTTACTATTTTGTAGATCAAAACGATATTGCCTGGTTTTATCATGTTGACTATGGATTAGTGGCGGTAGATCACGGAAATATTCAGACGTTTGGGAAAATGCCTGTTTTTTTACCTCAAACAAGTATTGGTGGAATTCTCGTAAAAGAGGATGGGCGTGTATGGATAGGAAGTATTGGGGCGATATGGGAATATGACAGCGGCAAATGGCATCAATTTGTTGTTCCGATGAATGAGATATTTAAGTTTTTTGTGGAAGATTCAAACGGCATTGTCTATGGAGCAACCGACACCGGGGTCTATCAATTTGACAATGGTCAATTTAAATACGACAACTTTGTCGTCCAAGATAATAAGCCATTTGTAGTTTCAGAAAATGGCGAATTTGTCAAAGACAGTGTCTTTCATAAAAATTACACCGTAATCTCATCATACCCAGGAACATTTTGGAATGATCCTTCACCCGATCATCATTACGAAGCTGTATTCCTTGGACTACAAAGCGATGGTTCACTCATTTACATTAATAACCATGTGATTGCCAAACTGAAGAATCAAGAATGGAAAAGCTTCGTATTTGACACAATAACAATTTCTTCTGCTGCAGTCGACCTTGATGGAAAGATTTGGATCTATTCAATTTCGGATGGACTTCTAAGTTTAGATGCCGAGATTTTTAATCAATACCTGGATTTACAGTATCCTTGAAAAGGAAAAAGCTGCAGCGGCCTCCGGCAAGCACCCAATTGCCAAGTATAGGATGGGCCCTGTTCAACAGATCCACGTTCTGGCAGGTGGCGATAACCATTGCTACCAGATTGTGACACCTGAGCATGAGGTTGTGCTTAAAGAGATGTCAATCAATGCGATGAACCATCCAAAGATGGAGCCTGTGGTGGCTGAGACACTGGCTAATGCAGCAATTCCAACGAATCGTTTCTACCCGCCTATTGGTTGTTAACTTAGCCTGCCGTAAAAAGATTAGGAATAGGAAAAGACATGATCATCACATTTCTTGGAACTGCTGCATAATCCGGAGCAAGTCGCACAGTAAAAACGGAGCAAGTCGCACAGGCAAACCGGAGCATGTCGCACAGTGAAAACGGGGCATGTCGCACAGATTTGAGAGAGAGAGAAACTGGTTAATCACCACACACATGCTAGACTCCAGCAGGAACAGGAGGCGGCATGAGTCAGGAGCGATTAACCTTGAGGAAGATCAAAGAAATACTGCGGTTGAAGTACGAGGCAGGCCTTTCAAACCGAGCCATAGCAGGAGCCTGCAAGATCTCAAACAGTACGGTTGGGCTGTATTTGCAGCGGGCCGAGGCAGCTGGGCTGGGGTGGCCACTGGCGGAGGGGGACGAGGAAAAACTGTATCAACAGTTGTTTCCTGAAAAAGCAAACCCAAATGAAAGTCAGCGGCCGCTGCCGAACTGGGAGGCCGTGCGGAAAGAGCTGCGCCAGAAGGGGGTGACGCTCAGGCTGGTCTGGATGGAATACATCGAGAGGACCCCGGACGGGTACCAATATTCGCAGTTCTGTGAATACTACCGGCGGTGGAAGAAAGCGCATGTCGAGCCCGTCCGGCGGCGGGAGCATGTTGGAGGCGAGCAGATGCAGGTGGATTATGCCGGGATGAAGGTTCGCATCACGGATCCAAAGAGTGGCAAGGTGAGCCAGGCGCAGGTTTTTGTGGCCGTATTGCCAGCCAGCAACTACACCTATGCTGAAGCACAAGAGAGTGCGAATCAATGCAACTGGAATAATGGGCATGTGCGGGCCATGGCCTTCTTTGGTGGGGTACCCCGGATTGTGGTGCCAGATAACCTGAAGACGGGAGTGAAGAAACCGAACTATTATGAGCCCGAGATCAATCCGGCTTACCAGGCTCTGGCAGAGCATTATCACTTTGTTGTGCTGCCAGCCCGGGTCAGGAAACCACGGGACAAAGGCAAGGTCGAGAACAGCGTTCAGAACGTGGAACGTTGGGTGCTGGCGCCGCTGCGCAACCGCACTTTTTTCAGTTTGGCAGAAGCGAATCAGGCCATTCGAAGCCAGTTAGAGCTCTTCAATAACCGGATCATGAAGCTGAGCGGCCGGTCACGCCGCCAGGAATTCGAGGAAATTGACCGCCCTAACCTCATGCCGCTCCCTGGAACAACCTACGAGTATGCGGAACGCAAGACAGCTCGAGTGAACCTCGATTACCATGTTGAATTTGAACACAACCTGTATTCAGTGCCGCACAGCTTGATCCACCAGGAAGTTGAGATCCGCGCAACCGAGCGCATGCTGGAAATCTTTCACAAAGGG
>Ga0208196_1003037_pt1 | contig 14658 bp, 6 predicted proteins | sample AD_JPNNA7_MetaG_FD_184443 | JGI IMG/M metagenome (GOLD analysis project Ga0208196, IMG submission 184443) | Active sludge microbial communities of municipal wastewater-treating anaerobic digesters from Japan - AD_JPNNA7_MetaG (SPAdes) (version 2) | ecosystem: Engineered > Bioreactor > Anaerobic >...
ACGCGGCGTTGCTAGTTCAGGCTTTCGCCCATTACTAATATTCCCTACTGCTGCCACCCGTAGGTGTATGGACCGTGTTTCAGTTCCATTGTGGGGGGCCACCCTCTCAGGTCCCCTACCCGTCATAGCCTTGGTAAGCCATTACCTTACCAACTAGCTGATGGGACGCAGGCCCCTCCCGAAGCGAATAAATCCTTTAATCCAAAAGCGTCTAATCTTCTGGATATTATGCGGTATTAGCAGCTCTTTCGATCTGTTATTCCACACTTCGGGGCAGGTCACCAACGCGTTACTCACCCGTTCGCCACTGAGACCGTATTGCTACAATCTCCGTTCGACTTGCATGTATTAGGCACGCCGCCAACGTTCATCCTGAGCCAGGATCAAACTCTCCGCTAAATTTATCACCTTGCGGTGTTTCGTTTCACGGAAAGGACAATTAACGAGGCTTGTTTTCTTACCTATTGTATTGCTTTTACTATCTTCCTATCACTTTTCAGTTGTTAAGGTTCTGACTTCATGAGAGCAGGATTCTACCGAAACCGCCGTCCTTTGTCAATGCCTTTTTTCGCCTTTTTACAGACGAAATCGCCGGCAATTTCGCTCGCCGGCCTCGGGCACTGCAAACCTGGGTTGTCTTTATTCCCACGAAATCTTGTTTTTCAATGTACTGCTCGCAAGGCACAATTTCCAACGTTTACCTTGGAACAATTATTTTAGACGAAACAAGTTGCTTTGTCAAGGGGAAATATTGACAATTTCAGCTCAAATCTTTGGGCTCTTCAATTTTCAAGGTGCTGTTCAAATGCACAAGCGCCTATTATAGCCATCTCAATCATTAAGTCAAGGGCATTTTCCACCTTTTTGCCCCTTTTTAATGCCATTTCAACCCAATTCCCCTGCCCTTTTTCTTTCCCCTTCAGCCCCCGGCAGTCGAAATCTTTTTATAGAATTCCAACAATGCGCCACTATACTTTTTTGAAAAACGAATCCTTTTATCATGAATATCGGATTCAGGAGGTTTTATGGATATTAATAAATTTACGCAAAAAGCCCAGGAGGCCTTGTTCTCAGCGGAAAGCGCGGCGCGCGAGCTGAACCATCAGGCCATCGAACCTGCGCACCTGCTGCTGGCGCTGCTCCAGCAGACCGAAAGCACCGTGCCGGCTGTCGTCACTCAAATCGCGGGCAGCACCCAGGCTTTGCTGCACGAACTGCGGAATGACCTGGATAAGCGCCCCAAAGTGCACGGCGCCGCCCAGACAGGCCTGAGCCCCGCGACGGTCTCCGCCCTGGACGCAGCCCAGCGCTTCGCCAAAGGCATGGGGGACGAGTTTACATCGACAGAGCACATCCTCTTAGGCCTGACGGAAACAAACGAAAACAAACGCCTGGAGAGCTACGGTATTACCCGCGACGCGATTCTGAAAGCGCTGCGCGCGGTGCGCGGCAGCCAATCCGTTACCAGCCAAAACCCGGAAGCCACCTTTCAGGCTCTGGAAAAGTACGGCCGCGACCTGACCGCGCTTGCCCGCCAGGGCAAACTCGACCCGGTCATCGGGCGCGATGAGGAAATCCGGCGCACGGTGGAAATTCTTTCCCGCCGAACCAAAAACAACCCCGCCCTCATCGGAGACCCCGGCGTGGGCAAGACCGCCATTGTGGAAGGCCTGGCCCAGCGCATTGTCAAGCGTGATGTGCCTGAGGGTCTGAAAAAGAAACGAATCGTGCAGCTGGACATGGCGGCGTTGGTTGCCGGCGCGAAATACCGCGGCGAATTTGAGGAGCGTTTGAAAGCTGCCCTGAAAGAGGTGACCGATGCTGAAGGCGATATCATCCTCTTCATTGATGAGCTGCATACCGTCATTGGCGCGGGCGCCGCGGAAGGCGCGATGGACGCTGGAAACATTCTCAAACCCATGCTTGCCCGCGGTGAACTGCACCTGATTGGCGCGACAACTACCAGCGAATACCGCAAATACATCGAAAAAGATGCCGCATTGGAGCGCCGTTTCCAGCCTGTGATGGTGTTGGAACCTTCCGTGGAAGATACAATCAGCATCTTGCGCGGACTCAAGTCGCGTTACGAAGTTCACCACGGTGTTCGCATCACGGACCCAGCCGTCATCGCTGCCGCCACGCTTTCCAACCGCTACATCACGGATAGAAAGCTGCCCGACAAAGCGATTGACCTGATTGACGAAGCCGCGGCGCACCTGCGCGCCGAGATAGACTCGAAACCGCAGGCGCTTGATGAGGTAGACCGGCAAATTATGCAGCTGGAAATTGAACGCCAGGCCCTCCAAAAAGAAAAGGACCAGGCTTCAAGGGAACGGCTGCAAAAGCTTGAAAAAGACCTGGCGGACCTGCGCGAAAAATCCAGCGCGCTGAATGCCCGCTGGAAGACGGAAAAAGACGCGATTGCCGGCCTGCGGGCGCTGAAAGCCCAGCTGGAAGAAACCGAACAGGAAATGGAACAGGCCGAGCGCGACGCCAACCTGGAAAAAGCGGCCCGCCTGCGCTACGAAACCCTGTATCAACTCAGGGAGAAAATTCGCACCGCGGAAGCAAAACTGAAAGAGCTTCAGCAGAACGGCGCCTTACTCAAAGAAGAGGTCGATTCCGAGGAAATCGCGGAGATTGTGGCAAAGTGGACAGGCATCCCCGTGAATCGTCTTTTAGAGGGCGAAATGGAGAAGCTGCTGCACATGGAAGAACGGCTGCATCAGCGCGTCGTCGGCCAGGATGAAGCGGTAACCGCGGTCTCCAACGCTGTGCGCCGCTCCCGCTCCGGCATGCAGGACCCGAACCGGCCAATCGGTTCTTTCATCTTCCTCGGGCCAACCGGCGTCGGAAAGACGGAACTCGCGCGCGCTCTGGCGGAATTTCTCTTTGATGACCAGAACGCGATGGTGCGCGTGGACATGAGCGAATACCAGGAAAGGCACACCATCAGCCGGCTTTTCGGCGCGCCGCCTGGTTATGTCGGCTATGAGGAAGGCGGCCAGCTCACGGAAGCCGTCCGCAGGCGTCCGTACAGCGTGGTGCTTTTCGACGAAATCGAAAAAGCGCACCCGGAAGTGTTCAACGCGCTGCTACAGGTGCTGGATGACGGCCGCATGACTGACGGTCAGGGCCGCACAGTGGACTTCCGCAACACCCTGATTATCATGACCAGCAACCTCGGCTCCCAATTGTGGTCCGACCCGAAAACCGCGGGTCAGGTCAGCCGCGATCAGGTCACGGATATCCTGAAGGCTTTCTTCAGGCCTGAATTCCTGAATCGGGTCGATGAAATTGTCATCTTCAAGCCGCTGACCAAAGAAGACCTGGTGGCGATTGTCGGTATCCAGCTAGGCCGTGTGGCGGATTTGCTTGCGGCGCGCGGCTTCACCCTCAAAATCACTCCCGCGGCTTCGGCCTGGCTGGCAGAGGTGGGTTTTGAGCCGGAATTTGGAGCGCGGCCGCTCAAACGCGCCATCCAGCGCGAAGTGCAAGACCCACTGGCGCTCAAAATCCTTTCCGGGGAGTTCCGCGAAGGCGATACCATCACTCTGGACGCCGGACCGGACGGCCTGGTGTTTCTGAAATAAAAAAACGCACGACAAACGGCGCGCCGTGATTATCAGGCGCGCCACTTTTTTTTCGAAAATTTTCTGCACGCGGTCAATTCAGCGGAGACGCGCAGCGAAAACCAAAGCTGATTTTGTGGGCATCAGGTTCGTGGTCGGAGTTGTACGAGATGCGCAGCCGACTCCAGGAATAGTCCCACGAACCGCCCTTCACGATTTTGTTAAATCCCAAACCCTGGGCGAATGGGTCCACGCTCACCCGTATGCCGTTCGCGTCCAAGACATACCAGTCCTGTACCCATTCCCACACGTTCCCCGCCATGTCCATCACCCCATAAGGCGACGCGCCTTCCGGCAGGCTGCCTACTGGCAGGGTATCCCCTACGCAGTTCGAACCTCTCCGCTCATCTTTCGCGTTGGCTTTATCGCAGCTGGGTTCGCTATCTCCCCAGGGATAGGCCCGCAGGTCTGTGCCGCGCGCTGCCTTTTCCCACTCAAATTCGGTGGGCAGCCGTACCCCTGCCCAGGCGCAGTAGGCGGCGGCTTCCGTCCAGGAAATATTCGCGGCTGGGTAGTCCGCATAGTCTGGGTTTCCGTAATACGAAACCCGGCTGGCAGAATACAGGTACGCCGGCTCAGGGCACCCGCCATCGGCCACGCACAGCGCGTATTGGCGGTTGGTGACCTCAAATTTATCAATGTAATACGCGTCCAGGCTTATGCGGCGGCTGGGCAGTTCGTCATCCGGGCAGTCAAAGCCGCCGTTGTGCCCCTGCAGGCAGCCGGTTGTGAACGTTCCCGCTGGGATTAGCACTTCCACCGCGCCGTCTTTTGGCCGGACGCGCTCCCCCGCGCGCGCTGTGGGTGTAGAAGTCTTTTCAAGCTGCGCGGTCACGGTTGCCGTGCTGGTTTTGGCAGCAGCCTCAGCCTGCCCGCTTAGCTCCGCATCCGATTCACCAGCCAGCCCGCGCGCCAGCGCGGAAACGCCCTGCTCCCCCAGGCGGGCAGCAATTTGGGGGCTCGCCTGCAGGCTGTAAACACCCCGCAGCGCGTAAGGCTGCTGCCGGAAATCCGACTGAAGCGGCGAGATACCGTCAATGGCAAGCACGCGATAATCTGCTTGGATCCTGTTCAGCGGCACAATTGCCCACACGGAGGCCTTAAGTTGGTCGGAGAGGCTGTTTTTTTCGTTAGGCGCCAGACTGATCATCTCGCTCAGGCTTTCCTCTTCTGCCGGCTCGCCCAGCAGCCCTAACAGCGCGTTGTAATCCTCCGCGTAAATGACAAGCTGCTGCAGCTGCATCAGACTGCCGCGCGCTTTTCCTTCCCAGGCAGCTTTCAGGTCCGCGCTGGCTGCCCCCTCCCGGAAAGACCAGGAAGGCGCGACAAGCGCGTATTCCCAATAGACCTGCGCCAAAATGACCTGTCCAGGCGCTCTGAACGCATCCAATCCCAGGGTCACGCTGCACGGGCCGGCTGCGCTGGCCCACTGGAAGCCCTCGGGCAGCACAAAATTCTCGCGAACGCGCGCGGGAACCTCCGGGGCAACCCAGATGTCCACGGCGCAGTCCGCGTTTTCCGGCGTGGCTGTTGGAAACGTTTCAGTCAGGGGCGCTCCGGAGCAGCCCAACAGCAGAGCGCAGATTATGACAGAAGTTAGCAGCGGAAAGAGTTTCATTTTTGGGGTCCCCGACAGCCTTGATTCTATCACGAACGGCCATTAAGCGATCATCCGGCAGATTGCTCTGCCGGATGATTTTCCGATATTACTTAGGGTTGATGCTTCCGCGTCCGCGCTTTACTTGAACAGCAGCGGGATAAAGAAGCTGTAGACATCGATGACGTGCAGGGTCACCGGGACGTTGATGGCAGGGGCAGGCGGATTCTTGACACGCAAGGTGGCGTGGTAGTCGCCCAGCACCAGGCCGGTAGAGTCGTAGGTGATAGTAACGTTCAGGCTTGAATCAGCGGGGACAGTTCCAGCAATCGGATCTTCAGCCAGCCAGGGCACATCCCCGCCAGCATCCAGGTTCAACTCCACATCGTCGACAAAGAAGTTGCCGCTGTCGACGGTGACGGAGTCAAACTTAATCTCATGGGTGTCTCCATCAGCGAAATCCGACACATCAACCGTCACCAGGCGGTAACCAAGCACGCCGCAGGCCGGGTCGCTGCCGTCGGTTCGCCAAATCTCAGTGCCATCTATCTTCAGGGCCAGGTAGTTGCTCGCGCCGGCGGTGCCGCAGACGTATTGCTCCACGTAGAAGGTCATTTCAGCAGTACCGGGCAGAATCAAGACATCCTGGGAGACATAACCCGTGTCACCCGAGCTTGAGCCGCCGAACCAGGACCAGACATCACCAGTATGAGGTCCGGTACCGGTTCCAGTGCCGCAGTCATCAACGGTGCAGAGTGGTGTTCCATAATTCTCGGAGTACTGTTCCCAGGGGCTGCTTGGGTCGGTGTACAACTCAAAACTTGGGTCCTGAATCAGTTGGTCAGCCAGAATTCCAGCCGCAGGCAGTTCAATCAGTTCAAAACTACCTTCTTGCGCGCCCGAGTTGACGACGGTGAGCGTCTGTGTGGTGACAGTATCCGCCACCTGAGATTGCTCAAGCTCTGTCGGCACAACGCTCAGGCAGGGAGCCAGCAGGCGCAGGTCAAAATTCATGGTCGCGGTGGAGCCGCCGACGATTTCGACATCTTCCTCGCCAATAGAAACATATCCAGCCGCAACGACCTCAATGTCATACAAACCGGCTGGAACAGTATAGGTGTAGTAACCGCTGGCATTCGTGCTGGTTGTGTACACAACCGAGCCGTCCTGCCAGAAGTTGACCGTCGCGCCAGCCAACGGAGCCGGATTGACATCGCAGGCTTCCATGCCCTTGACGGTACCGTTTAGGGTGCCGAAGGTGCTGGGAGCGGCGAGATGCAAAATCACAGGGATGTTGGGGTAAACGGACGGAGTGTCGTGTTTAATCTTTAGCGCGGCCAGGTAATCTCCGGGTTGGTTCAGGCCAGCGCCGGTTGGGTCAAAGACGATATCCACCTCAACCGACCCGCCAACGGGCACAGTGCCGCTTGTCGGGTCTTCGGAGAGCCAGGGCACATCCGAAACGCCGCCTGTGGCAATCGCCAGACAGTCAGTTTCCGCGCCGGATGGGAACGCGCCCACAAGAGCGCTCGCGCCCGTCGCGGTGTCGATGACGCGCAGTTCGCCGCTGGTGGAATATGCCGCCCAGTAGAGAATGCCAGCTGTCTCGTCGTAGTCCATACCCTGAGCATAGTTGGCGTTCACGCCTAATGAACCTACCAGAGTGACAGCCAGCGTGGCAGGATTAACCTTGAACAGGCTGTCTGAGGCAATGTCGACGATGTAAATCATATCGTCGTCGGTGTTGTAAGCCAGGTCGATACCGCAGGTAATGCCCGGCAAGGCGCCAAGCAGCGTGGTCGCGCCGGTGGCGGTATCCACAGTGGCCAGGTTGGAAGTAGCGCAGTCGGTTACCAGGCCGTAGAGGGTGCCGTCTGGGGTGCCAGTGACGCCCGAGAAGGTCTGGCCGGAAGGCGGGGTCGTCGGTCCAATCAGCGTCGCGGCGCCGTTGGCTGTATTGACAGCGTACAGGCGGTTGGTGTTGTAATCAACGGCATAGAGGGTGCTGAAATCACCGCCCACAAAGTCGCCGGCAAAAAAGTCATTGCTGCCCACGCCACCGACAATATTCCACACGCCGGGTACGGTTACATCCGGGATGTTCACCACGTTGTAGCCGGGGTAGACATCAACCGCGAAGGCGGGAGAACCGGCCAAAATGCCAGCCAGGCCCGAACCGGCCTTATCCTGCCCAGCGCCCTTGACTGCCTCAGGCGCGCGCCCAATGGAAACTGGGCGGGTGTCCTCGGGCAGCGCATCGGTAAAGGCCGGGATAGAAAGCGGCGGCTCAAAACCTTCATCTTTTTCCACCAGCTCAAACATCGCGTCTGAGGTGCCGGTGTTGGTGATTGTCAGGGTTTCAGTGTATGCCGGGTCGCCCATCATCATGTTCGCCTCAAATGATGTGGGGTCAAACTCCAGGGCGCCGGTGCCGAGGAAGAAGTCCTGTTGGGTGACAGAGTCCTGTTCCACACTGACGGTTTCGGTCTGGCTGCCGTACAGGGCTTTTTCAGCCGTAAAGTCGTGCGCTTCAACGGACAGCGTGCTCTTGGGAGGCAGCCCGGTGAACGGCTGGAACACCCAGTAGAAGCCTTCGCTGGCGGGGTCTTCAGGAATGTAGATGGTCTGTGTGGCCGCTTCCGCGCTGTACACGTCCGCGCCTACCAGCGGGCTGTTGTCATTGGCGTCGTAGACGTAACCAGCCACAACGCCGCCGGGGATGAGTGTGCAGGGGGGAGCCACAACCACAGGTTCATTTACAGTAACTGCCACGTCGTCAATATACCAGCCGGGATAGTTCACACTGCTGTCAGAAAGGAAGTGGAAGCGGAACTGGAAATTGCTGACCGCGTAGCTCGGGTCCAGCTGAATTGATTTTGAAGTCCATGGATTGACGTAAGTACCAAACTTCTGCCAGAGGGTGTCCCAGGTGAGGCCTCCGTCTTTTGTGGCTTCAACAGCGCCCCAATCATAAGTGTTGCTTTCGCTGGAGTACCAGTGCATAAAGGAGATTGTCGGGTCTAAACCGGCATACGCGCTCAGGTCAATCAGCGGAGAAGTGATAAACGAGTCTTCGCGGTCGTTGTAGTTGCCAGAAAGGTTGGTAGCCCACACGTTGGGTGGTGAATAAGGCGCGCCGGGACCTGTGGTGGGAGCACCCCATGCCCAGGTGGAGTTCGCGCCACTTGCGACAAAGCCGCCATTATCCGCATCAAAGCTGGATGAGAAAACGGTTGTGGGAGGAGGCAACGGAATGCTCACCACGCCGACATCATCCACATACCAGCCCTCATACTGCACCGAAGTATCCGATTTAAAGTAGAAGCGGAACTGGAAATTTGATACGTTGTACGAAGAGTCCAACAACACGGTTTGCTGGCTGTAGGAGGTATCCGAGACGCCGCCCACAGGCCCCCAAACTGTGTTCCAGGTGGTGCCGCCGTCTTTGGTGACGTCCAGCTGCGCCCAATCATAGCTCGCGCTCTCAATGTGCTTCCAATCCCACCATTGAATGGCAGTGGGGTTTGTACCATTGCCGGAGAGGTCAATAACGGGAGATACCATCCAGCCCAGCTCGCTGGCATTGTACTCGCCCGCGGGGTTGGTGGCGATACCCTTGGTGCCGCTGTGTCCTTCTCCGGGACCGCTGGTGAAGTCGCCCCAGGCAAAAGAGGTAGTGCCGCCGGGCGTGAAGCCTTCATCGCTGGTCTCAAAGGAATAGAAGTAATCGTAGTCCGGTTTGTAACCGGGCGCGGCGCAGGCTTCAGGTTCCACCTTCAGCGCAATATCGTGCACGGTCGCTGCCCCGCTTGGGGTGATGTCTTCGCCTAATTCGCCGTAGCCAGGAACCAGCGCGGTGGTGGTAAAGGTATGCACGGTATCCGCCACCAGTTCAATTTCATAGTATCCGGTGAATGGGTCTGTGTAAATGGTCTCATCAAAGCTGTTGGCAGTAATATGAATGGAAGCGTAGAGAGGATAGCCGTGATAACCCACGCCATCCACCCCACCGTCATACACAACGCCGGAAACCACAGTCGTGCCCAGCGGAGCCAGGACGAAGTCCTGGGTGGTGGTTTGACCTTCAACGACCTCAACTTCAAGGTAGCTGACAGTATCATAGCCGTACTTGCTGGCTGTCAGGGTATAGGTGCCTTCCGGCAGCCCGGTGCTGTAGGTGCCGTCCGCACTGCTGTAAATGCTTTTGGTATAACCCGCGCCGTTGTCAGCAAAAATCTTTGCGCCCGCCAGCGGGGTGGTGCCGTCTGTGGTCACGGTGCCTTGCAGCGTCCCCATCGCGCAAATTCCACTTGCATAATTCACCGCTGCCAGGGCGTCAATTTCGCCCCAGCCAGTGGCATAGTTCGGGAAGTCACCTGGGGTGGCGGATGAGCCGTCGTTATAGACCATATCCACGGCAGTTTCTTCAATAATGTTTTCCGTGACGGCGTAATCCCCAATCAGACAGGGGGCTGCCTGCCATAAAAGCGCCACAAGACCGGTGACGTGCGGTGCCGACATGGAAGTGCCGGACCAACCGTCTTCGTAAGAGGTGTCGCTGGTAGGTACAGAGGAGCGGATGCTCACTCCGGGCGCCAGAACCTGCGGTTTCATATAAATATAGCCGCCGGTTGGATTTATCGTATCCGGGTCATCCGTTGGACCCCAATTGGAGTGCGTGGCATACTGACCGTTCTGTTCGCCCGAAGAACCAACGCCGGTCACATTGCCGGAGCGGGCGGGGTTGCCCACCGTGTTCAATCCGGGGGGCGAGCTGTAGCCGCAGTTGCTGGAGTTACCGTTGGAGAAAATAGGGTAGATTCCGGCGGCTTGCCAGGCGGTGATGGGTCCGGCGTACCAGTCGTCATACGTCTGGCCGCAGTCGCCCCAGGAGTTGTTCACAGCGTTGGGGCGCATGTCCGGGTTAGCATTGGCGCCGGTCAGGTCGGTCGGCGCGGCGATAAACTGACCGCAGCCCAGGAGCGCGGAGTCTGTACAGCTGCCGTCAGGGCAGCCGGCGCAGGCCATCCATTTCGCCCCGGGAGCGATTCCGATTTGATTCGAGCCGCCGTCGTCACCGACCATGGTACCCATGGTGTGGGTGCCGTGTCCGTGGCCGTCGCGTGGAACATTATCGCCCAGATTATCGGGGTTGAACCAGTTGTAGTTATGGTTAAACACGCCGCCGCCCTGGTTGCCGCGGTATTGCCCGACCAGTGCCTGGTGCGAATAGCGCACGCCGGTGTCGATGTTGGCCACTACCAGCCCGCTGCCGTCGATACCCATTGCCCAGACGTCATCCGCGTTGATGTGAGTCAGGTTGGGTTCAATGGCTTTCACACCGTTATCCGCCACCGCTTGAGTGGTATCCGGTTCGTAAAGGATGAAGGTATGGCGGGGGGGTAATGGCGGCAATTTCGGAGAAACCAAGCAGACCGTTCAACGTAGTCAGATTGGAACTCTCGACCAGAATGGTGTTTTTTATCCAATAGGATTTATATGCCACCTTGGAGTTCTCCAGGTAAGCGGCGACGCGAGCCTGGGAAGTCTTGGCTGCCTGGGAAAGGGTTTCATAAACATACCAACCTCTCTCAGACCAGCCCATCTTGTAAGCTGCTGAAAGGTCCGCTTTGGCAGCGAATTCAATCCAGTAGCTGGCAGTGCCTTTGGCTTCCATCTCTGTCAACACTTCCGGAGCCACGGTTATCTTCGCCTGTGGTTCCGCGTTGGCCGCCCTGACTGTGGTGGTGCCGAACATGCTGAAGAGCATGCCAAGCGCCAACAGAAGGGCTAACACTCTGTAAGTTGACCTTTTGTGCATTTCTTGCTCCTTCCAGTATTGAAAACAAAGCTAAAAACGACGGGAAATACAAACTAAACAGATTTGCTAATGTAGGGTTTTTTTGTCAGGCTCACCTCCTATGTGAAGAAAGTGAAAATAATACTGGGAACTGGTCCGAATTGAATAAAGAGGAAGTTCGTGTTTCTTTAGAACTTCCGTCCATAACAGCAGATTTATTGTGAAATTAATAACTATTCTTGTAGCATTGTATCATCAATAGTGCAACAAACAAGAGGATTCGACATTTTTCCGGGTAAAAACCATCTAAACTAATCCCTTAGGCGGACCCGGTGAGTCTATCATTGACCGGATAAGTTGAATTGGTGAACAATTAAGCCGCGCTCCCAAAGGTTAACCTTTGGGAGCGCATTTGTTGGTGGTGAAAATTACTTACTTAAGCAGCAGCGGGAGGTAGTGTTTATAGACGACTGGCGGATAAGCCAGCGGGAAGAACTCCGCGCCCTGGTACGGGGGCGTATCCGAGCCGGAACGACCGCCCATTACCCATAAACCCGGCAGTCCGTCCGCCAGGCTGGGCGTGTCAATCGGCACAAACACACCGCCGTGGTTGCGCCGCGCGTGCTGCAGGTCCGGGAAGCTGGTATCGTAGCTGTTTGTCAGTACGTCATATGTCCACACATCGGCAGACTCGCCAGGCCACTGCCCGCCGCCAGCGAAGACAATCTTGCCGGCCACACTAGGGATGTCGAAGGCGCTGTCGAAGCCGTAGGTCTGGCCTTCGTCGTAAGCAGCTGGCAGATCCGCTACCGCGGCGTCGCTCCAGGTCCCTGCTCCTTCCGGAGCAGCCATCACCTCAGCGCGGATTTGCGCGTTCAGGCTCGCGCCGTCAAAGACCGTGCCGCCAAAGGCGTAAATCTTGCCGTCCACTTCCGCGGCATACAGGTAACTGCGCGCCAGGCTCAGGTTGCCCAGCTGCGTGAAGGTGTTGGTAACCGGGTCAAAGCGGTCCGTGCGGGCGGTCTCATACGGGGACGAGGTCGCGTTGAAGCCGCCAAAAATATAAACCTTGTTGTTGTACACCACCTGCGCGCCGGGCGTGAAACCGGTCCAGGCAGAGGGCAGATTGGCAACCGTGGAAGCGGTGTTGGTGAGCGGGTTGTAGCATTGCACGTTCAGAATCGTGGAGCCCGCGCTGTTGCGCCCGCCAAAGGTGCACAAAACATCCGCACTGCCGTTATTCACCAGGTTGACCGTGTAGTTGGAGATTGGAACCGGCATATTCGCGCCGGTATCCGCGCACGCACCGGTTACAGGATTGTAGCTGTAAATATCCCCGATTGTGTCGGAGCCGGAACGCCCGCCCAGAGCGTAAATCAGACCGGTTGCCGGATAGTATTCCACGTCATAACGGGTCCAGTCGAAGCATGGAGCGGTTCCATCCACCCACGCGCCGAGGTAAGTCAGGGTGAAATCCTGAATGGTCGTCGCGCCCTCAACAATAACCACGTCTGTCGTTGAAGATGTATAGCCGTACTTACTGGCCGTTACCGAGTAACTGCCCACCGGAACGCTCATGGAGTAAGAGCCGTCCGCGGCGGTCGTGGTGGATGTAACCGCGGTGACCGTCGCTCCGCCGAGAGGGGCTCCATAATCATCATATACATGCCCCTGCAGCGTGCCGTATTGCACCGTTCCGCAGGTGAGGCTGCCGGCCGCCAAAACGTTAAGATAGCCGTAACCATACGTGTAGTTGCCCTGTCCGTCGGGCGGCGCGCCGCAGGCGCCAGCATCATTTGGCGCGTCGGCGCTGTTTTGCAGGAGCTGGAATGTCTGGTCAATCTGCCCAACAAGCCCAGGGTTGCACGACCAAAGCAGCGCCACCGCTCCCGCGCTGTGCGGAGCCGCCATGGATGTGCCAGTGTAGCTGCAGCTCCAGCTGTTAGTGGGAACAGCGGAACAAATATTTGTGCCCGGAGCGGAAATATTGGGTTTGGTGTATGGCTCGTGCCCGTAGGTCGAAGGACCGCGTCCGGATGAGGAGTTAATAACGCGGTCGCTCTGGTGGTTTGCTGTCGCAAAGGATTCCTGGTAATCGCTTGGAGAACCAATCGCGCCGCAGGTGGAGCCGGGATTTCCGGAGGAGAACACCGGAAAAATGCCCGCCGCCCGCCAGGACTGCACCTTGGTCAGGTACCAGGTATCCCCACCGCCGCCGCCCCATGAGTTGTTGACAATATTTGGACGGTTGGAGGGGCTACCGCCAGGGGCCAGAATCCAGTCCGCGCAGGCGTTCAAGGCTGTATCGGAGCAGCTGTTCGTCTCGCAGCCTTTGCATGCTATCCACTTCGCGTTGGGCGCCATGCCTACCTGGTAAGTCAGGGTTGGGTCGTCATCACCCACCATGGTGCCCATGGTGTGGGTGCCGTGGCCGTTGTTGTCGCAGGCAGAACCGCCGCATATACTGGAGGGATCCGCCCAGCAGGCCGGGTCGGATGGATTGCTGCCGCATTTGAAGGCCTGGTCCAGCGCGGGGTGATTCCACTGCACGCCAGTGTCGATATTTGCCACAACGATGCCGTCGCCTTGCACTCCAAATGTGCTCCAGAAAGCCGGAGCCTTCGTATCGTTAAGGCCCCAATCCAGCGCATCAATGCTGAAATCAAAAAGGTTCCTGGTCAGAACAGGGATTGGTTCAATGCTTGCTGTGCGCGGGTAGCGGATGTGACTGACCGCGTCCAGCGATGCAATCTGGCTGAGCACCGTCATGTCGCTGCCGGTCACAGCGATTTCATTTCCCGCGAAGAAGGATTGGTATTTTGCCCCGCTTTTCTCAAGGATGGCAATCACCGGCGCTTGCGTGCGCGCGGCGGTCTCCCGCAGCGTATTGTAAACAAACCACCCACGCGCGTCCCAGTCAGTTATTTCATACGCTGCGCTCAGGTCGGCATGCTCTGCCATTTCGACGACATAATCCGCGCTGCCCTTGGCCGAAAGCGCGTCCAGAACGGCGGTTTCGACTTTCTCCAGGCCTTGTTCGGAAGCCGCCGAAACTGCGCTCGTGGACTGAACAAGCCCAAAAATAAGGCCCACCATCAACAGGATGGGAAGAAATACCCTTAACGTATGTTTATTCATCTTTCTCCTTCACAGATTAGATAACATCAAGAAACTACAGACATCGCAATGGTTGTATCAGGAACTTGACCTCCCTTTCCGACGACAGCGTCAATTCAGAGAGTGCGGATGATGGATTAAACTGGCTTACAAGTTGTGAATGTGGATTCCAGCGCGAAAGGCATGGAAAATCGAAAAAACATTTACGCCTATTATAACATCTGAAAAGAGGACGGCACGCAGATTGGCGATTTTTAGAAATCAAAGTTCACTATCTTCCGCGCTGCCGTTGTATAGTACGGGGCAATGTACCAAATGTGAGAAGATAGTCCCGCAGCGCTGAAGAATCCTCCCGGCGGTCTGATATACGACTGCCGTGATGCCCCGCCCTCAACCTGATATAATCAAACTGTGGAATTTTCCACAGCTTATTGCTTTTTGGAGGTTGGATGGAAATCGTCTGGTATGGTCATTCCTGTTTTCGAATCACCGAACGGGGCATGGGTTCTGTC
>Ga0208196_1003039_pt1 | contig 14654 bp, 13 predicted proteins | sample AD_JPNNA7_MetaG_FD_184443 | JGI IMG/M metagenome (GOLD analysis project Ga0208196, IMG submission 184443) | Active sludge microbial communities of municipal wastewater-treating anaerobic digesters from Japan - AD_JPNNA7_MetaG (SPAdes) (version 2) | ecosystem: Engineered > Bioreactor > Anaerobic...
ATTATTGTATCTGAGTTATGATCCGGGAAACTTGAGCACTCATACTGACCGAGTACGCAATGGAATTGCCGCATTCTGTGTTGACGATGGAGTAAAAGTCATGGCTGCCGGCAGCTCCGGGCCGGTAAACCGGCCCAGAGCATGGCAGGATGCTCTGGAAGGGCATCCGAGAGCGGTCTCACATTTGCCGGGACCGGGAAAAGATAAGCCGGAAGGCGGTGTTGAAGTTTCCCTTTCACTTACTCCAATGAGTGTTGAAGGTACTGACTATCTCTGGGGGACAGTGGGGAATGACTATATATATATTATGGACGGGCACTCAGCCCGGGCGATTTTCTATTTTGACCGGCCCGGATCAAAAGAGTATTCTTTTAACAATATGATGACCTATCTGAACGGTGACCTGTGGGTAGTTGAGAAAGTGACTGCAAACTCATTCTCACTGCACAGAATAAATGTACTTGGCAATCTCCAGGAGCCTTACAAAGGTGACAAACACTTCCGTGAGATGAGGATGGAGATTACTTCCAGGGTGAACACAAGCTCAGGCACACCGAGAGGTTATGTTTACCATACATTTTGTCATCCCTATTCATCTGATATAACAGGCAACCAGGGGGTCGTGCCAAATAGCGTCCGTGTCAATGATCTGACAGGTGTGTCCGGTTATACAATTGAGCATCTTCATCTTGATCCGGCAGGTGATCCTGAGGCAAGACAGTATTATACTCTTGTCAGTTATCTTGCTGATCTGAATCCCGATGTTACTGAATACAAAACAGAACTTTTCATAAAATACTGGACAAGAAGTTACCGGAATTATATTTATCCGCATCTTGCATTCAGGGATGGGGGACCGATGGGAACTCATTACCTGAAGGATGACTCCATTCTTTATAAAATTGAAGCAGATCCCGCCAGTTATGAAGGTTTTATCTCAAGGGTCAAAACGGCTATCGCTGACGAATATAATATTGAACCGGATATGGAAAACCCATACTGGGCTGCAGTTAACATCCTTGAGTATACTGTGGAAAATTACCATTATCCGGTAGATAATGCAGGGTATTATGCCACATATAACTTCGCCGATAAGGACTATAACTCCCATCCGGGAAATATGAAAGCAGCTTATAGCCTAGATAACAACTATGTTGATAATATTATTGCCTGCTCCGGGACAGGCGCCATGATAGGAGGAGTCCTGCGATATATAGGCCTTCCAAGTATGTGGCTGGGCACCAGTAAGGAGAATGCCCTTTCGGAAGGTTACTTTGGACCAGGATTAAATGAAGTGCAGGTCTCTAATGGCCACAGGTATAACAAGGTATGGCTGGGTAGTTTCTATGGTTGGCAAGATATAGATGCTACTCCCAGGGTTCCGTACGGAAATGCCTTTGATCAGAAACCCAAAGAAATGTCACAATGGGAGATAATGCAGAAGGTGTTTTTCAGGGTATCCCCAGCAAGGATTATACACAATCTTCAGTCAGAATTCTGGGACAAATTGCATGTTCCTTTCCGAAATGTCTGTAGGAACAGTGTAAATACCTGCGGAAGTTGCAGGTATAATCTTCTTGGTTCATATGAATACCCGATACACTTCAGATTATCTGGTCAGGTGATGCGAATACGGGGAATGCAATTTATTGAGAATGTTGATATTGAAGTGGATGAAGCAAAAAATGCTATCATTACCTGGCAAAAAACGGGCGAATGGGAACAGGATGAAGATTCCAAGCTCACAATCATACTGGAAAAACAATGTCTTGTCGCAGAAAAATGCTATCCGGGTTTTAAAAATGCTGTGGTACTTGCATCAGGGGTGCCTTGCCAGCAGGAATCAATATCTGTCTCCTTGGTTCAGTTTGAGGGGGGAAATTATAGACTGACAGTAAAGAAAGAGGATGACCAGGCAACAGGGGATGATTGCATCTTTCAGTTGAAAGGCACTTCCACTCATGCTGAAGAAATGGGTGAAGAGAAACCTTGCAGGGTCTATCCAAATCCAACAGACGGCAGGATATACTTTGATCATGAAAATGTAACCAGAGTGGAGATATATGATTTGACAGGGTGTATTATAAGCAGTTTAAATGGACCGTTTTCCGGGAGTATTGATTTGAGTAATTTGCCAGGGGGTCAGTATATCCTAAGGTTTATAACCAGCTTGGAGACAATAACTAAGAAAGTCCTTCTGAACTTGTAGTCTTTTACAGATGGTCTTCATGATATATGAAAGAGTTATTCGTAATCTGCGTTGTTGCCTTGCTCTTACTCTCTTGCCGGTCATGTCAACACGTGTCAATGGACAGTGTTCACGGGTTGTCAGATTGCATAAAAAGACAGCATGATGTAAGGTTAATAATACATCTCCGGGGAGCAGACAAATGCAGATTGACACTGGTACCCATGACGGGATCAAGAGCATTTACACCGGTCTGGGTTATTGAGGAAGCCCGGCAGAGTGATTCCGATACAATACTTGTGTCTCAGCACTATCTGCCTGGCGAATTCATTCTTTCTTTCAGCTGCGGTTCTGACTCACTGTCTCCGCTGCTGCATTATGAAAAGTACCTGTTGGCCTCAGATCAGGACATTGAGTTATGGATAAATCCCTACTCAGGTGATAATCCGGACAGTATCTGGTTTAACCCGGAGGAAAAGGAGAATAGCGCTTTTCTCAGGTTTCAGGAGGCTAATGCCATAAGACAAGAAGGTTTAGTGAAGCTTTCTGAAAGCCTGGCAGAAGCTGAAATTATGGATGACGGTACCCGCAGGAAAGTGAAGCGAAAATATGAAAAGAAGTGCCTCACCTATAACAGATGGATTGAAAAGAAGAGTCGGGTTGAGAATGATTTGTTTGTCAGTCAGGTAATCCAATTTCATAAAGTTGCTCATACGCGGGGAGAAACTAACGGTTTCGGAAAACACCGGTTTGAAACCCGGGAACTACAGAATATTAAGGATTTCAGTAATCCGGATATAATAAGGACATCTGGTTTAAGGCACTGGTTGGATAATTATGTGGAACTTGCCGGCAACTACATGTCAACAGGTGAAAAAGATGAGTCTCTGCTTGTTGCTGCCAGTATAGAAGCAATAGAAAGGGTGAGGTTTGAGAATCCGTGTGTTTATGGCTGGATGACCGATTATTTTTACACTCTTTTTGAAGAGAGGAATTCGATAGAGGGTATGCATATGCTCACGCCATATCTGGAAGATACAACATGTCTTACGCCATTCAAAAGACTCATTATTGACAGAACAGGGAGGAGCTATGAGATTGCACCTGGAAATGTGGCTCCGGATTTTACCTTTATTAACCATAATGGTCACTATTACCGGTTTCATGATTACCCGGCTACGGAAGGGATGAAGATTCTCTTTTTCTGGAACACGGGTTGCATGAAGTGCATTGCCGTCATAAGGCAGTTCTATTCCTGGTATCTGGGGCAGACACCGGAAGAGAGACCCACCGTGTTTGCTGTTAATCTTGATGAGGATTATAATGAATCAGAATGGAGGAAAAAGATTAGCGGGATGCCTGAATGGGAGCATATGATTGACAGAGGTGATGTTGACAGTGAAGTAGCTAGCGGTTATTGTATCCTTTCTACTCCGGTAATTGTCCTGATCGATTCAAAATCATCAAAGATTGTATCCATGGCGTCTACCGTTGGCGCTCTGAGAGCCTTCATGGGGGAAGAATAATCAAATCAGGCCTTATCCATGATGCGTCTGTAGGTTCTGGGCTTGACGCCCTTGCATCCGGATTGATCGTACAACTTGTCGATCAGTCCCTCACACTTTTTCCTGCTCTCGTTCAGTAGCCCGTTATCGGTCGGGTACGTGATGTATTGGTCTGCTACCGTGGCATCTGCCTGGAGCTTCCCTTTGTTTGACGGTTCATCTGAGCCTTCCTTCTTTTTCTTCTTATTATGTTGTTGATCCTTATGTCCTTTGGCAGTCCGGATTAAGTCCGCGCTCAGAGTGTCAAATTGCTTGTGCCAACTCTTTTTCTTATCTCAACAAACAGAGAGGGATCAAATACCGGATCGACCTTGAACTCCTTCAACCCTACAAAATACTGCATGTATGGGTTTTCCTGGATGGCCTGTATAACTCCCCTGTCATCCAGTTTCTCCAGATGCTTGATGATCAATGCCCCAAGTAGTGTGCGCGGAGAAACTCCGGGACGGCCCGAGGCACTGCTCATAAGCGACATATAAACACTGGCGAACTTATCCCAGGGTACCACTCTGGCCAGTATAACCCAGCGGTTATCCACGGTCAGATTTGCCCGAAAAGGAGTCTTGAATTCTTCGATTGACAACTGTTTCTCTGAAGTATACCGTATCATAATGCAAGCTTTATGAAGACAATTAATGTTTTTACTTGCATTTTTGCTAATTTGTGAAGCTGAAGTTATTAACTTATCATTCTGATTATCAACATTATAATAAGATCATTATACTTTTTCAGCAAACCCTATATTAAAAGTTATATCGAACTCACGTTGTAATAATTAAACCACTTAGTTTATCTCAAGTTTAAGTCGGTCAGGAAAGGTCGGATAATCAGCATGCGGTTCTGTCTGATACCAGAATGCTACTGATGATATATCATCCTGTAATGGGAGATACTTACCACCTCTCCAGCCAAGAGCCTGAATAGTAACTCTGAGATCTTTCTCGAAGCGAATAGGATCAAGTATGTGCCAACGATACATTCCAAAACGCATCTGAGATTTGTACAAGCCATCCGATTTAATTACCTGGGGCAAGCCGCTATAAGGGGTGGTAAATTCTCGGTACCCTATCACGTCACCCTTATTAGTTGCCGGGTTTCGCACATGAAAATTGTATGATCCGCAAAAGTAGTCTTCAAGACCAGTGCCACAAATAGTTGGAAAATTCTTATCTCCATCCATGAAGAATTTTATTTCACCTTCACCCCACCAGCCATTATTATTAACTCCCCAACACATATAGGTTCCTACAAAGTGCCCCTTACCCTTAATGCCATCTATAATAGTGTAAACCTCTTTATAGGGAAGAGGATTAACTCTTCTGAACTGAGCATGAAAGTAAGCTGCATTGACAGGCACATCAGTCAGAGTGTAATCTATCTGATAATACAATCTCATGGGTTGGTCATCAATGTTGGTAATTGTCATCTTGCATTTCTTCCTGAATGGCATTACCCAATAACAATTATAGGCACTTCCGGGATTAACACAGACTGCAAGAGAGGAAACCTGGGCATACTCACCCCACCCGTTGGCGAAGAAATCACCTAACGGAGCTTCAATTGAGGGTGTTTTTTCGTCATCCCAATACACTCTAAATATGGAGAGCCTCCTGTTGCCTGTAGGTGTCATCCAAATATGTTGGATTGCCCCAGGACCTTCAATTTCAGCAAGAGTAAAAGTTTCTCCGGATCTAACATTAATGTAGGGATTTACCTTCCATCCCTGGCCAAGTTCTTGGGCTGCAGCTGCAGCGTTTGCAACGTTCGGGATATCCTTGTCTTCAACTTTTGCCATTCCTCCTTTACCCTTCTCGCCTGTATAGTTTTCTGGACTGATTGATCTGGTTTTGGCCGAGGAAAGCATATAGAGATTTCCAATACTCAGATTGAGGCCATTATACTCAGTTTGGGCTAATAATCCTTGCCCTGTCAATAAGACAGCAATCAAAAATAAAACAGTTCCTTTTTTCATTTTAATTATTCAATAAACGATTAAACTTATTCCTAAAAAAACTAACAAGAGTTTCTCAAAACCAATTGGGGGGGGGAGACTTATCTTTGAAACCTTCTTCGATACTTTTATTTGATCAATCAGGACCCTTACTGCTTCCTTTCCCATTTCATAGACTGGCTGCTTGACATAAGTCAATGGCGAATAAAAAGAGTCAAATGCCTCATTACCAGTAAATCCGACAATTGCAAGTTCCTCGGGAACTTTAATTCCAATATCCTGAATCGAATATAATCCGGATAGTGACAAAGCATTTGTTGCAAAAATCATTGCTTCTGCGCTCCACTCCAAAATCGCATCCTTTATCATCTTTTCTGTTTCATGCTGGAGGGTATGAAAAGGAATCATTTTTACCCTCACCTCATTGGATAAATGACAGTCTTTCATCGTTTACTCGTAACCTCTTGTCCGTTCAGTCATATGGATCAAAGAATTCGTGTAGGCTATCATACAAATACGTTTATACCCTTTAATTACCAGATGAACCGTTGCTTCATATACTGTTTCGTAATTATCAAGATACACATAATATGTTTCGATATTTGGCATATATCGATCGATTAATACTAACGGATTTTCTTCTTTCTACTAACCCAATAATCTGTTGTCCACATCCTTCTGAGAGTACAATTATTAATCCGTCGACTTGTCTGTTTAAAATTTTTCTATCAATGAATCGGATTTTGCGCAATCCTCATCAGATCACCATGTGATTATAATTAATGGCCTCGTCCTTAATAATTCTAGCTAACTGACTAAAAAAGGGATTGGCAGTATCCCCAACAAGTAATCCAATTGTATTTGTAGTTCTCCTTCGCAAGCTTTGGGCAAATTGGTCAGTTATATAGTTTAACACTTTCGCGACCTCTCTAATCCTTATGACAACCTTAGGGCCAATTCGTTTTTCTTTTCCAGGCTGTTCAAAACGTATGATACCGAAGCTATAGATACTTCAGCTCTGTGTGCGATATCTTTTATTGAAACCTTTTTTGCCATCTTCACACTGATCTTAGAATAGAAGTTTAAACGATTAAATAAATTTACACTATTGTCAATATATCAAGTCATCAATAAATATGTTATATAACATAAACTTCAAAAAAAGTCCAATTTGCTATCTTGCGCCAGAACAAGCTGACCACCATCAGTCGGTGCAAATAGACCATAGTTGAGTTCGCCTTATTTAATATCATGCCTGTAATTGCCATACGACCCGGGGCTTTTATTTGATGGATTGTAAAACTTCTTTCTTGCCCTTCAAATAATATGTGCTATTGTCAGAGATCGATATAATTTCTGAACACTAATGTCAGATTAAGTCTTGACTAATTCACATAAGGAGGTATCTCGTGCAAATCATGGTCTCTCAGCAGCTTAAAAGTTATCGTTATCTTGTTGCGTTCTCCAGTCTTTTCATTATGGAGAATATGAACAGTGCTGACAGGAAACAGCACCCAATAAAAACAATCCACATCTGCCCAACACAGCCTGAAGGTTTCCTTCGAAGAGCCCATTGCCGAAAGCAATAATAAAAAGTGCGGCAACAGTAAATTGCAGACTCATACCTGGTATAGCCATCAACAGATAACCACAGAACATGATTATGATCCCGGCAAGGATCACCGTCTTGTATTTGCGGGTTGAATCAGCCAAGATTCCTCCCACGAGCCCGAGCGCATAGGTGCTGAAATAAAACCAACCGTATATATTCCCGGCTTTCTCCGCTGTCAGATCATACCTCGCCTGCAGGAAGAGCACCAGGATTGCCATCATTGTATAAAAGCCGAACCGCTCCCCCCATATTCGCGAAGAACGCTACCAGTAAACCTCGAGGATGTTTCTTCAACATAGTCGTTTTAAGTATAAATATTTAAACGTTTAAAAGATCAAAGTATATTTATTATTTGCATTATTTGAAATGCAAGGCACCTGCACTCTTCCTCCTTCAATTTCACGATTATTTAAATTTAATATTAAGAATAAATTTTATATTTGCTTATACGATAAAGCAAAACAAATGAAATTAAATTATAATGAAATGATTATAAGGATTATTATCAAGTCTTTCGCAGTTATCATTGCTTTTGCACTGACCACATTTATTCTATCAGGACAGCCGGAATCTCAAGATACGGAGTTACGCGTGACTGTGGTCCAAATGGATGTGGTTGACGGTGACCTCAAAGCCAAAATGAAGAGAGCCGAGAAGAATGTCAGAAAGGCAGCACGGCTGCAGGCTGACATCATATGCCTTCCGGAAGCTGTCGACTATGGCTGGCTTTACTGGCAGGCCAGGCCCAATGCATTCACAATCTCCGGCAGATACAGTGACTTTATCTGCAGATTCGCCAGGGAACTTAAGGTGTGGATAGCGGTCGGATGTCTTGAAAAGGAGGGAGACAAAACTTATAATTCAGCCATCCCCGATGACAGGACAGGAATGATTGTGCTTAAACACCGCAAGATAAACACTCTGTCTGATCTTACTTCGCACCTGTATGATAGCGGAAGTGCCGAAGATATTAAGGTTGTCGATACGGAGTTTGGCGTTATCGGAATTACAATCTGCGCCGATAATTTTATTATTGAGAATTCAAAAAGGGTAGCTGAACTTGGTGCATGGCTTCTAATGACTCCTCATGGTTGTGCCGCACGGGTGAAAGACGTTCCTGACAATGCAGTTAGGTTTATGACCCATATCCGGAATATTGCCTAACAAACAGGATTATGGGTTGTGGGGCCCAATATATGTCTATCGGAAGTGGTGGGTGGAGAATGGAAGGGATAGATGCACAGCGGTTGTTCAACCATAGCAAATCCCGGTGGCAAGATGGTTGTCTTTGGGAAATTCCGCGAACCGGACCTGTTAGTATATGATATTGTCAGGTAATAGATGAGATCTGTAGCCAGACCAGGATGTTTTTCAATGAGAGATAAATTCAGAACAGAATAATAATTAAAACCTAAAGGAATGAAATCAGCCAGATCAAATCGGATTGTTTGTTTTGCACTTGCTCTTCTTCTGACACTTCCTGCTACCGTAAGGAGCCAGGGACGACCAGACGAATTCCCTTCGGTTCTCAGTATAAGGGATCAGGCCCGGACCGTTTTCCAGATAACTCAGAAAAGGCTAGAAAAGCTTATCCCTGAAATAATGGACGAGACAGGTTTTGATATGTGGATCATTGCCTGTAATGAAGACGATCTCGATCCTGTTTACAGGACCATGATACCTTTTGAGATGTGGTGCCCGATCACTCAGATACTACTCTTTTATCATAAAGGACCCGGGTATCCGGTTGAGAGGATAAACATATCACGGACTAATCTCGACGGACTATTTACCGCCGCCTGGGATTATAATGCGTTTGACAAGGGTGGGAGTGAAGGGCAGTGGGATTGCCTGAAACGTATTGTCATGGAACGTGACCCAAAAAACATAGGTATCAATATCGGAAAAGTTCAGTGGATAGGAGGAGGTCTGACGGTTGCCTTACATGAAAAGATTATCGAAACCATTGGTAAGAAGTATTCTGCACGCCTCACCTCTGCTGAAGAGATGGCAACAATATGGGGGATGACCCTCATTGAGGAGGAGATACCGCTGATGGAAAGGGCACAGGCCATCTCCCACGCGATAATCGCTGAAACATATTCATCCAAAGCTATCACTCCGGGAGTCACAACTCTTGATGATCTCATGTATTATTATTGGCAGCGCGTCAATGACCTCGGTCTTGATATACTTGCACATCCCAAATTCAGGATCAAGGGCAGGAGCCAGGCTGATATTGAAAAATACGGGAAAGATGACAAGGTGATCAGACATGGCGATTTCCTATTCTGTGACGTTGTACTAAAATATATGAGGTATAGCACCGATCACGCCGAATGGGCATATGTACTCAGGCCCGGTGAGACAGAAGCTCCCATGAGTTTCAGGATGCTAATGGCAGAAGGCAACCGACTTCAGGACATCTTTTGCAACGAATTTCGTGAAGGACTAACAGGGAATGAGGTTCTGAGGCGGATACTTGATAAGGCAAAGCAGCAGGGTATCTCAGGTCCGATGATCTATTCGCACGGCATTGGTTGTTACCTTCATGAACCCGGACCGCTGGTAGGCTTACCATGGGAACAGGAGTTCATTCCTGGAAGAGGTGAGGTGAAAGTGAGGTATAACACTTGCTACGCTGCGGAATTAAGTGTAGGCAGACCAATGCCAGAACTTGACGGATCTGTGCTTAATATGGCCCTGGAACAGATTGTCTGCTTTACCGAAAAAGGAATGGTCTTTCTTGACGACAGGCAAACTGGATTTTACCTTGTAAGGTAACAGGTATGCGGTCAACTGGCATCACTATAAGTACTTTTCAACTAACCGGAACATGCTCCCGGCAGGACTGGCATGGGACGGATAACACCTCTGGAGCGTCGATTAAAAGAGTGATGAGATCATTCAATTCAGCGCCGAGGACGGCATAACCATCAGATCGCTGAAGTCGCCTGCCGGCGACCCGAACGGACTAGCATATGACAGCAAGTATCTTCGGGTATCAGACAGGATAAAGGATGAGATATATGGTAGACCCGGTCCCAGGACGTGTCATAATCATTACCGAAGTTCCCGGCCCCTATACAAACAGCCTCTGCTTCGACGGTACCTCGCTTTGGACCGGCGATTACCAGAATTACGTGACATACAAGCTAAAGATATGGGATGATGAACAGTTCAAAACTGACAACGAGAGCAGATCAAGAGTTACATATACCTATACAGTTGACAACTACGGTCCTGGTACCGTTAAAGAGATGGATATATATCTTGCTATACCTGTGGACAGGGTAAACCAGACCATCGTCGATAAAATATCATATTCACCGGAGTATACCAGTATTGTGACCGACCAATGGGGAAAGCAGTCAGCAAGATATCATCTCTGTAACCTTAAGCCGCGAGAATCGCAGTCTTTGCAACCCACACCCGCGAAATGATTACACAACTCCTTGAAGAATTCTCACGAGCTGTCAGAACCTGACAGTGTCCTGTACAACTAACTTATAAAATCATCATATGGGTATGATTTTACTATATTATAAAAATAAAATAGGTATAATTATAATAATTGATAAAAGATGACCCACTTGTCATAGCAGCAATCATAAACTACACATTGTAAATGTAGCTGATAATGAATCACATACAGATATTATGGGATTCGGTCCAGATGATTATTTTGCATAGGATTATTATTACGATGCATAAACATCCAATTATTTGATTTTAAGGTAATGTGGTCAAAAACAGTTGTTGATTTTTCAATTATATAAGACGGACTCACGCACTTAACCCTAATAACACGCAAAAGATCAGCGTGAAATCACAAAAATTTCTAGCTGATCTTTTGCCTTATTCTTTCTAGAATTATGAATTGATTTATAATTCATAGCAGCAAACCTAGATTTTGCGCTGACTCGGATCACTTTTTACCAACTTTTATTGACTATTATATCGATTTTAATAAAGAATAGTAAAGAGGAAACTGGCTATCGTTTTCAGGGTAGAAATAACTTCACTTTAAGGTTCTGACGCTGGAGCCCGTTTGCTGGCGGAAATCAATTCCTTTCATGAGATAATGAAGCACTCGCACCGGGCTCATCCGGCGGGGTTCCCGCAGGTCATTGAAGAGGTATGAGCAAAATGAATTATTCACGGAATGAACAGCATAACACATAGCAGGGAAGTACTCAGGAACAAGCACGGGATTGTGATCAAGGTCGGAACTTCGTCACTCTCCTACCCAAATAGAAGAATGAATCTGCACAATATCCGGAAACTAGCCGGTGTTCTGTGCGGAGTAAGAAAAAGGGGAGCAGAGGTGATCCTTGAAAATTTGGGAGCAATAGTTGTCACTTTGGTGGATGCGGATCTGTTTATAATGCTGTCGGATATTGATGGGCCATATGATGCCGTTCCAAAAACAGAAAGCAACGCGCGGATAATTCATTCGGTATATCAGATCACTACCGAGGTGCAACAACTGGCCTGCGGAGCGGGATATTCATTCAGTTCAGTAGCATTTGATATTATTGAAGGCCGCGAGCTGGGTACACATTTCGTAGCAGTTGATAAAGAGTCTGTGAATATTCCCTATGAAAACATCAGAAGTTAACGCCGGAATGGCATGGCATTTGTCGTTTGTCATGTCAATCATGCTTCTCTGTAAGGTATCATATGAGAAACCGGATTATCAAACTGTGCCGGAGTACAGGCTGGAGTATACCGTGTTGCCTGAGGCCAGGGATGAAGCGATCCAATTGAGAAATGGTGTCCTCGATGCACTTGTCTGGAAGAATGGAGAGAACCTGCGATTCTCGCTGAACCGTGCCGAACTGTGGGATTACAGGGAGACTTTTGATGCGTGGTTCATGGGGATGACCAACTTCGTGCTTGCCATGGACAGGCAGACATACACGAAAGCAGCGGAGCTGGCTGAATTAACAGGCTACAGAGAAGATGCTGACTTATGGTGTTCACTCCTGACTGAATGGCCGGAGTATGAGCTGGACGATACAGGCGGACTGGCTGTTGCGAGTAACCAGTCGGGTTAAGGATATAACAAAACCCGCGCCATTCTTCCAGGTATCATGGAAGCCCTGCCCGAAGACTGGAGCACCGAATATCTCGGGTTAATACTCTCTGTTAAAGTAGTTGATTCGCCGGATGAGTCCTTTAATCACATAAACACCTAAGGATGGCATCATTCGGATGAAATTGTGACGGACAGTTATGAGCGTGGCATGCGCTTTTTAAGTGAAGTTGATTCTGTTGCATATCTTATCAATGCCTCAACAAGTTTCAATGATGGGGGTGAATTCGGCCTGGGTACTAAAACCGGCATCAGTAACCAAAAACTACATTTAAGATGCCCGATGGGAATGAATGATCTTATGGCACCAAAATACATAGTTCTCAGGTCAGGACAGGTGAGAATCTTAGCACCCTGTATCCGTTATGATCTCTCTTCAGGAGAGTCACACAATCACCGGATGTAATACCGCAATTGTCAGGCTACTAAACCAATAGATGGCCTAAATGACAATCCGGCCGGCTGTACGGACAAAATCGTAAAAAAATTTTGAATTTAAACGTTTAAGCGTTATCTTGGGGAACAAATATACTTGAGCTATCTACACGATAATCACTCATGCTGACACTGGTACGTTAGGGCAATGTCTAGCTATTCGTTCATACAGGGACTGACAGGGGGGGGGGAGATATAATGCTGTTACAAAAGCACTCTATATCAACTTAAGGATGTGCAACAATTTTGACAGCTTCTTCTTATGTCAGTCCGGCCGGGGAAATATCGGGCTGGATAAAGGAAGACCTTATATTAAGATGATGAAAGGTTCCATTGACGTTGAAAGGTGTATGGTTGCATGCAGGGAGATTGCTAAAGGGGAAATAATAATGCAGTAGGTTATAGCATTACTGCTGGCAAGAGTCTCATTATATAAAGCCATAGAAGTATCATGATCAGAAAAATCCTTTGCATGCTGTTGATCATCAGTAGTTCCTGTGGTCTCGGGGCCCAGGGATTGATATACAAGCTTGAACAACTGGTGAATCCGGAAATGCTGCCTCAATACCGGCCAGAAGTTATCAGGCAATTCTCAAGTTATGACACCACCGGAGGTTACGATGATGGTTTTAGCGGCAAATATTCATTCATCCATATGGAAGGTGATAAGCAGATCCTGGCAGAAATGACCGGTCCTGGTGTGATTAGCAGGATATATACTCCCACACCTACGGAAGACATTACAGAGTTTTATTTCGACGGGGAATTAACACTAAGGATCAGGATGCCATTTTCCCGGCTTTTTACTGGAAATCAGTTTCCTTTCCTGAACGCTGTCTGCGATCATGAGGTGGGAGGCTACTACTGCTATCTCCCCATGCCTTGCCAGAAATCATGCAAGATGTTATACAACGGCAAGATGCTCTTCTGGCAGCTACACTACCGGACTTATCCCGAAGGAACACATATAAAGACCTTCTCGCCCGATTGGGATGAGACGGAGGTTGCTGCCCTGAACAAGACAGTCGGGATCTGGAGAAAATATGGCACAAATATTCTGGACAAGAGCTATAAAAATTTTATAATAAAAACTACTGAGATCAGACTGAACCCTGGCGAATCAATGAGAGTATTCAACTCCAGGAAAGGAAGAAGAATCATCGGAATAGAGATTGAAGGATCTGATAAGCTGCAGAAAAATGATAACAGGACCATCCTGAAGGCAAAGTGGGATAATGACAATTCATGGTCTTTGAAGGCACCTCTGAAAGATATGTTCGGGTATTATTTTGGGAAGAAAGGCATGCGTTCACTACTGGCTGGCTCCTCAGGCGACATCTCCTATCTTTATTACCCGATGCCCTTCTCACATAATGCTCTTGTGGAAATAGAACTCCCCGGCGATGACCAGACTATCTGGGCCACAGTGAATCTCCTGGTGAGAGTATTTTATCAGGAGAGGCCCCGGGATGAAAACGAGGGCAGATTTTATGCTCACTGGAGACGAAACATTGACCTGCCGACGGGAGAACCTTAATATTATCTCACCGGAGATAACCGGGAGAGGACATTATGTAGGTACTATTCTGCTTAGTCAGGGTCATGAGACAGGTTCAACATGGTTCTTCGAAGGTGATGACAAAACATATATCAACGGCGAACTGGCAATACACAAAACCCGCGGTAAAGATTTGCATCTGGTTCGTATGAACAAATGGGAAAATTGTTAAAATATAAGGCAATGCTGATGAAAAGATTTATAAATACACTTCCTACTGTCCTGGTGTTGCTCGTTGCATGTCTTG
>Ga0208196_1003045_pt1 | contig 14645 bp, 15 predicted proteins | sample AD_JPNNA7_MetaG_FD_184443 | JGI IMG/M metagenome (GOLD analysis project Ga0208196, IMG submission 184443) | Active sludge microbial communities of municipal wastewater-treating anaerobic digesters from Japan - AD_JPNNA7_MetaG (SPAdes) (version 2) | ecosystem: Engineered > Bioreactor > Anaerobic...
GGGCAGGATACACCAACCCTTATCAGCCAGTTCCTCACCTATCCTGATGGTTATATCGATGGCTGTGATGCTCTGGCTGGCTGTCTGGAACGCTTCTCTGAGTATGACATCGGCAGGAATAGAGTGAAAGTCCGGAGGTTCTCCTTCTAATGAACTACTACGATAAGCTCATGCTTGAGTATTACCGGGTCCTCAATAATGCTTGGAAGACTGAGATCAGAGATGCTACACGCCTTGCCATTCAGATGCTGAGTGATATGCCAAGAGCCGAGAAGATCAACAAGGGCTCAATAGATAAGCTTATGAGCATCATTAATACCCAGTTGGGAGATGACTTCGCAGCACTGGTCAATGAGCCCACCAAAGCGATAATAGACCGCTGTGTGCGGCTCGGACTCAAGGATGTCCAAGTACAAGCCCCCACCAAGACCGGTATAGGGCTCTGGGGTATTGAAGATCAGCATCTCTCATCCACCATACAGAAGCAGCAGTTGTTCTGGATCGGGAACCACTTCGAAGCTGATGTCAGACAGAACTTCGCAGACACCATCTCCAAAGCAATCGAGCAGGGCTATACCAAAGAGATGCTTGCCGATACTCTCAAAGACCAATTCAATGACATCGCCAATCGATCATCCCATTACTGGCAGGGACTGGCAGAGCATACTGCTCTCCGGATACGAGAGTTCGGAAGGCTACAAGGCTACAAAAAAGCCAAAGCCAGATACTATAAGCTCGTGGTGATCTTGGATGACCGAACCAGTGACATCTGCCGGGCTCTGGCAGCTCAAGATAGGGTCTACCCTCTAAACGAAGCCCTGGAAGTGATGGACAATCTCATGGCTCTGGATACTAAGTCCAATAGCCTGGATGATGCCAGAGACTACATCAAAGCACTCGCACCTTGGATCAAAGATGATCAGATCGAGTACAACTCAGAGATGAACCCAGTAGGAGTCTCCGGAGCACACACTCCATTTCCGCCGTTTCATTGGAAGTGCAGGACAACCACTCAAATTTTGTAATGCGTTGCGATGCAATTCATTGTAATTGCATCTATACTTACTTATTGACAATAAGGAACCCTCTCCGATCGTGACCTTTTCCAGTTTTTACACCAATTATCCAAAAAGGAGAAGAAAAGGTCATGGTAACAAGCTTCAAAATCAAGAACGATGAATTGTTCCGTTTACTCAATGCAGACATTCCAGCATTTCCTAAGTATACCACACAATTGATGAATCTTGCTAATCAAAACGCAAAAGGGACAAGGCCGGCTGTTGTTGGGAAAATGAGCGATCTTATCCAAGAGTTTCCTGGAAAAGATCTTAGCGGGTGGGAAGAATGGTATCTACAATCCCATCCTACAGCAATTTTGGACGCTACTAATCGTGTGTACGGCATGATCGAGCAGTTTAGAGCTGCAATCGACAAAATCACGAAAGATATGGTTAGAGATTGGGTTAAAGATCTTGTGATCACGAAGACATTTGCAGGCCTGAAGGTTCAAGAAGCTATTCTAAAACATATAGCGGAGATGGAGTTTACCACCTACAGAACGGCAACAGCACAGGAAGAGTCCCAAAATATCGATGGTATGATAGGTAGTAGATTCGTGAGTATAAAGCCAACAACTTGGTCTGGAATGCTCACATCGCCTATTGATATCAAGATTGATATGATTTACTACGAAAAGACGAAAGACGGGCTTAAGATTACCTATGACTGGTAAACATTGGTGCTAATGGGATAATCGATATGAAAACAGAAGAGATAGTATTGTCCATCGAGCAAGAACAATCACTTTCACCGAGTCCTAAGTTTCCTACGTACACAGCTTCTTTCATTAACAATACTAACCAGGTTTCACAAGCTACGCGGCCGAAACATGTGGGTCAACTCTCTGAATTATTTAGAAAAGATGAGTTTAAGAGCGTTGATAAATGGAAGAAATGGTATGAGTCCATAATCCTGAGAAGATTGATAAAGCAGTTACAAAAATCTTAGGCCAAATAGAAAAACAGATGCTTGCTTACAGCCAGATTACCCCTGAATTGGTTAGGTCATGGGTAGAAGACCTCGTTATAACCAAGACCTACAATGGTTTAAGAATCCAAGATTGGATTTGTAGTGATATTGCGAACAAATATGATAAACATTATAGGATTTCAACTGCCGAAGAGGAATCAAGGAACATTGATGCGTACATAGCAGAGGTTCCACTTACTATAATACCGCTTTCATACAAAAGCAAACAGAATACAAAAGTAGTTATAGAGCATGCTGTAGTTATATTGTACAGTTATAAGAAGGGCATCATTTCGTATTCATATAATGAAAAAGAATTTGAGGAGAATTTATGTCACTCACAGGCGGAGAGTTAAATCTGTTAAACGGGAACCAAGGAATATCAGCTCCTTTTAGATCAGTACCTGTCATGAAGCTGATCAGGGAGCATAAGCCAAGGACAAAGAATGAGCTTGTCGAACTCATTGAATATCATTACAAAAACAAGTGTAGTTGTGGCATCGTTAGCCAAGGCACTGTGGAAGACTTTGGACGGAATCTTTATGAGTCGCAGATCAGGCAGTGGGGCAAATACAAGTACTCGCTCGAGGAATGTAAAAGGTGGGAATACGATCTGTTTATTACCCAGTCTCTGAAAGGGAATCTCATTGAAGATAAAGCAAAGAAAATCATCAGCATACAATTACCCTCACTCGAAGTGATTGATGCCTCTGCAGAGCTTGATTCCGAGTATCGCATTGATCTCGTAATAAAGAAGATGGGGATAGAAGTTTGTGGCATCCAGATCAAACCCCACACCTTTTATTACATGAGACAGAATGTAGTTACATTCAACTATGTAGCTAACACATCCTGGGGTAAACCAGTCTACTACTTGATTTACAATGAGAGAGAGGAGTTTACAAACTTACCGGAGATTGTCGCTAAAATACAAGATATTGTTGGTTAACATCAGGGTCAGTATAAGCAACTAAGTATTCATTGTTTGGTTCACGTTGAATATCGGATATACCGTATAGTTTGAGGTCTGTTTCCTGGTTCGTAATCACTGGGAAGCTGTAATTAGCATTAATGTGTTTTGGCTGTTTGCCCTTATTTATATAATCCTCTACGAACTTCTTGTGATTTTTAAGGCGATTATAGATTATGTTGTTAGCTTCAGATATGAAAGTGTTATTTACCCTTGAATCCAAGACATCCAAGAACGATGAATCAATATCGTAGCCAACGCTGTTCCTCCCATTCATCATGGCAGCAAGTGTTGTCGTTCCGGTGCCGAGGAAAGGATCAAGAACTGTGTCACCTCGTAGAGAATACATGTTTATCAATCTATGTGGTAGCTCAATTGGATAGGCTCCGCTACGTTCTCTGCTCGCACTACCGTTAAGCCCTTGATTGGTACCCTTGAAATCCCAAACATCTGAAAACCATGTGTTTCTCTCTTCCCAGAAGAATGCGCTTTCTTTTCTCAGTTTTTTATCTTTCTCAGTTTTGAACTGTCTTTTCCCGGCTTTTCTGAAAATCAAGATATACTCATGCTCCAGAGTTACATAAGCTCCTCCAGGGAGCATACCAGACCCCATGAACTTGTTAGGAGCATTTGTTTGCTTCCGCCAGATGATATTCGGAAGATTATGAAAACCAATAGACAGGCAATCCTGTAAAATCCTTGAGTGATTCGAGAACAATCTAAAGGTTCCATTTATAGTTCGAGTGGCATCACCGATATTTACACACAGGAAACCACCCGGGCTCAAAACCCTGAAACTTTCTGTCCAAACATCAGATAGAATCTTATGCATCTCATTGAAAGTATGATCAATTCTGGATTCGTCTTCAACATCGATTCTAACTCGTTGGGTACTAAAACTATCATCCCACATATCGATCATGGGATATGGAGGTGATGTAACCACCAATGCAACAGATTCATTTTGTATCTCTTGCATCATGGTAGCCGAAGCATTATAGAGTTTGTGTTCAGTCCTCATGATATTCCTTATCAGTAGTTTTCTTCAATAAACCAACATTATCTGGCTGGCAAATCAATCAAGGAGTTTCTCATCTTGCCCTTTCATATAGCCGAGATAAGATTTGCACTGCGACAGTTTCGAACACCATTCTGATTGTTTAGATTTTAAGATTGGGATTCAGATATATCCCAAAACCTATTGAAGAAAGCCATAAACTTCTCGATTACCGTCTCACGCTTGAGAGTTCTTTCCCCGGTCTTGGAAAATCTTGTTACCGCAGGCAAAACCGCTGATAGAGCAGTCCCTGTGGTTTGCACATAGCCATCTCGGAAAGCATTGTTAATATACTTGTAGGTTTCGTCTTTATCCAAGCCTTCTTCGCTGATGATCTTATCCAGCTCCTCCCGCTTCTTCTTATCGATGAAATCATGCCAATCTGTATCCACGTCTGTAGCAGGATTCAAGCCGGCGATAAATTGCTGGATCAGGTCTTTTTTGTTGCGCAGTTCGATGCTGGAATCTATCGCCTTATTGATATTGATGATGATCTCCTGATCCTTTTGGTTGCCGTCATGATACTTCTTGATCAGCTCCAGGATGTAATCGATATTGATCTCCACCTGCTTGATCAGTTCCATTTCAAAGACCAGATCATCATTCACGTTTTCGGCATCGCCTTTGTCTTTCTTGCGGAACTCGTTGTAGAGATCTATGTATTTGCTATGATAATCCTGCACTTCCCGGTCGGAAAGGATTTCCTTGCCGATGAATTCGTCAAAAGTGCTCAGGATATTGCGAAGCTTGAGGATGGAACCATATAGCCTTATAAACTCTTTTTGCTTGCCTTCTCCGATGATCTGCTGCTCGATGGGGAAAGCTTCCTTTAGATCGGAGATCAATTCCACATAGCCGGGGATCTTCTTCCCCTCGGCAAGATAGCCATCGTAATAATCCTCAAAGGACTTGAGCAGTACTATGCCGCCCGCTTCCCGGTCGCCAAACAGCGCGATGCTTTCATTGGTAGCTCTTTCCAGATTGCGGAAACAGACGATATTGCCAAAGGTCTTGATAGTGTTGAGGATTCTGTTTGTGCGGGAAAAAGCTTGTAAAAGCCCATGCAAGCGCAGGTTTTTATCCACCCAAAGTGTATTGAGGGTAGTGGCGTCAAAGCCGGTGAGGAACATGTTGACTACGATCAAAAGGTCCAGCTCCCGGTCTTTCACTCTCTGAGACAGATCTTTATAGTAGTTCTGAAACTTGTCGCTTGATGTATCAAAGTTCGTCTTGAACAGCTTGTTATAATCCCCTATGGCATTATCCAGAAAGTCCCGTGAGCTTTGATCCAGCCTGCTGGTATCCTCAAGGTTTTCGTCATCCAGGATGCCGTCCGGCTCCGGATCATCTTCGTTTACCGTAAAGCTGTAGATCAGCCCTACCTTCAGCCTTTTATCGCTTGGCAAAGCAGCCATCTGCTTTTGAAACTCCGCGTAATACCTTTTTGCCATATCGATCGAAGCCACCGCAAAGATAGAATTGAAGCCTGCCAATCTTCTATCTTTCAATTGATAATGGCTGTTGCGCTTGGTCTTTTGATCAAAGTGCTCCAGGATGTAGCCCACGATGTTGGCAATCCGCTCAGGAGCTGCCAAAGCTTTCTCTCTGTCTATATCCCACACTTTTTGATCGGGGATGTCCTCCTGCTCTCTGAAGGTGCTGATATAGTCTATCCTAAAGGGCAATACATTGCGATCCGTGATCGCGTCCACGATGGTGTAAGTGTGCAGCTTATCGCCAAAAGCCTGCTCTGTGGTGCGCAGGATGTTTGTCCCGCTGCTGTTGGCATTTGCGGCAAAGATCGGGGTTCCGGTGAAGCCAAAGAGATGATAACGCTTGAAGCTCTTGGTGATGGCTGTGTGCATATCCCCAAATTGTGAGCGGTGACATTCATCAAAGATGATCACTACACGCTGATGATACACCGGGTGCTGCTTATACTTCTTGATCAGGATCGCCAGCTTTTGGATCGTGGTGATGATGATGCGTGCTTGGGGGTCTTCCAATTGCTGCTTCAGCTTTGCCGTGCTGGTGTTGCTGTTTGCAGCGCCTTTCTCGAACTTATCGTATTCCCTCATGGTCTGATAGTCCAGGTCTTTACGATCCACCACAAAGAGCACTTTGTCGATATAGGGCAGCTTGCTGGCAATCTGCGCGGTCTTGAATGAGGTCAGCGTCTTCCCGCTTCCGGTGGTGTGCCACACATAGCCCCCGCCCTGGATCTTGCCATAGTTTTTGTAGTTGTTGGCTTGCTCCAGCCTTTGCAGGATGCTTTCTGTGGCTGCTATCTGATAAGGACGCATGGCAAGCAGTTGCTTATCCGAAGTAAAGACGCAGTATTTGGTGATCAGGTTCAAAAGCGTATGCTTGGCAAAGAAGGTCTTGCCAAAATCCATCAAATCCGGAATCGGGCGGTTCCGGGCATCTGCCCACCAGGAAGTAAACTCAAAGCTGTTGCTGCTGCGCTTGCCCTTTTTGTGCGAACTCTTACTTTGCTCTTTGATATGACAAAATCTGGTAGTATTGCTGTAATACTTGCTATGAGTGCCATTGGAGATCACAAAGATCTGGATGTATTCAAAGAGACCGCTACCCGCCCAAAATGATTCACGATTGTAGCGATTGATCTGGTTGAAGGCTTCTTTGAGCTCCACGCCCCGGCGCTTGAGCTCGATGTGCACCATGGGAAGGCCGTTTACAAGGATGGTGAGGTCATAGCGATTGCTGCGCAAGCCCGCATCCGTGCTGTATTGATTGAGCACCTGCAAGCGGTTGTTGTGAATATTATCCTTATCGATCAAGCGGATGTTTTTCGTGGTCCCATCATCGCGGGTGAGCAGCTGAACATGATCTTCCTGAAGGATTGCTGTCTTTTCCTCGATGCCATTATTGGGATTTGCCAGCTTGGAGGCAAAAAAGCTCTGCCATTCTTCATCGGAAAAACGGTAGCTATTCAAAGCCTCCAGTTGCGCGCGCAGATTGGCTATCAGCTCTTCTTCGCTGCCAATCTTCAGATGTTCATAAGCCTGAGCTTGCAGCAGCTTGATCAGCTCCCGCTCCAGCTCACTCTCGGATTGATACCCCGCTCTCTGCTGCTTTGGGGGATTGTATTCCGCCACTACCGTGCTTTCAGAGCTTTGAACTACAAGGTCGTATTGCATCTATGCCTCCTGCTTATCCGCTATGTTCTTGAAGCTTAAAAGCTTCCCGCGATAGTATTCATATTGCTTGCGCCGGGCTTCAATCTCAGCAGGCAGACCGATGGAGATGTCATTGACCAAGGCATCAAAGCGGTCGAGGATGGAGACGATGCGCTCTTGCTCTGAGAGAGGTGGGATGGGGATTTGTATTCTATCAACATCAGATTTATTGATTGCGGGGATACTACCTCGTGAAACCAAAACATCCATGATGGATTGCTCATTGTTCTTAAGATAGTAGTAAATGAACTTAGTTTGTATTACATCATCTTTAATTGATCTGTAGGGGTAACACAAACCACCAGCCCAGAATTTTGTGGAGATGTAGCTAACGAAACCTGCGTATTCGCCTCTTGCAGCGATAATAAGCGCATCAGCCTCATTGTTATAGGACTCATAGAAGCCATACCACTCTCTTCCTGAGTTAATGACCGGGTAAGCCCCGTCTTCAACAAGCTGCCCCCGCTTAAGTGTTCCCTTCCTAAGCGAAACACAAACTTCCCCAAGCGTCTTCCACCCCACTTCATTCCCACTCATATACCATTTGCCGTCTTTTTCGATGGTTGTAAGCAGTTGATTACGATAGTATTCATACTGCTTTTTACGCGCCTCCAGCTCCGCCTCCAGCTCCGCCTCCAGCGCGGTGAACTTGTCCAATATCCTTACAATCTCTTGTTGAATGGGTAGGGGAGGGATAGGGATTAGATAGTTTGTAAGCTCTTTTCTGTTTAACCCGGGTATTCCTGCACCAAGTTTTGCATTCATAAACTTGTCTTGATCATTTTTCAATATGTAGTAGAGGTATTTATTTTCAATGCAATCTGTTATCGGCTTTATCACGAAACAATGAGCTCCTGCCCAAAACTTTGTGTGCATGAAATTAACATAACCTGCTGATGCACCACCTTGGCTAATAGCAATAGTGTCTTCCTCTGTATTACTGAGGTGGTAATATCCTGATGGACTTATCCCCCCATTCAATACAGGATATTCACCAGCTTTACTCAAAGTAGTCTTATTCAATTGTGATCCAGTGTTAACAGACGCAAGACTGCCTAAGTTTTTATACTCCACTCCATCCGGACACAGCTCTTGTATCAATTCATCAATCTTAGACATTCAGCCCCCACTTCACTCAATGCCTTCCAGATCAGCAACGATCTCATCGATAGCAGTCCGCAGGTGGTTTTGCTTGATCACGATCTCGGCAATGTGGGCATTAAGCTGTTCAATATCTATTTCCTCACTGGTGTCTTCCCTTATCACATAAGAGCTTACAGCTATGTTATAGTCATTCTCGGCGATCTCGCAATTGGGAACCAAGCGGGCAAAATAGTCTTCGTCTGAGCGGCCTGTGAAGGCACTCAGGATGCGCTTACGATTAGCCTCGGAGAGCTTGTTTTTATTCCCCTCGCGCACGAACTCTGCAGAGGCATCGATGAAGAGGGTGGAGTTATCCTTTTTACTCTTTTTGATCACGATGATGCAGGTAGCGATGGTGGTGCCAAAAAAGAGATCGGGCGGGAGCTGGATCACGGTATCGATGTAGTTGTTGTCGATCAGGTATTTGCGGATCTTCTGCTCTGCCCCTCCGCGATAGAGTACTCCGGGGAATTCAACTATACAGGCAGTTCCGGAAGTGGATAGCCAGGAGAGCATGTGCATGGTAAAAGCCAGGTCTGCCTTGCTCTTGGGTGCCAGCACTCCGGCGGGAGAAAAGCGGGGATCATTGATCAAGAGGGGGTTGGCATCGCCTTCCCACTTGGTGGAATAGGGAGGATTGGAGACGATGGCATCAAAGGGTTCATCATCCCAATGCTTGGGATCAATGAGGGTGTCACCGTGGGCGATGTCGAACTTCTCGTAGTTGATATCATGCAGGAACATATTGATGCGGCAGAGGTTGTAAGTAGTGATGTTGATTTCCTGGCCAAAGAAGCCTTGTCTCACATTTTCCTTGCCCAGCACTTTGGCAAACTTCAGCAGTAGCGAGCCGGAGCCGCAGGCGGGGTCATAGACCTTGTTAACCTCTTTTTTGCCATAAACTGCCATTTCCGCCAGCAATTGCGAGACTTCCTGGGGGGTAAAGAATTCCCCTCCGGATTTGCCTGCGCTGCTGGCATACATGGTCATGAGGAATTCATAGGCATCACCAAAGGCATCGATGGTATTGTCCTGATAGTTTCCCAGGCTCAGTTTATTGATCGCTTCCAGTATCTTTACCAGCTTTTCATTGCGTTTGGCCACCGTGGGGCCCAGCTTGTTGCTGTTTACATCCACATCGTCAAAAAGCCCTTTGAGATCGTTTTCGCTGTCAAAACCCTTGGCGGAGCTTTCGATATTTACAAACACCCGGCTGAGGGTTTCATTTAGATCGGCATCACTTCGGGCTTTATTGCAGACATTGGCAAAGAGCTCCGAGGGCAGGATGTAAAATCCCTTTTCTTTCACGGTGTCTGCTCTGCCATATTCCGCATCCGCGTCGGAAAGCTGGGCATAGTCAAAGCTGGTGTTTCCGGTGCGGCGCTCTTCATTATTGATGTATGAGGTCAGGTTTTCGGAGATGAATCTGTAAAATAGGATTCCCAACACGTAGGACTTAAAATCCCAGCCGTCCACGCTGCCCCGCAGGTCATTGGCAATCTGCCAAATAGTTCTGTGCAGCTCGTCTCTTTCTTGTTCTTTGCTCACTATGCCTTCCTTTTATCTGTATATTCAAATGCAACTACCAAATCCTTCTCAGGATTATAGCCTGCAGCTTGCATTGCTTTTCTTGCGTGTCTTATCATATCGGAGCTACCCAAATTACTTTCGGTAAAGTAGCCATCATCAAGAGTTAATGGAGTTCTAAACTCTGTTTTGTCTTTGGAATATCTGAATGATCCGGAGATTTGGAAACCGGGCTTGTGTTTGAGGATGAAGTTATAGACCGCTCGTTTTACTTCATGCCAATGGTGAGTTTCAATCCTCAGGTTTCCACATAAGACAATGTGATGTACTTTAGTGAAGCGGTAGTCTTTGAGTGGCTCAGTACGAATCGCAGGATCATCGTCTTCAGTACCATTGCCCAGATTATAGTGTTTTATGCCGGACTGTTTTTTGTCCCATAGACGTTCTATGTCAGCTATATCAATATCCAATCTATGGTTCTTCTTTATAAGCTGCTGTGCAAATAGATACGGGGAAAGGTCTGTCTTCTCGTGCATATTGATCGCTTCAGCTTTCACACTGCCGATAAGCTTTATACGAACCAGTTCATTGCGCATATCTTCTGCAGTATTGAGTGCTTTTATCCGGTAGTTTTCCTTCTTCAGGATCATCTCAAAGGTTTGCGCTACATCATCTGGGTCATCATCCAAAATGTTAAGCTCGTTGAAGAGTTTGTCTTCAAATTCGCCTCCGGCAGAGGGCAGATAGAATCTCCACTTGATACCATCGGTAAGGATGCTGATAGCGGATTTGTGGTAGGCATTGTAGAGGTGAAGTTGAGTCTCTCCGGCTATGAGGTCAGAATCGAGCTTGCCTGGGGTTTTTACCTCGATGAAGACTTCCGCTCCCTCTGATGTCTTCTCCGGAATGAACAGCGCTACATCCACCCGACCTGTTATATCCTTTGTGATGTTTTGTTGGGGCAAGCGTTTGACCCTATACTCCGTGTAGAACTCTTCAGGATTCCAGATGTTCCATCCAAGGGCTTGGCATAGCCTGCCTACCAGAGAAAAGCGAACATGCTGTTCGTCCTTAAATGTTCCGTCTTTCAGTAAAATACGAATATCTTCAACAATCTGTTTCATTGATGCCTCACAGCCAGATTTGTGTTTTCCACAAGGAATTGTAAAGATGTATTCTGTCAACCCTAAAATCTGTCGCATCCTTATGCATCCTTATTTGTGAGAATACAGGGGACTGCTTTCATTGCTCCGGATCGATGATCCAGTTAGATCAAGGAGCATAAATGGAAGCAAAACTGATGGATAGAATCAAAGAGCAGCTTGTCAGACATGAAGGTCTGCGGCTGAAACCATACCGTTGTACTGCGGGTAAGCTTACAATCGGCATTGGCCGCAATCTCGATGATTGCGGGATATCCCAATCCGAAGCCTACGTCATGCTGATCAATGACATCATGAACTGCGAAAAGCAGCTTCAGTCGAAGATTCCCGATATCTACAATGGTCTTGATGAAGTGCGTAAGTCTGTGCTGCTCAATATGTGCTTCAATCTCGGTATTTCTGGTTTGCTTGGCTTCAAGAACACTCTGGAGTTTACCAAAGCCGGAGACTGGGAACGGGCTGCCAATAACATGCTTGTGTCCCGTTGGGCAAAGCAGGTCGGTCGCAGAGCGATTGAGCTATCAGAACTGATGAGGAAGGGTAAGTGATCCCTATCCCGGTCGAGACTATTGACCTGCTGGCAGTGCTCAATCTGCCCAAAGAGATGGCGGATAACGTTATCTTCAAAGAGCATAGAGGGCTGGTCATGGAGACCATCAGAAGTCTTGTTTTGGATAATTTTTACCAGGACGCTACTCGTGTCGACTACCCCGAAGACGATCCCTTTTTGACCTCTTTTCGTTTTGGGTACTGTTTCCTGATGCTACAGAGCACCTGCGAGTTTCTCAATTTGAAGACCCTGGGCGAAGGAATAGTCAAGACAGTGGGATTAGACCAGTCTGCTACCGAACTGCTCACAGGGAGCGAAATAGACGCATTCAAAGCCAATCTTGAGCTGAGGGCACTCACTCTGCTGCGGAACTATCTCAATCAAAGTGGCATGGAACGACTGACAGAGTTGAAACCCAGACTCCCTAAAGTGCTGAGAGCCGGGGTGATCTGATGCCGCAGAGTGACTTCATGAGTCCGGAAGAGTTGATGGTCGAGATCTACAGAGCGATCTATGCGGCTCTTGAGAGTAGACTGCATTTGATCGGGAGTGTAATCGATGCCGATTCCCGCAAGGAGATTCTCACTCAGCAGATCTACGACAAAGGCGATTTCTATGGGAACACAGGATATGTAGTGGAAACCAATGACTCCGGTATGACACTGAGAGTGGGTTCGAACGTGAAACATGAGCCTTTTGTTTTGGGTGGTAAAGTGCCTTCTTGGACTCCCATCGCCCCATTAAAGTCATGGGTGGAGCGGAAGGGGCTCTCGTGGACTGATAAGAAAAGTGGAAAGCTGCTCACTGTGGATCAGATAGCTCACATGATCCAAGCCAAGATCAAGCGGGAAGGCATAGCTGCAAGGAACGTATTCGCTCAGGTAATCGCTAACCGGGAGCAGTGGATATATCAACAACTCAACTCCATCGAGGTAAGTCTATGAGCGCTTTTGAGAAGTTTATCGCAGATCGGAACCGGATAGTGGATGCCCTGAAGTCTTCCGATATCCCCACCATCCAGTTCAACAAGGATGCCATACCCAAGCAGTTACCCTGCGCTATCGTAATATTGGATTCCGAGACAGGCAAGAACGGTACTTCAAGACAGTTTGTAAGTACTGACATAGCTTGGACAGTCTTCCTGATCGTCAATGCCCATAACGTGGATGATCCTGATTCTGACTTGTATCAACTCAAAGAGAAGTTCCGGACTTTCTATCTCAAGCTGATGAACCGGGACCTGCCCAGTGTGGAGTATTACACTTCCAGGGTGGATGGCTCTCGCCTGGTTCGGATTGCCAAGATCGACCTGCTGAAGGTCGGCAACGGAGCCTCTTCGTGAGAGTAATGCGTCTGAGTGGCAATAACCTGGCTATCAGCTCTGTGTCTGATCTGATCGAGAACAAGTACAAGCCGGAAGCTATCGACTTATCCAAGTGCCAGAGACTGGGCAAACAGCTTATCTCCAAGGCAGCCGAGAGCAAGAAGACAGTGATGGCACCCTACTCCATGAGCAAGCTGCTCAATCTCCTCGATATGGATGAGTACCACTCCGGCTGTATCGATGCGCTCTCTATGGCCACCGTCATGCAGTTTGAATGCAAGAACAAGCAGGTTGCAGCCTGGATGGAAGCTGCCGAGTTTCCCGCCTGTGAAGACCAGACTACTATCCTGGCTGAGATGATCAAGTTCTATCTCGCCTGCGGGAACGGCTTTCTGATCAAGATGCGTAACCCTCAAGGTGATTGGATGGGACTGGAACGGATGCTTCCATCTGAAGTGCAGATCGTGGAGAACTATGACAAGTTCGGCTTCTTCAGACCCGACTATATCCAAGTGAAGAACAACCAGAAGAAGGACTTCGCTTATGCGGATATAGTGCACATCAAGAAGTCCACGCACAGATCAAACGCCTGGGGCCTTGCCTGTCTGCCCATAGCCATCAACATCGAGATCTTGGGCGAGATCAAGACCTTTGACTACAACAACTTCAAGAACGGGCTCATGATCGACTACTTCGTAATCGTGGAAGGCGGCACTCTCAGAGACGGAACCGTCACTGACGAGCAAGGTAATGAAGTGCTGACCGATGCCTATACCGAGATCGAAAAGGCACTCACCGAAGTGAAAGGAAACGCCAAAAGCCACTCGACAGTGCTGATCGAGAGTGAAAGCCGGGATGTGAAGATACGCCTCGAACCACTGCGACAGCAAGACAGAGAGGGTGGCTTCCTCAGCCTCAAGAAAGACCTCAGGGAAGGTATCCTCGCTTATCACCGAGTCCCGGCAAGGATCGTGTCACAGCTTATTCCAGGACAGCTTGGTGGCGATAACCGCAGTGATATGGCTATGTTCTACCACTTCGTGATCAAGCCGCTACAGGAGCGACTTGCTCTCACCTTGGCGATAGAATTCAACTACGAGTTCGACTGGAAGGTCAAACCGGAAGACTTCAACTTCGGTAACCTGACCGAGATTCTGCAATCCGATGATGAACGTCTGTTCATGCAGAATCGGAACTTTGGAAGTAAGTAATCAATGAAACACAAGCACATAGATAACAATAAAATACATACCCAAGGAGGTATCGTGTATCCATTCAAGAAACGCATCATTCAAAAGGGAGAGCTGCGCAATGTGGAAGTCGAGCTTGTCTCGCTTCTCTTTGACGAGATGAACCCTGCCAATCAGAAAGGCTTTGTGGTCAAGAATGCCTCTGGCAGAAGCTTTGAACACAAGATCAACTCCACCAAGTTCAAGAGTGAAACAATGGGCACTCAGGGGAGGCTTTACGTCACTCTGATGGAGCCCAACTTCCCCGACTCTCAGGGTGACTATTACACTCGGGAAGAGATTCAGAAAGCCTGTGACCACTTTGCCAAGCACGGCTTAGTCGGCAAGTGCGATGTCAACCACAACATGCAGCCGGTGCCTGAGTTTACCGTGGTCGAGAACTACATCCTCAAGACCAGCGACAGAGAGCATTTTCCCGATGCTAAAGTTGGCT
>Ga0208196_1003059_pt1 | contig 14556 bp, 8 predicted proteins | sample AD_JPNNA7_MetaG_FD_184443 | JGI IMG/M metagenome (GOLD analysis project Ga0208196, IMG submission 184443) | Active sludge microbial communities of municipal wastewater-treating anaerobic digesters from Japan - AD_JPNNA7_MetaG (SPAdes) (version 2) | ecosystem: Engineered > Bioreactor > Anaerobic >...
GATCGGGACAGTCTGAGACTCCTATGGAGGCGGAGTCCCGTACACGAACCTGTCCCGATGAAGTCGGGAGTGTCGGGACGGCAGTCGGCAGTCAGCAGTCAGCGATTGTTGAAAACATCAGGGATGCTGTGCAGCGGGCCGGGCAGGTGTCGCCGTGGAGGAACAGGTGCCTGGTGAGCTCGCTTGCAGGACGGTGCATGCTCCGAAGAAGGCAAATCAATTCGCAGATCCATTTAGGGATTGCAAAAAACGCTGCCGGAAAAACTATCGCCCACGCCTGGCTGGAGGCGGAAGGTTACGAGGTTGTAAGGAAACACGGTGACTATCACGACATATACATTTTCTGATGAAATAAGTAATGCTGCTAGACGTTATTTCTAAAAATATTATATTTGTTTTGGAAAATACCCAATATTTGTTGTAATTTGCCTTACTTTACAGCGGAATAGAGAGCAATGAACACGTCCGACACAAACAAAAAGACCTGGATCAAGCCAGAGGTTCATGTACTTAGCATCAAGAAAGATACATTTGGCGGGTCAGCTACCGGTCCGGAATATGAACACTATGGCCCTCCGGGACCTCCCAGTAATCCTACCCCCATCGGAGGCAAATAGTCTTTCAAAGTACAACTTCCTTTTCTTACCACCTTCCGGGTTCACTCACCTGATTGAGAGATATACTGTATAATGATCCTGACAATTGCATCCGGACGCAAGTTCAGATGCATTTATTGTTTTTAAAAGCTGGAATAGCATCTTTTGTAAGATAAGTATTCAGATTTTTGTTACACTCTGATGATCCTGGGTTCATTCTCCCTTACTGCTGATACCTCACCTATTACTGAAAGGATATGTGCAGCATGCTCACATCCGAAGCTGAAGTATTTTGCTTTGGTTTTCTCCGGTTTCTCAGGCGGTTTTTTCCTGAACGGCAGCCTGCCATGGAAACCTGATGATTTCGTTTACAGCTCGCCCGATGATGATATTGTTGTTCTGATGTCGGGTGATATTTATAACAGGCACGAATTTACAGGAACAGGTGAAAATCTGTCCACATCTGCGGCGCCTGCCCTGGTGGCCAGGCTATTCCTTTCTCAGGGACCCGGTTTTGTCAGTGAGCTTAACGGCGATTTTGCCATCTTCATACTCAGGCCTCTAAAGAAACAGGCTTTCCTATACCGTGATCATGTGGGCATTCGTCCGTTGGCATATACCTATAACAATCAGATACTCTCATTCTCATCGGACTTTATTGGTCTCAGCAGGGCATCATGCAGCGGTGAGGGCATTGATGAAGATTATTTTTTAAAATATTTCAGGTACGCTGATTACAGGAAATTACCATGCGGCAGGGTTATTAAAATGCCTCCCGGTCATTACATCGAACTTTCAGACAAAGGTATCAGAACAACAAAATACTGGAAGCCGGAGGAGATCAAAACAGATCACAACCTGAAGCATGAACAGATGATAACCGATCTTGGCAGCCTCCTGAAAGATGCCGTACATATTCGTTGTGACAGACGGTTCACTTCCGGAGCTCATCTCAGCGGGGGACTGGATTCAGGTATTGTTGCGGCCTTGGCCAGGAAGGAATACGCATCACAGGTACAATTTCACGGTTTGTCATGGTCACCGCGTGGCTCTGAAGCGACCGGTGCCAACGTGACTGATGAGCGTGAGCTGGTGACAAAAACGGCCGGGAAGGCCGGCATTCACCCTGTATTCTGTGAGTCGACCATTGATAAATTCACCGGAGCGTGGGCTTCATTTTATGAGTATTTCAATTTCCATGCAGAATATATAACCTCAGACGTGGCTGTAGAGTCGGGGATTAACCTGGTCTTCAGCGGCTGGGGCGGAGATGAGTTCATCAGCACAGGAGTAACCGCTATGGAGTCTGATCTGCTCAGGGAGTTAAGGCTGGGTCTTTTCCTGAGGCACAACCTGTTTTTCAGGCCAAAGCTGTTTGTTAAAAGAGTTATCTATTGTGTTGTTTTTCCTGCCCTGGGGATCCTGGACAGACCTACCGCCAGGGCGCTCAAGAACGATGCTTATTATCTCAGGAAGGAATTCGGGAAGTCTGACAGGAAGATGATTAGAGATTTTCATTTTAACACCTCGAGGCGGATATTTCATCTCAGGATGCTTGAGTTCTACCATCTGCAGCAGAGGTGTGAGGATTGGGCCAGAGGAGGCTACAGGAACGGGCTTGAATATCGTTATCCACTGCTTGACAGGCGTATCATTGAGTATATGATCGGGGTCCCGTCTGTGTTGTTGTGCAAGACAGATGAATTCAGGCCCGTCCTGAGGATTCTCGGGAAAGAGCTCCTGCCGGGTGAGGTGTTACGGAATTATTCAAAGAGAGATCCGGTTTACATCGAAACAACGAGAAAGCTCTTCCGGGATGCAGCGAGGATTAACATGGACGAGGCGGAGAGCTGGAAGTCGAATCCTGATCTGCATTTTGTTGATTTCGCTTTGCTTGAAAAGGATATTGCAGGGTACAGGGGAGGAAGTAAGGAAATTGATGAGGAGAGGCTGGCCAGGACACTTACCTATCTAAAAGGTATTCATGAGTTCAGCAAGAGATATCATGAAAAGGTGGAGGCAGGAAGCGGAGAGTAATGAATTAAAATGAGGAAATTAGCTTTGTAATGAATAATAACACTAATCCCGGAAACAAGGGATCAATGAGGCGCCAGGTCGGGCCCGCCGGTTCACCGGCACCTGAAGGAGAGACCCTGTATGCCAGGAACAGCAGGACCATCTCCGGACGTTTGCATGATGAGCTGGTGATGATGGATCTGGATCAGGGGAAGTATTTTTCTCTGAATCCGGTGGCCACACGCATATGGGAGCTGCTGGAGACGCCGTCTGATATTGCTGAGATATGCAAAAGGCTTATGGATGAATATGACGTTGAGGTTGAGCAATGCCGGGCTGAAGTGTCAAAGGTATTGGAGGAACTGTATGACATGGGATTGGTATTCAGAGTTTCCTGAATCCTCGCTACAGGTCAATCCAATACATGCCTGATTATAATTATTACGTTTCCGGGTTAGTATCCTGACCGACACCCCTTTTCACACTTATCAACAAAACAGGGCTGTTAGTCAAAGAATAAAGTGAATAACTAATAATTGTCCTATATTTTTTCTGCTTAATATAAATATTTAGCTAAATTTACATGTTTAAGCGGAAAGAAAAATGCCGGGGATTTGTCTGGCGCACACCAAAATTCGGACAAGAGATGAAATATGTTATCAGGATTGTCATTACCGGTCTGGCATTAATGATGATACCAGCAACGGTTTCGGGGCAGTTTACTGCTCCTGAATTGCTTGGCAGGCCCACGGATCAGTCTGTTACTGTCAATGTGGTTCCCTCGCAGAACATGCAGGTATATTATGAGTATGGCACTGTTTCGGGTGCTTACACCGGTCAGACGACGACCACATCTGCAACATCCGGACAGCCTCACGAGTCTGTTATAAGCGGGCTTTCAGCCAACACCATGTACTACTACCGGATCAGGTACAGTACCAACGGAGGCTCCACCTGGAGTTCGGGAACAGAGCGCTCCTTCCATACTCAGAGAGCTCCGGGCAGCACCTTCAGGTTCTCGATTACTTCTGACTCACATGTGAACATTATGCTGGGCAGCGCCACAACCTGGAGGCAGACGCTTGCGAATGTTGTTGGTGACGGGTCAGATTTTCACATTGATCTGGGTGACACCTTTGCAATGGACAATGTTACAACGCAGAGCGGGGCTGACCAGGCTTACCTGTATCAGCGCACCAATGATTTCTTTGATGAGGTAAACCATTCATTGCCATTGTTCCTGGCTATCGGAAACCACGAGCAGGAGGAGGGCTGGCACCTGGATGACACAGGCAATCCGCTTACCAGTCCGCCAGTGATGGGTACAAATGCACGAAAGAAATATTATCCAAATCCTATTCCGGATGCTTTCTATACAGGCAATACTGATACATATGCATCACTTGACGGTGATCAGTTGCATGAAGACTATTATGCATGGCAGTGGGGTGATGCACTGTTCATTATCCTTGACCCCTTCTGGTATACAACCACAAAACCCTTCACCGGCAATACAGGAGGAGGAGAAGGTACTGACACCGGGTCGGGAGACAGGTGGGACTGGACACTTGGGCAGGCGCAGTTCAACTGGTTCAAAGATCTTATAGTTAACAGTACTGCCAGTTACAAGTTTGTCTTTGCACATCATATGACAGGCGGATCGGATGATTATGTCCGTGGCGGGGCAGTGCCGGCTCACCTTGTGGAATGGGGCGGATACAATGAGGCAGGCACTGTTTATGAATGGGCCGGCAAGCGTGCCGGATGGGGCAATGACCCCGTGAAGAAGCTGATGGAGGACCACGGTGTCAGTGCCTTTTTCCACGGACATGATCACCAGTATGCCTATGAACTGCGTGACGGGGTTGTGTATCATTCCCTTCCTGCAGCAGGGTTCTCCGGCAGCGGATTTAACATTTACAGTGAAGCGAATCAATATACAGAACGAGTATTACCGAGTCCGGGCCATCTGAGGGTAACGGTTACCCCACAGCAGGCAACGGTAGATTATATAGCCACATCCGGTGGAGGTGTTAATCACACGTATACCATTCTTCCTAATGCCCCTGCCGCTACCCATGATCTGACCATAGCAGCCGAACCCGTCGGTACCGGGGCCACGACGCCCGCCCTGGGGGTACACACCTATACTGAGAATGCAGTTGTGAACATTACTGCCATCCCTGCTCCAGGGTATGCATTTGACCAATGGACAGGTCCCGTGGCTGATGCCGGGTCTTCCTCAACCACTGTTACAATGGGCTCAGATGTCTCTGTTTCTGCATCGTTTATCCCTGCCAGGTCGGGTGACATCAACGGTGACAAGGCCTACAACTCAACCGATGCCCTGGTCATACTCCTTTGTGAAGCAGGGATCACCTCCATTGCACAGTTCTGTCCGTGTAATTGCGGTGATGTCAACGGTGACGGGGTGGTAAACTCCACCGACGCTCTCATTATCCTTATAAACAGTGCCGGGATACCCAATTCGTACCAGGTGGGAACTGCCGACTGTCCCACATCAGGGGTGACGCCATGCCCTGGATGCTCCGGAGGAAAGTGAGAATTCAACAGGGAAAACGGAAAAACAAATCAAAAAGAATTATTATGATAAAACTTTACCACAGAAGGTTCACCACGGCAACTGTGATTTTTATGACAGTGTTGTTGTTTGCCGGACACAGGAACTGTTATGCACAGACAGGAACTGTATCATCATCGATGGTGGTCTCTGAAGCCACCCCTGTTGTCGGAAGCCAGATTACGGCAACAATTTATGTGGATATGACGGGTGTCAGCGCACCCGATAATGTACTCGGTAGTTTCACGGGAAGCATGACCTGGGACACGGACATCCTCACTTATGTCAGCAATTCCGGACTATCAGGTGTGTTCAGCGGCGGGGCAGTTAATCCTGGTACAGGTATCATTACCTTCAGCAGCGCTTCTGCAACGGGAGCCTCAGGAAATATATCACTTCTGACCGTCACTTTTGATGTGACCGGTGAGGGCACCGGTGCACTTGATCTCTCCTTCACTGCCATGGCGGCAACACCCACGGTGACCAACCTGCTTCCGGTACTCACCATTACTGACGGATCAGTAACGGCATCGGGAGGTGCATCCGGGGTTGTTGAAGCTGACGGCGCTGCATCATCAGCCACAGGTGCTGCCAATGCCAGCAGCGTAAGCTTTGCCCATACGACAGGTACGGGAACGAACAGGCTGATGCTGGTGGGAGTATCATGGAATGCCGGATCAACGGCAAGGACTATTTCATCAGTGACCTTTACCCCATCAGGGGGGGGAAGTGCCCTGCCTCTGACGGTTGTATTAACTCAGCAGGCCGGGACGAACCTCCGCTATTCAGCCATATACAGCCTGCTCAATCCGCCATCCGGTGTGGCAGGAACGGTAGCCGTCACTTTTTCCGGTACTGTATCCAATGGAATTGTAGCCGGTGCAGCAAATTTCAAAGGGGCAGACCAGAGCACACCGCTGGGTACACCTGCCGGTGCCAACGGCAGCAGCACTGCGGCATCAGTGACTCTTTCCGGTCTTTCAGGGAATGAGCTTGTTTTTGACAATCTGTTCCAGGGAGCGAGCGGCTCCAGCCAAACGGTAACTGCCGGGGCGGGGCAGACACAGCTCTGGAATGAATTTGTTTCCAACACACGTGCTGCAGCCAGTACCGAGCAGGCAGAAGGCTCATCTGTCACGATGAGCTGGACTGCAAGCTCCAGAACTCCCTGGGCAATAGCCGCAGTACCGGTCAATCCTGCCCCTGCGGGACCGTCATATACACTTACCGTCTCCGATGACGGCAACGGGAGTGTGACCCTTGACCCTACGGGAGGCACTTACGCCAGCGGCACTACGGTGACACTTACCCCTGTTCCGGAGGCCGGTTATGAATTCAGTGGATGGACCGGTCCGGATGCAGGTGACATTGTTGAGTCAGGTGGTGTCTACACCATTGAAATGGATGCCGATAAAAGCGTTACTGCCAATTTCACCCCATATGTGCCGGGATGTCAGGTAAACCTTGACGGGTCGGCATCCTCGGGCACATGGAACGACGCGGTCAGCGTGGATCTCAGTCACACCACCGGTACCGGCCCGCTGAGGTTGATGCTTGCCGGAATATCCTGGAACTGTGGCACAACTGACAGGACTATTACAGGGGTTGAATTCAGGTATGGAGCCGGGCCTGCTGTTTTGCCCATGAACAGTGTTATTACACAGATGGGAACAAACAGCTCGGGAGACCGTCGATACTCGGCGATTTATAGCCTTGCTGACCCTCCTGCGGGAGTAACAGGAACGGTAAGAGTTACATTTTCGGGAAGTGTAGGTAACGGAATTGTTGCCGGAGCTGTCAATTTTTCGGGTGTAGACCAGGCGAATCCGCTGGGAGTACCTGCCGGAGCGGCAGAGACATCCGGAGCTGCTCCGACGGTTACCCTGTCGGGTCTTTCAGGTTATGAGTTGGTTTTTGACAATGTCTTCCAGGGAGGCAGCAGCTCCAGTCAGACGCTTACTGCGCCCGTGGATCAGACGCAGTTATGGAATGACTTCAATACAAACACGCGTGCTGCCTCAAGCATTGAGCAGGCGACAGGCTCTTCCGTCACCATGAGCTGGACTGCGAATGAGAACGGTGTATGGGCAATTACTGCCGTGCCTGTCAGACCTGCGCCTGCAGGAACTTGGCTGGGCATCACCAGTGACTGGAATAACCCGGACAACTGGTGCGGAGCAGCGGTGCCCGGAGCCGGCACGAATGTTACAATAGGCACAGCCGTTGCTAACCTTCCTGTGATACCTTCATCGCCTTACGGGGTATGCAATAATTTAACGGTCAATGCCGGAGCTTCACTAACTGTTGCCCCCGGGCAGGCCCTGACAGTAAACGGTGACCTGGTCAGCAACGGGATCATTACTGTTCAGTCAGATGGCATTTTAACCGGATCACTTATCGTGACAGGAACAAGTACGGGTAATGTGACTTTCAACCGCTCACTGAATCCGGTCGGCTATCACTATTTTTCATCGCCGGTAGCGTTGTCAGCACTTCCTTCAACTGTATATGAGTACAGTGAAGGTACTGATACATGGGAATCAACCACATCATATGTGGAGGGTAAGGGTTATGCCATCAGCGGTACCGAATCGCTGAGCTTAACAGGGACTGTTGTGACTGATCCTGTCCAGATAACGGCAACCTCCCCATACTCAGATTCTCTTACCGTTGGCGGTGATGAATATTCCACCAGGACATATGTAGCCGGCAGGGATCCTGGCCAGGGAGGCAACTATGGAGGCGGCGGGTGGAACCTTTTGGGCAACCCGTACACCTCATCCATTAATGTTGTTGATTTTCTTACAGCCAATTACAACACTGATCCGGCCATAAGCAGATTTGATCCAAACTACGTTGCACTTTACCTTTACAACGGAACGTCTTATGTGTTTGTAACAGGTGGTGACGTAACAGGCTGGACCGATCCGAACACTTATGATGACGGGATCGGGCAGCTGTCCAGTGCATATCTGCAGGCAGGACAGGGTTTCTTTGTGCTGGCAATGAGAAACGGGGTTTCATTCAATTTCAACCGTGATATGCAGGAGCACAGCACAAGCACCCTCATGCTTAAATCGGCAGGGACGAAGGATCGCTGGCCGGGATTGTCCCTGATGGTAGCCGGTGGCGGATCGGAAAAACGTACACTAATAGTATTTAATGACGAGATGACCACAGGTCTTGATCCGCTATTTGACGTCGGCCAGATGGGTTCAGGCGGAGCTGTCAATATCTATACTCACCTGGTTGACAATAACGGGGTGAACTTCTCGCGCCAGGCATTACCTGAAAGCGGCGCTGTCAAAAATATCATCCCGGTAGGAGTCGACTTTGCAAAGGGAGGCAGTGTGACCTTCTCGGCAGAGGTTGAACTTCTGAGGAATTATAAGTATTGGCTTGAGGACCGCGTGACAGGTGCATTCACAGACCTCCGTATGAACAGTTATACCGTTGATCTCCCCGCCAAGACTTATGGTACCGGACGCTTCTTTGTGCATGTCACGACAGGCAGACCGGACAGACCCGGGAAACAGCATCAGGCAATAGGCCAGATCAAGATCTGGTCCGCTCAGAACCGGGAGATACACATCCAGGGAAGCGTTGGCGAGAAAGCCATTTGCGAGGTTTATGACATCCACGGACATAAGATTTATGAGACTTTACTCACTGACGATGAATACAATGTCGTAATCGTACCTTATCACAAAAAGGGTGTGTATGTGGTTAATGTCAGAGACGGATCAGTAGTGTTTACGCAGAAAGTTGTGTTGTAATAAAAATCTAGCGCATAGATAGAACAAGATAGTATACTGATTTCTTGAAGGGGGTTTATCACCACGGATTCTCACAGACTATGGCTTTTAAATAAATACATGTTCTGTGTAATTCGTGGTGATTTTTACAACCGGGAGATCCCCTCCCGGCATCTCCGCTTATATTTTCGCCGTTTTCGTTCCTTTATTTCTCTGTTTTTGATTGTTTTTCATGAGTCGATTTCTGCAGGCTGCAATAATCAGTCAGGACAGGTAGTGTCACTATAGTCCATGCAACATTATCTATTTATAATCAGAACCTTCGGATTGCTCAGGGATCATGAACCCTGGAAGCTGGTTCTCATCTTCCTGCTGACGCTGCTGCAGGGGGTGACCGGGGGTTTTTCCATTGTATTGCTCATCCCGCTGCTGCAACTGCTTAACATCGGCACAGGCGGCGAGCCTGAGGGCATCGCACTGGCCATACGCAACTTCGCCGAAGGCGCAGGGATAGAAATAACCATTGGCAGCATACTGGTAGTGTACATGGTGCTGCTTACCTTCAGTGCCCTGATTCAGTACTTGAAGGCGCTCCTCGATGCCCGCTACCAGCAGACATTCATATACACCCTTCGCCGAAGGCTGTTCCGCAAGATCATCATGGCCGACTGGCAGTTGCTGAACAGTCGCAGCAAGACCAACCATCTGCAGGTGCTCACCCGCGAGGTGCCCAACCTGGCCGCCTACTACTTCTTCTACCTGCGCCTCCTCACCACGGTCATCATGACCGGCGCATACACCCTCTACGCACTGCTCATCTCCGCCCGCTTCACGCTGATAATCATAGGGGTGGGAGCACTTACGTTCCTCGCCATGCGCCGGTTCCTGTCGCGCTCGTTCCGCCTGGGCAAAGGGTATGTGGATTCCTACAACAGGCTCCTCAAATACATAGACGACTTCTGGCAGACGGTGAAGATAGCCAAGGTACACAGCTCGGAGGACTATTACTACAACCGCTTTGACGAGGCCAGCACCTCGCTGCTCAACATGGAGTACAGGATGCAGAGGAACTGGTCGCTGCCCCAGCTGATACAGCGTATTGTAGGGCTGGTGGTGCTGGTGGGCATTGTCTGGTTCGGATACAAGTCGGGCTCCACACCCATGGCCTCGTTCGTCATATTGATACTGCTCTTCTCGCGCATCTTCCCGCAGCTGATAGCTATCAACACGGATATTAACATGATTGTGGCGAATGTGCCGTCGGTGAAGCTGGTGATGCAATTGGATGCTGATCTTCCGGACGTGGGAGTAAGCGCAGAGCGAAGAGAAGGGAGCGAAGAGAGAGGAGCGCGCAGAGCGAAAAGTGCAGAGAGGGGAGTTGAGTTGAAGGAGGGGATAAGGCTGGAAGGGATAACGTTTTCTTATCCGGACGGGGAGAGGCTGTTTGACGGTTTCAATGCGGAGATCAGGGCACATAACATCACCGGGATACTGGGACAGTCGGGTCGCGGTAAAACGACGCTGATAGACCTTATTGCCGGGTTGCAGAAGCCTGCTGCCGGGCGGATACTTGTTGACGGGGTGTTGCTGGATGAGAAGCTGCTGCCGCGCTGGAAGGCGGGGTTGGGATACCTGCCGCAGGATCCGTTTTTTATTGACGGCACGCTGCGCGAGAACCTGGTGTGGGACAGTACTCCCGGAGCCGGCGGAGGCGGGCTGCCGGGGGAAAGAGGTATAAGGACGGGCGGTGAGGACGACGAAGCCCGAAACAGAGTGAGCGGTGGCGGGGCCGGCACGGGCATCGGTGACGAGGAGATCATGGCGGTGCTGGAGCAGGTCAACGCTGCGCACCTGGTGAAACGGTTCAGGAAGGGTTTGGATGCCTTCGTGGTGAACTATCAAACCGCTTTCTCCGGCGGCGAGTGCCAACGGCTGGCACTGGCGAGGGTGCTTCTGAGGAAGCCCTCGGTGCTGCTGCTGGACGAGGCCACTTCGTCGCTCGATGCCGAGAACGAGGCCACCGTGATGGAGGTGCTGGCGAAGCTGAAGGAACGGGTGACGATAGTCTTCGTGACCCACAGGGAGTCGGTGACAAGGTGGTTTGATGAGGTTATTAAAATCTGAGGCTTTTGCCTGGGCGGACATAATTTTCTCAAAAAACACTAATTAATATGAAAAATGTGATTAAATTCACGAAAATATTATTAATTGTGTGATAAATGGAGATCAGGAGAAAGGCATTGGAACAGCTGGCTGAGTGGAAAACGAAACCCTCCAGAAAACCATTATTGTTGACAGGAATAAGACAGGTTGGCAAAACATGGCTTTTAAAGCATTTCGGAAAGAAGTATTTTGTTGATACGGCATATTTCAATTTCGAGAGGCAGGAAGAACTAAGTCAGTTTTTCAGAACCACACGGGATCCGGGAAGGATCATTGATAATCTGTCACTTGTCCATGGAAGGGCTATTCAGCCTCAGAAAACCCTGATAATCTTCGATGAAATACAGGAATCAGGTGAGGCGCTCAATTCACTGAAGTATTTTTGTGAAGAAGCCCCGGAATACGCTGTGGCGTGTGCAGGCTCGCTGTTGGGAGTAGCCTTTGGGCACGACAAATCATTCCCTGTAGGGAAGGTTGATTTTTTACAGGTTTATCCGGTTACATTTTCAGAGTTCCTTTCAGAAGAAGCACCCGATTTATACAGTTACCTCGAGCAGATAGACAAACCTGAGCCAATCCCGGAGATTTTTTTTAATCCTCTCTGTGAAAAGCTTAAGATGTACTTTATATCTGGCGGTATGCCTGAAGCAGTAGCCACCCTGCTGGGGGCCAGGGACACTAATGCCACCCAGGCTGTGTTACAAAGTGTCATCAGTTCCTATCAGCTTGACTTCTCAAAACATGTCGAAAAAAAAGACATTCCCAAGATAAATTATATCTGGAATTCATTGCCTTCCCAGCTTGCCAGGGAGAACAAGAAATTCCTTTACCAGGCAGTCAGACCGGGTGCCAGGGCCAGGGAGTATGAAGATGCCCTCTTATGGCTCAGCAATGCAGGCCTGGTTACCAAAGTATATTGTTCAGAAAAGCCAGGCATCCCTTTGACAGCATATGATGATCTGACTGCGTTTAAAGTCTATCTCCCTGACGTGGGAGTGCTCCGCCGGCTATCACTGCTTGATCCTGTTGCATTTTCAGAAGGGAATCGCATGTTCACAGAATTCAAGGGAGCGCTTACGGAAAACTATATCCTGTCAGGTCTGACCGGTCAGTTTGAACCAATACCCCGTTACTGGCGGTCAGGAAACAAAGCAGAGGTTGATTTCCTTATTCAATACAGGAACCAGGTCATTCCTGTTGAGGTAAAGTCTGATGAAAATATCAGGAGCAAAAGCCTGGCTTATTACAAAAAAGAATACGCACCAGGACTCAGTGTCAGGTTTTCCCTTCGCAATCTCAAGAAAGATGAGGGTCTGATAAACATTCCCCTGTTCATGGTTGATTATGCGAGGAAAATTATTGATAAGGCATTTGACAAAGGGTAAATAAAGAAAAAACCTGTTTAACAGGATGAAATAATCAAGAGTATTCGTTACTAACGAAAGATAGTTAACATTACAAACGAAAGGAATCAGACAGTCAGTGTTCTTCCTTTTTATAAATGGGTATTTGGGCCAGACGTAAGATTATCTCCTCCAATCAATAATAAGCATAATAATTTGCAATTACATTTGAGTATAATATATATTTGTACTTTAGAATATCAGGATATATAAAAGTAAAACTTTATATTATCATGTATATTAGAGAACAAATTTTCAGGGGCAGGGATGCCGAAAGCGCATTCCTTTGGGGAGCCAGACAAACCGGGAAGAGCACGCTTCTAAGGATGATGTATCCCGGGGTTCTTTATTTTGATCTGCTGCTGTCAGATGTTTTCAGCCGGTTTGTAGGCAATCCCGCCCTGCTTCGTGAAACAGTCGAGGCAGACAGTTCGGACTCCATTGTAATCATCGATGAGATTCAGCGCATTCCGTCACTTCTTAATGAAGTTCAATGGCTTATTGTCAACAGAAACAGGAAGTTCATTCTAAGCGGGTCAAGTCCGCGTAAAATAGTAAGATCCGGTGGCAACCTGTTAGGGGGCAGGGCGCTGCGTTATGAGCTTTATCCGCTTATTTACAGGGAAATACCTGATTTCGATCTTTTACGGGCGTTGAACAACGGGCTTCTGCCAAGGATGTATCAGGTTGACAGACCGGAGAAACTGCTGTCGGCCTATATTGGAAGCTATCTACGGGATGAGATAATGGCTGAAGCAAGGATCAGGAACATTTCTTCATTCTCGAGGTTTCTGGACGCTGCGGCATTTTCAAACGGTGAGATAGTAAACTATGCAAATATTGCTTCCGATTGCGGTGTCAGCGCACCAACGGTAAAAGAATATTTTCAGATCCTTGAAGATACAATGACCGGAAGGTTCCTTGCCTCATACCAGAAGAAGCCAAAACGCAGGGTCATTCTTGCACCAAAGTTCTGGCTGTTTGACCCCGGAGTTGCAAATTTTCTGCTTAAACGCGGGAAAATAAAGCCGGGCAGTGAAGCATTCGGCAAGGCATTTGAGCACTTCATTTATCATGAACTCTACTCTCACAGTCATTATTCAGATCTGAATTACCCACTCTGTTACTGGCGCACAGCTTCGCAGATTGAAGTCGACTTTATATTGGGTGAAAATGAGGTGGCTGTTGAGGTTAAGGCGACTGAGTCAGCAAGTGAGAAGCACCTTAAAGGGCTTAGGAGTTTTGCGGAGGAATATAAGACAAAGAGGCTAATTCTGGTCTCAAATGACAGTCTTCCGCGCAAAGCCGGGAACATATCAATTTTGCCCTGGAGATTGTTTCTGGAACAACTGTGGGCCGGGGAAATTATTAAATAGAAGCTTCAGTGTATCATGAAAACATAATCGTTTTCGGTTGTAACCGAAAATAAACATAATAATTTGCGATTACGGCTATAAGAAAAATCAATGGGGAAAAAGATTTATCTGTGCAGTCCGCACATGGGTGGCGGAGAGATGAAGTACGTTAAGGAGGCGTTTGACTCCAACTGGGTGGCTCCGCTGGGACCGAATGTGGATGCTTTCGAGCGTGAGCTCTGCGCTGCCACGGGGGCGAAGCATGTTGCCGCGCTGTCATCGGGAACGGCGGCGATTCACCTTTCTCTGATAATGTTGGGGGTTGGGCCCGGTGATTATGTCATTGGCACATCATTTACCTTTTCAGCCACGGTCAACCCTATAGCTTACCTGGGGGCTACACCGGTACTTGTTGACAGCGAGCCGGGGACATGGAATATGGATCCTGAATTGCTTGAAGAGGCTATTCTTGGACTTAAGTCAGGAGTCTTGCGATCCGGAGGTCCTGCAGTCTTGCCTTCGAAAGGCAACGGCGAGGGGAAGTTACCTAAAGCAATAGTGGTGGCGCATCTTTACGGGATGCCGGCGAGGATGAAGGAGATAATGGCTGTGGCGGACAAATACGGGATTCCGGTGGTTGAGGATGCTGCCGAGGCGCTGGGGTCGGAGTATATGGGCCGGAGGGTT